>JAABUS010005533.1_pt1 | contig 16446 bp, 13 predicted proteins | sample 5560161 | NCBI WGS metagenome assembly JAABUS01 (sample SAMN10711885, study PRJNA513376) | rock metagenome | isolation source: Antarctica rocks | place: Antarctica: Victoria Land, Trio Nunatak nord | collected 2016-01-04
CAGCGAGGGGCGGCTGGGCGTCATCACCGAGGCGACGGTGCACGTGCGGCGCATCCCAGCGAGCCGGACGATCCTCGGCTACCTGTTCCCGACCTGGGCCGACGGCCTCGCGGCCATGCGCGACATCGCCGCCAGCGAGGCATCGGCGTCGGTCACGCGCGTGTCCGACGCCGCCGAGACGGCGTTCTCCTTCGCGACGCGCAAGAAGCCCTCCGTCCTGGACCGCATCAAGTCCGCGGCGCTCACCACCTACCTGCAGCGCCGGCGCGGCTTCGACGTCGAGTCCATGTGCCTCTCCTTCATCGGCTACGAGGGCAGCGAGCGCCACGTCGCCGCGCAACGCAAGCTCGTCGGGCGCATCGTCGGCCGCCACGGCGGGCTGTGCATCGGCAGCTCCCCCGGCGCGCTCTATGACCAGAAGAAGTTCGACACGCCCTACATCCGCGACTTCCTGCTCGACCACGGCGCCCTCGCCGACGTCTCCGAGACCGCCGCGCCCTGGAGCCGGCTGTCCACGGTCTACGACACCGTCCAGACCGCCGCCCACGGCGCCTTCGACGAGCTCGGCGTCCGCGGCTTCCTCATGTGCCACCTCTCGCACTCCTACCACGCGGGTGCGTGCCTGTACTTCACCTTCGCCTTCAAGCCGACGTCACCGGAAAATGGGCTGCAGGAGTACGACCGCGTCAAGTCGGCGATCCAGCAGGCGTTCATCGATTCCGGGGCCACGTTGTCGCATCACCACGGGGTGGGGACCGAGCACGCCGAGTGGCTCGAGGCAGACATCTCGGCGCCCGGCGTCGCGATGCTCAACGCGCTCTTCGACGGCGTGGATCCGGGGGCCAACCTGAACCCGGGGAAGATCGTGTGACGCCGCGCGCCCGAGCCGGGCCCGACGAGTCCTGGGCCCGCAACGGCCTGGCCGGCGCGGTGCGCGAGGTCATCCTCTGCGGCGTGCTGGGACCCATGATCGACTTCTACGCCCGCCGGAGGATCGTCGGGCGCGAGCACCTCGACCACCTCGACGGGCCCGTCCTCTTCGTGGCGAACCACTCCAGCCACATGGACACGCCGACAGTCCTGCGAGCGCTCCCGCGGGCCTGGCGGCGGCGCACGGCGGTGGCCGCGGCGGCGGACTACTTCTACCAGGCGCCGTGGCTCGCCCGTGCGGTGTCGCTGGCGTTCAACACCGTGCCCGTGCAGCGCAAGGGCGGAGGTGTCGTGCCCGACGCCGCCTCGCACCTGGCGCAGCTGATCGACGAGAAGTGGAGCCTGCTGGTCTTCGCCGAGGGCACCCGGTCGCGCGACGGCAACGTCGGCCGGCTGCTCTCAGGCGCAGCGGTCCTCGCCGCCCAGCATGGCCTGGCCATAGTGCCCGTGTACGTCTCAGGGACGCACGCGGTCATGCCCGTGGGCCGGAGCTGGATGCACCGCGCGCCGGGGCGGCTGCTCGGGCGTCGCCAGCCGATCGCGATCCACTTCGGCCCGCCGGTCCGCCCCGGGGACGGGGAGCACCGGGTCGACGTCATGGAGCGGGTCCGGACGTTCTTCGAGGCATCGGGCGCCGTCACGACTCCGGACAAGCGGATCGTGGCCCGCAGCCGGCGGGCCACGTCCCGGCCGCCGGCTGCGTAGCCGTGGCAAGGGTCTTCGTCACGGGTGGCAGCGGCTTCATCGGCGGCGCGATGGTCGCCCGGCTGGTTGAGCGCGGCGACGAGGTCGTCGCGCTCGCCCGCTCCGACGAGGCCGCCGCTGCGGTCACGGGGCGCGGAGCCACCGTCGCCCGGGGCAACGTGCTCGACGAGGACAGCCTCGCGCGCGGCATGGCGGGCTGTGCGCTCGCGTACCACGTCGCCGGTGTGAACTCGCACTGCCCGGACGACCCCGCCCAGCTCCTGCGCGTGAACGTGGGGGGCGCCGAGGCGACGGTCCGAGCTGCCGGCCGGGAGGGCGTGTCGCGCGTGGTGCTCACGTCCTCCGCCGCGTCGGTCGGCGAGCCCGCGGGCACGATCGGGAGCGAGGACACCGCGCACCGGGGCTCCTACCTCTCGGTCTACGACCGCTCCAAGCACCACGGCGAGCAGGCCGCCTTCGCAGCCGGCCGGAGCCTCGGAGTCGAGGTCGTGGCCGTCAACCCCTCCTCGGTCCAGGGGCCGGGCCGCAACGCTGGCAACGGCAAGATCATCATCGCCTACCTCAACGGCCGGCTGCGGGTGTTCGTGGACACCTACATCAGCGTGGTCGACATCGACGACACCGTGGAGGGCCACCTGCTGGCCGCCGACCGGGGCCGGGCGGGTGAGCGCTACGTGCTCAACGGCGGGACCATCACGTCCCGCGAGGCGGTGGAGATGCTCTCCGAGCTGTCGGGTGTGCGGTACCGCGTCCACATGCTGCCGCCGGCCCTGGCGCGCTCAGCTGCGGTCATCGCCGACGGCGTCGCCCGAGCGAGGGGCCAGGCATCGTCGTCGATCTGCCGCGCGCGGATCCGCACCATCCTGCACGGCCATCGCTACGATGGCTCGCGGGCGACGCGGGAGCTCGGCTTGAGCTACACCGCGATCACTGACACTTTTCGCCGGACGATCGGCTGGGCGGTGGCGGAGGGGCTCGTCACCCGGCGGCTTCCTGACTGAGGGGACGTTGGCCGGGTCACCTGAACTGCGTATCTAACTGCTGGAGCGGCCGGTGCGTGCCGATAGGACGGTTATGACGGTGCGTAATGGGGACGATCTCCAGCATGGACAAAATGACAGGGCAGGCGTCGACGTGGATGGATCGCTGGCTGGATACCGGACCGCACGTGAGCGAGTACGAGCTGACACATCCGATGAGCGACGCGGTGATCGAGGAGATCGATGGCCGCATGATCCGGGTCGGTGAACGGTGGCTTGCGGACTTCGCGTCGTGTAACTACCTGGGGTTCGATCTCGACCGGGAGGTCATCGAGGCCGTTCCGGGCTACCTCGACGCGTGGGGCACCCACCCGAGCTGGTCGCGACTCATCGGCAGCCCGGTGCTCTGCGAGGAGATCGAGGCCGAGCTCACCGCGCTGCTGGCCTGTCCCGAGGCGCTGGTCCTGCCGACGATCACCCACATCCACGCGGCGGTCATCCCGTTGCTGGCTGCCAACGGCACGATCTTCGTCGACCGCCGGGCGCACAAGTCCATCTACGACGGCTGTCAGGTCGCCCGCGGCCGCGGCGCGGCCGTGCGCAAGTTCGCGTTCGAGGATCCCGACCACCTCGACGCGATGCTGCGCGCCGAGCGGGACCCGAAGCGACTCGTCTGCATGGACGGCGTGAACTCGATGACCGGTAACCCGCCCGATCTGACGGCCTTCGCGGAGGTCACCGAGCGCCATGGCGCACTGCTCTATGTCGACGATGCGCACGGGTTCGGCGTCATCGGGGACCGGTCAGCCGAGGAGTCCTGTCCCTTCGGGTCCAGCGGCAACGCCATAGTGCGCTACTTCGGCCTGGACTACGAGAACATCGTCCTCGTCGGCGGGTTCTCGAAGGCCTACTCCTCGCTGCTGGCCTTCATCACCGGTCCGAAAGCGCTCAAAGACCTCATCAAGGTCGCCGCCCCGCCGTACGCCTATTCGGGCCCGCCGCCGGTCGCGTCGCTGGCCACGGCGCTCGCCGGGTTCGCGGTCAATCGCAGGCGCGGCGACGCCCTGCGCGCGGAGCTGTACCGGCTGACCAAGCGAGTGCTCGACGCCATGGCCCAGCTCGGGGTCTACACCCCGAATCGCTCGGGCATGCCGATCATCGAGATCCCGCTGCGCGACAGCACGCACATCGATGCCGTAGGGCGCTTCCTCTACGACTGCGGGCTGTTCGTCACCCTGGCGCGCTATCCGGTCGTGCCGCGGGCAGAAGTCGGGTTCCGCGTCCAGCTCACGGCCGTCAACACGGACGCCGAGGTCGACCTCCTCATCGACGCGCTCACCGAGCTGCAGGCCGAAGGCGAGCTGCAGATCGTGAACGAACCGGAGTTGGTCATCGCCTGATGGTGCGCCGCGCCTGGATCGCGTACCTGGGGGTCGGGGCGCTGTGCGCGCTGCTCTACGTCGCTGTCCCGGGTCCGTTGCGGGGCAGCGGCCCGTTGTTCAACCTGCTCGGGCTCTCGCCGATCCTCGCGATCATCGTCGGCGTGCGCCTGCATCGGCCGGCGTCACCGGCGCCCTGGTGGATAGCGGCGGCAGGCCTTGTGCTGTTCTGGCTGGGCGACCTCTACACCTACTCATACCGGGTGCTCTCAGGGCCGGTGCCGTTCCCGAGCCTTGGGGACGTCTTCTACGTCGCCTTCTATCCCGTTCTGATGGTGAGCCTGCTGCTGCTCGTCCGTCGGCGCGACGGCGGCAGTGACCGGCGCGGGCTGCTCGACGCCGGCATTCTCAGCATCGGCTTGGCGCTGCCGCAGTGGACCGCGCTGATCGCGCCGTATCTTGCGGACGAGCAGGCCTCCACGCTGGTCAAGCTCGTCTCCAGCGCCTACCCGGTGGGCGACGTCCTGCTACTGGCGGTGACGGTACGGCTCGTCCTGGATCACGGTCGCCGGGAGATGGCGTTCTGGCTGTTGGCCTCGAGCATGGTCCTGCTGCTGGCGACCGACTCCCTCTTCGGCTTGATGACGCTCTCCGGCGCCTTCGATCGTCAACTGTGGCTCGATCTGGGCTGGATCGGCTTCTATCTGCTGGCCGGCGCTTGTGCCCTGCACCCGAGCATGGCCGGACTTGCCGAGCCGGGTCCGCCGCGGGCGTCGGTTCTCACGCGGTCACGCCTCGCATTGCTGGCCGTGGGGGCGCTCATGGCGCCGTCGATCGCGCTGCTGGACGCCTTCAAGCGCGGTGATCTGTCGATGACCGTCGTGCAGCTGGTCGCGGTCGTGTTGTTCGTCCTCGTATTGACGCGCATGGCCGTCCTCGTGCGCGACGCGTCCGTGCTGACTCGCGAGATCCAGCGCCGCCGCAGTGAGGTGCACTTCGAGTCGCTCGTACGGCAGTCGAGCGACCTCATAACGGTGCTGGATGCCGACGGCCGGGTGACCTACCAGAGCCCATCGATCGAGCACGTGCTCGGCTGGGACCCCGAGGACGTCATAGGGACGCGCTTCGCCGACCTCATGGCGGGCGACGACGCCCGCGAGCTGGAATCGACCATAAGTGGACTCGGATCCGGCGGCGCGCTGAGGCCCCTGGAGTGCGCCCTGGCTCATCGTGAGGGCAGCGAGCGCCACTTCGAGATCCTCTGCTCGGACCTGACGACCGACGAGAACGTCGCCGGCGTGGTCCTCAATGGCCGTGACGTGTCCGACCGGCGGCGCTTCGAGGCCGAGCTCACCCACCAGGCGTTCCACGACCCGGTCACCGGACTGGCGAACCGCGCCCTCTTCTTCGAGCGCGCACGCCACGCGCTGGCCAACGCGAAGCGCAGCGGCCACCACCTCGCCGTCATCTTCCTCGACCTCGACGACTTCAAGACGATCAACGACTCCCTCGGGCACGGTGCGGGGGACGCCGTCCTCGCCGAGGTGGGCCGCCGCTTGTCGATGAACATCCGCACATCGGACACCGCCGCGCGTTTCGGCGGCGACGAGTTCGCCGTCCTGCTCGAGAACGTCGCAGGCGTCCAGGAGGCCGCCGACACGGCAGAGCGCATACAGCAGTCGCTCGCCGAGCCCTACAGCGGCGGCCAGCGGACGATGACGCTCAGCAGCAGCCTTGGCATCTCCATGGCCGACAGAAGGTTCGTCGCCGGAGCCGACGAGCTCATCCGCGATGCCGACGCCGCGATGTACATCGCCAAACGTGAGGCCAACGGCGGTTACCGGCTGTTCGAGCCCGAGATGCACGAGCGTGTCTTGAGACGGCTGGAGCTCCGGGCCGATCTTCAGGAGGCGCTGGCGTCCTGCCAGCTGGAGCTGCACTATCAACCCGTCGTGCTGCTTGCCGACGGGTCGGTGTCCGGAGTCGAGGCCCTGCTGCGCTGGCATCACCCCGACCGCGGGATGATCGCTCCGGACCAGTTCATCCCGCTCGCCGAGGAAACCGGACTCATCATCTCCATTGGGCGATGGGTGCTGCGCGAGGGCTGCCGCAACGCGCAACGCCTGTTCGCTGCGATGCCCGGGCGAACGCCGACGCTCGCCATCAACGTCTCGCTGCGCCAGCTCCAGGACACAGACATCGTCATGGACGTACACGAGGCGCTCACCGAGTCCGGCATGAACCCGGCCGGCCTCACGCTCGAGATAACCGAAAGCGTGCTGATGGCCGATACCGAGCTCGCCGTCGCTCGGCTCAGCGAGCTCAAGGCGCTCGGCGTCCGGCTTGCGCTCGACGACTTCGGAACGGGCTACTCCTCGCTCAGCTACCTCAGCCGATTTCCCATCGACGTCCTCAAGATGGATCGCTCGTTCCTCCGCGACGACGTCAAACGGACCACGGATCTGACGCCCGCGGTACTGGCCATCGGTCGCACCCTCGGCATCGAGGTGGTAGCCGAGGGAATCGAGCTCGCCGAGCAGGCAACCCGTCTGCGCGATCTGGGGTGTGCGCACGGCCAGGGCTTCTTCTTCGCCCGGCCGATGGACGTCGACGCAACGCTGGACTTTCTCAGCGGGTGCGCGGCCCTCAGCCCGCGTTGATCGCCACTGAACTGCGGTGACGCTCGAATCTCACTGAAGCTGAGGGGCGCGCGTCACGCCAGTCCGGCGAGCCGGTAGACCACCAGGCTGCCGGCCACCGCGACGTTGAGGCTCGCCCCCCGACCCACCATCGGGATCTCCACGCACGCGTCTGCCTCCGCGACGAGCTACTCCGCCACACCTCGGGTCTAGTGGTCCCGTCCGAAAGTTCCACGTGTTCCGGCGGGCCCGGCTCGCTGCTGCCGGCACCCGGTGCCCGCCCCCGTACCACCAGTACGACAGCGGGCACCGTGCACCGGCAGCAACGACCCGGACTGCGCCGCATAACACGCGGCACTTACGGACACGCCCACTGATATGGACGCTCGTTTGTCAAGGGCCCACTGGAACCCCATCCAGGAGGCGCGCCCCCTTGACCAACCGACCGGGCTCAAGCCACGCCGCGTGACGCCAGTAGTGCGTAACGAGCCTCGAGAAGATCAGGCGGAAGTGAGGATTGTCGAAACGTGGATCGTGTACCTCCACGTCCCCCACCTGTACGTGTGCGGCCTCCCACGCGCACCACTCCGCGGCGGCGTGCTCACGCACCGCCGGTTCGGGATCGTCAAGCAGCGCGGCGTACGCCTCAACGAGACTGCGGTTACGCAGACGAGCGGGAACCGCATCGCGGAAACGCTCAAAAGCCTCGGGGAAGTAGCGGCCGACCTGGTGTGTGACCCACTCCACCTCACGCGGCGTCGTCGTGACCACCGAGAAGAGCACCATCGCGCTGACCCTTGAGGGATGAGCCTGGGCATACGCGAGTGCAAGCGTCGAGCCCCACGACCCGCCAACGACGAGCCAACGATCAACATCGAGATGTTGGCGGAGTCGCTCAATGTCGCCGACGAGGTGCCACGTCGTGTTGGCGCGCAGCCCGTCGCCGTCCGCGCCCGGGCGGCTTCGGCCGCAACCCCGCTGATCGAACAAGACGACGCGGTAGCGCTCGAGATCGAACAGCGACGGCCACCAGCGCGAGCACCCAGAGCCGGGGCCGCCATGGAGCGCGACGGCGGGCATCCCGTCGGCGTTGCCCCACAGCTCCCAATAGATCGAGTGCCCATCCCCAACGTCGAGCAGGCCGCTGTCCCGAGAGCCGCCATCGTTGACGATCGTCATCCCTCAAGAATGCATGGGCTTCCTCAGGGCTGCTCCGAGGCAGGAGGAGCAGCCCTTGGGGAACGGGCCGAAAGCGGCGGCCATCGGCAACGTGGGCTCAGGAGCCGTCGGGTGCCAGAACTGTGATCTGGAGGTCCACCCTCCACTCGTCCTGACGCTGCACGATCTCGAAGTAGCCGTTGGCGCCCTCGTCAGTGCTAACAGCGAACTTGGTCTTGTTGTCGGTGGCTTCGGTCCCGTTGACGTAGTCACCGGCCGACCGCACATCCTTCTCGCCGAAGCTCTCGAGTTATTGTCAACTGTTGTGGATGACATGGCATGAGGACGCCCAGGCCGCGACCTTCTCCTCGGTCATCTGACTGTCGTGGTTGCCGTCGTCGGTGACGCGGATTCCCTCTTTGAAGGTGACGTCGTCGAGGACGTCGGTGACCAGCTCGTGGCCGTTGAAGCGCCGCCAGCGCTCGCTGGCGGCGTCGAGCAGCTTGTAGGCCATCGCCAGCGCGGCCTGCTTGGAGCCGGCGCCCTTGGTGACCTTGGTCGGCAGCCGGATCGTCGCGAAGCTGCTCTCGATCGGGTTCGTGGTGCGCAGGTGGCGCCAGTGCTCGGCCGGGAACGCGTAGAACGCCGTCAACGCCGCCCAGTCGCGGTCGAGTTTCGCGGTCGCCTTGGGGTACTTGGCGTCGAACTGCTCGCGGAAGCGCTCCCGGGCGGCGCGCGCGTCGGCTTCGGTCGGGGCTTCGGCCATCTCGTGCAGCAGCGTCTTGGCGCTGGGCTGCAGCCGCTTGGGAAGGCTGTTGCACGAACCTTCGGTCCTATGCCCTGCCTGTCTCGATCCAGACACTCGGGCTGGCAGCGGTCCTGACCGCTCTCTTCGTCGGAAGCAACATCGCGTGAGGTGAGCGACGGGGGCCTTGGCGTGCTACGAATCGAGCGATGACCTTCGGATTGGAGTGACGAGCAGACGCTGTCGTTACTGCGATCCCTACAACGCAGTCTTGTCGGGCTGCGTGCGCCATTTCGCCTTGATGAGGGCCTTGAGCGAGACGCGCTCGCAGACCTGTAAGACAGGTCACCGAAACGCTTGATCTGCCTTGAAGCTCGCGCTGCGTCAGGGCGCAGCTTGTTCGTCGAAGCGCCCCGAGGATCAGCGGAGGAAGGTTGGTGGGGTGCGGCGGCGGAAGTCGGCGGCCCAGCCCGACGAAGCAACTAGCGACGTCCGGACGGGTCCAGGGCGCGATTCGTGAGCGCTTCCTCGTACAGCGGCTCTGGAGCCATGTCGAGGCCGCCGGGCCAGCACAGCGTGCCCATCTCGATTTCGACCTGGGCGAACAGCTTTGGGTCGCGCAGCGGTTCCAGAACGCCCTGCCATTCGCGATCGTCGAAGGTGACGTCGCCCACGACGCCGTCGCCAAAGGACAGCCGCAATTTGTGGTCGCCAAGGACTTCGACGCCTATTATGCGGGCGAGTGGCTGTAGGTCTGCCATGACGATGATGCTACGGCAGCGGCTCGATGGGGACCAGTGGTACTAGGCTGCGGACCCGCTCCCAATTGGCGAGCAGCTCGACCTCGTGCAGTGCCGCCCACTGACGGACCAGCCGGAGCTGCGCGCGGGGGAGTGAGCCGGCGAGCAGCGTGCCGTCGATCGCGAAGGATGCAAGGTGCTCCCCGTACTCGGCGTGGAAGTGTGCGACGGGGTGGTTGTGCTCGCGCCAGAACATCGCGATCTTGATTCCGTAGAAGTAGCTCAGGCGCGGCATCGGCACAGCCCACCAGATCGTGCACGGGGTCCTCCGCGTGCGCCACGCGTGGGACCAGTACGAGGGCTGATCTCACCGAAGTCGGCCGCTGGGGTGCGGACGGTGCCGATCATCGCGCGTCTTCGCCAACCGCTCGATGAGCATCGCGCGCACCTGCCCGAGAACGGATTCGTCTTCGGTCGCGCGGCGGAGCGGCCGTGCGATCGCTTTGTCGTGCTCAACCGCGCGACGCGAGTCTGGAAGGCGGCTGGCCTGAACCCGATCAGCCTCCACGAGTGCCGGCACACGTTCGCGAGCCTTGATGATCGCCGCCGGCGCGAACCTCAAGGCGCTGCAGGTCTTCATGGGCCACGCGTCGATCACGGTAACGCTTGAGGCAGGCTGGGTCTGACGGAGACTTCCAAACGAGGATTTCGGTCCTCGGGAGAGGAAGTCCACTCGTAATGGCCCGACCGAAGAAGTACCCCGATGAGCTGATCCGCCGTGGCGTGAGGCTTGCCCTGGACAGCGGCCGTCCGATCGCTGAGGTCGCTCGCGATCTCGGGATGCACCCAGAGACGCTGCGCCGGCGTGTGCGCCAGGCCCAGGCCGATGAGGGTCTGCGCCCGGATCTGCCGACGACGGTGGAGCGTGAGGAGATCCGCAAGCTGCGCGCGGAGAACTTCGAGCTGCGGCGCGCGAATGAGATCCTCAAGTCCGCGAGCGTGTTTTTCGCTCGCGAGCTCGACGTGGACCGACCGAGGTGAGCCGCTACATCGACGAGCACCGCGGCCGCTTCGGCGTCGAGCCGATCTGCCGGGTCTTGGACGTGTCGGCGTCTGCGTACTACCGTCGCAAGACCGGGCAGCGCTCCGCGCGCGTTGTGGAAGACGAGCGGCTGCTGGGGCTGATCAAGGCCACGCACGCGGCGAACTACTGCGCCTACGGGTACCGCAAGATGTGGCTCGCGCTCGGGCGCTCCGGCCACGACGTCGGCCGTGACCACGTCAAGCGGCTGATGCGCGCCCATGGCATTCAGGGCGCCAAGCGGCGCGGCAAGCCGTGGCGCACCACGACCGCCGACCCGACAGCTCAGCGCAGCCCGGACCTGGTCAACCGCGACTTCACCGCCACGCGCCCGGACGCCTTGTGGTGCGCCGATTTCACGTATCTGCGCTGCTGGGAAGGCGTCGTGTTCTTCAGCTTCGTCATCGACGCGTTCTCGCGCCGGATCGTCGGCTGGCAGTTCGCGAGCCACATGCGCACCGACCTCGTCCTCGACGCGCTCAGGATGGCGCTCACGCGCCGCCAGGCCGGCGCCGATGTCGAGCTCGTCCATCACTCCGATGCCGGCAGCCAGTACACCAGCGAAGCGTTCGCGCAGGTCCTCGACGACCACGCCGTGCTCGCGTCGATCGGGTCGGTCGGCGACGCCTACGCCAACGCCCTGGCCGAGAGCTTCGTGGACACGTTCAAGACCGAGTTGATCGCCGATCGCGTCTGGCGCACCCGCTCACAGCTCGAGCTCGCGATCGTCGAGTGGGTGTCCTGGTTCAATAACGACGCCTCCACGAGAGCCTCGGTGACCGGCCGCCCGTAGAGTTCGAAAACAGCACTCTCTGTGACGACGGACCGAAGGCGCCGGCTACGCCGGCTCACATAGATTGAGAATCTCAAGACAACCAACTTAACCCGGTCTCCGTCGAACCCAGCCCGCCTCACGTCAGACTATACGCACAGCAGTCGCGTCTCCTCCCCTTCGCGAAGCAGGCGACCGGGATCCAGCGCCGAGGTATCGACGCCGAGGGCAGTCGCCCAATTCGCGCGGGTAAGTCGCACGCAACGGGCACGAAGACCGGACGAGATCGTGATCAGGCGTCAACCGAGCGACCGTCTCGCTCGCGCCGAATTGCGGGTCATCGACCTCGGTGACAGCCTCTAGAGCTCGCTGCAGGACGGGCGAGCGCTTAAATGGCTAACTTCGAGTAGATGAGCGATGTGGGCGCGCTAGATCGGTTGCTGTTCTCGGACGCTGCGGTTTCGGATTTCGAGGCGTTGTTGCGAGACATCTCGGTTCAGCAGCTGTGGCCAGGCCTACGACGGCCAGAGGAGATGCCCACCTACCTCAAGGGTGTGACAGGCGACGCAGCTGACCTGGTGGCAGCTTCGTTGCTTCTTGTTCTACACAGAGATCCAACGGCCCTGGATCAAGCTGCTTGGCGCCCACTCGCGGCAGACCTCCTGCGAGTGCGGCTAGATCGGCTTCAGCCCCACGTTGCCGCCCCGGACGAACGCGGTTCACACGCAATCTTCGCAGTATGTGCGGGCGCCGTGTCTGCCGTCGAGGCGGACTACCGCGCTCAGGTCGCAAACTTCAGCGACCTCAAGCAGATAAGCGAGCTCAAGAACGCGCTCTTTCGTCGCCTCAACGGACGCGCAGGGAGCCTTCTCCTGCGCCCGTTCGTTCCGAGGGCGACGGTTGATTCGGCGCTAGGGCGGCTGTTCGACGCAGCCCAAGCGCTAACTGAGGCCGATTCGGAACGACGGGATGGCGCCTACGCAGCTCTGGCGGAAGCGGCAGAAGCGTGTCACCAGGCGACCTCCGCAGCCGGCACCCATTTCGCGAAGTTGACAGTCGCCGACGTAGCCGACGCCATGTCTTCAGTGGCTACTCGCGAAGTAGAACTCTCTCGTCCGCCCGCTCTCATACGGGTGAGCGTTGACTCGCGGCCTCTGCCGCTTCGAGAGGCAGGCATCACTTGCGATCTTCTTCTTGAGGTGGAGAACGACTCGAACGTCGGTGCACGGAACGTGGTCGTGACCTCGACGGCCGCTGACTCAGTCACGTTTGCAAACGGCGAGGCAACGCTGGACAGGTTGGATGCGGGCGCGTCGGTTCCGTTGGCATTTGCGATGACCATTTTGGAACCGGTCGACCGGTTGGACTGCTCAGTTGAACTCTCTTGGCGGAATCCCGACCAAACGAGAGGTAAGGACGTTTCCGTCGTGAGCGTCGCAGCGCAAGCGGGAAACGTTGACTGGGAGGCGGCATCTAGCATCGAGCCTTACGCTCCCTACCCGGTTGAGGATGCGGACGCGCTCGTCGGTCGCAACCAGATCCTCAACCGGCTCGAGCTGCAGTTCTCGGCACTACCGCTTCCAAACCTCTACGTAACTGGACAGCGCCGCGTCGGTAAGACCTCGCTCGTGCGGGTTCTGGGTCGTCAGCTGCGGAGGCGGAATGACCAGCTCGTCGTGGCGAGCGTCGAGATGGGCGAAGTGCGTCAAGACGTCGGGCGTGAGACGATCACGAAGCTCGGCGAAGTTCTGGCGAGGAAGTTGATCCGGGGCGCGAATGCCAAGGATCTAGTCGAGGTCCCGACCTTCGATGGTTCGCTGGCGCCCCTGAATGAGATCGTCGATGAACTCCGCGATCTCGATGACGGATTGTCCTTCATGCTGGTCATCGATGAGTTTGACGAACTGCCCGACGAGATGTTCCGTCGCGGCGGTCCAGGCGACGCTTTGTTTCTCCCGATGCGGTCTTTGGCTCAGAAACCCTTCGTCGGCTGGATACTGGTGGGCGGCGAGCGCATGCCCTACATTCGCGACGAGCAGGCCACGCGCCTGAACACCTTTAGTGCGATCCAGGTTGATTATCTGGAGTTCGTCGAGAGAGACGCCGTAGGTGACGATGAGGCTGGCAATTTTGCGTCTCTAGTCAGGATGCCGCTACCTGCTGGCTTTGAGGTTGCCGATGAGGCGATCGGTAACATTCACGCGGCGACCCTCGGCAACCCTCACTTCGCCAAATCTCTCTGCGCGGAGCTTTACAGATCAGCAGTGGCACGCCGCGACTCGGTGATATTGCAGCGCCACGTAGAAGCTGCGGTGAACTCGCTGGCGTCTCAGAGCGAGGTCGAGCTATTCGCCCACTTTTGGGAAGACGGCATCTTCAACAACGATGGCGCTGATCGACGACGAGTCGAGCTTGAACGGCGCTATGTGCTCGCCGCCGCAGCCGAGGTGCGCCGTACCGGGCGCGCCGAAGTGGATCGAATCGAAGCGGCGGCCGAGCGGCACGGTGTCAGCCGTGCTACGGCAAAGAGGACAATGAACGACTTGCTCCGGCGAGGAGTACTAGTCGAGGGTGCAGGCAAAGTCAGCGCCAAAGTCCCTCTCTTCGGCGCCTGGCTGGAAGACGAAGGTGCATACCAGCTGACTCCAAAGGGCATTGCCGAACAAGCAGAAGAGGAGATCCGGGCGGCCGACCGATCGGCTGCGGTGGGCACTTCTGAGGTAGGGCGCCTTGTGCAGAGATGGAGGTCATTCAAGTTCCGGGGCGAGAGCATCACACGGGACGACGTCTCGCAATGGCTTGAGCAGTTCGACTCCGCCGTCGAGCGTCGGCTGATGTTCCGGCTACTGGAGCGCTTCCGGACGATCAGCGATGCGGAGATGCTCGAGGGTCTCCGCCGCCTCAACCGACTGATCTCGCATGAGGGGCGAATTGAGTTGGCGAAGGGCCAGCGAACGCTTGCTCACGTGCTGGTTGCTGGCGTCGGCGTAGCTGGCGCCAGCGGGCAGGCGATGGCATACAAGTACCGACAGGCCAACAACGTGCGGCAGCGCAACGTAGTTAGCATGGATCAGATCTGCGCTCGGGTTGAAGCCGACCACGAGGTCAGGGCGATCGTGCTCGTCGACGACTTCATAGGCAGCGGCAAGACGGTTATCAAGGAGCTGAAGCAGCTGGCTGGGCTCGACCGAGAGGATCTCCAAGTCTTTGCCTTTGCCGTTAGCGGGATCACCGAGGGTGTGCAGCGACTCGAACATGACAAACAGGCGCGGGCGCTTCGCCTTCGAGTTGAGGTGGCCCATCCTCTAACGGCCGCGCATCGTCCCTTCGACTCCCAGTCGACGGTGTTTGCAAACGACAGCGATCAGGCTAAAGCGGAGGAGGTAGTGCGTCACTACGGCAAGGAACTGGTTCCTTCTATGCCACTTGGATACGGCGGGCAAGCCGTGCTCCTAACACTGCCGGATAACTGTCCCAACAACGCCCCACCCATCTTTTGGTCGGACACGAATGGATGGCGACCCCTCTTCCCAAGGACGGCAAGGTAATGGTCTCTCCCCGTCAGCGAGTCGAGACACCGTCATCGTCCTCTTGCGCTGAGTGAGCCTACGACCGTTCGGCATCGTGATGCTGCGCGGGACGCGGAGCGCGAACCTGAGGCGGCTATCGTGCCGGACGGTCGAGCCCAGCCGACCACGTCACAACGATTCCCGCGACGGTGAGCCAATCGACTGGATCGCCGCACGCACTCGGTTGACGACGACAGGCAATTCGCCGATCAGCTCGAAGTCCCAGATTCGTACGACGGTCCAGCCAGCATCAGCGAGGGCTCGGTTGACATCGCGATCGCGCTGCCTGTTAGCGAGAATCTTTCGGTCCCATGCCGGCGGATGTCGCCCTGGGGCCCACCGGGATGGATGACCGTGCCACCAAGCCGAGTCGACGAACACCGCAACACGGCGTCCCTTCCAGCAGAGGTCCGGCGTCCCAGGTACGTCGCGCACGTGGCATCGCCAGCCTCGGATACCGGCCGCCCACAACGCCCTTCGAAGCGTCAGCTCGGGACCGGTGTTCTTGGAGCGAACACGAGCCATGATGCGGCTACGGGTGGCCGGATCGATCTTATCCGCCATTGATAACGGTTAGTCCGGCTTGTAGCCCATCGGGAACTGCAACTTGACTTCCTCGTCGGCGTCCTCTAGGGAAGCCGCGTCACGAATCCACTGCTCGAGCAGGCTGCCGACATCGGGACGATTGAACGAGAACGTCGACGCCGGTAGTCGTAGGCGCTCGATGTCTTCCTCGCGCAGATGCTCAAGCTCTCGTTGCAGATTCTGCGTCGCCGCCACGCGACGGATGTCAGACACGAAGTCGAGCACCGTCACGTAGTCCTTGCCCGGCCGCAGCCGAAGTCCACGCCCGAGCTGCTGAACGAAGATTCGACGCGAGTGAGTTACTCGCAGGAAGCAAAGGATGTTGACGTCCGGCACGTCGACGCCTTCGTTAAGTACGTCGACTGCCGTGATGATCGGCACGCGACCGTCGGAAAACTCGCTCATGAGAACGTTGCGGTGACGTTTCGGCTGCTTGTTCGACAGCGTTTCAGCTCTAGGCCAGCCGCGTTCACGCAGGAGCTGGGCGAACTCTTCAGCGTGATTGATGGTTCGTGAGAACACGATCGCCCGCGGTTCCAGCGTCCGGTCCCAGATCTCGCGTAGTGAGTCAACAATGGACTCATCGCGCTGAGGCAGAAACAGGCGGTGGTTGAGGTCCTTGATCGTCAGCCCCTGTTCGCTCGCCTCGGCGACCGCGTCCCAATCAATGCCTTCGTCCACAAGGAGTCGGTAGTCGACCTGCGCGAGAAACCCGGCAGCCATACCGTCGGCTATGCCCATGCGGAACACCGGCGGTCCAAATCGAAGGGAGACGTCGTACCCATCACCCCGCCAGGGAGTCGCCGTCACACCAAGCTGAGCTGCATCGGGCAGCATATCGAGGAGCTGCTGGAACTGGCCCGTCTCGCTGACGTGATGCGCTTCATCCACAACAACTAGCGACGGCCTATAACCGTCCTCGACCGCCTTCACCGCACTCGCAACCGTTGCGCAGGTGACCCCGGAGAGAGACGGTGGCCGCTTGTCTCCATTGAGCACCTGCGTCGGCACCTGCTTGGGGAGATGTCGCCACATGGCTCGCTCAAGCTGGGCAATCAGCTCCTTGGTGTGTGCGACCACAAGGACATCGTCGTCCGGCGCCGCTACCAGATGTCCGTGCACGATCTCTCCGGCGACCACTGTCTTCCCGAGCCCGGTCGCCA
>JAABUS010005535.1_pt1 | contig 16444 bp, 18 predicted proteins | sample 5560161 | NCBI WGS metagenome assembly JAABUS01 (sample SAMN10711885, study PRJNA513376) | rock metagenome | isolation source: Antarctica rocks | place: Antarctica: Victoria Land, Trio Nunatak nord | collected 2016-01-04
CCCCACGGCGCCGACCCCGTCGTCGTGCTCGCCGCCGGCGCGGGGGGGACGCTCGCCGGACTCGTCGCCGGGGTGGTCGCCGCGGGGCGACCGCTGCGTGTGGTCGCCGTCTCGGTGAGCCGACCTGCCGACCAGCTCCGCGACCGGGTACTCGAGCTCGCCTGCATGGTGGCCGACCGCCAGGGTGAGCCACGGCCGCTCGCCGGTGACGTGCAGGTCGTCGACGGCCGTGGCCCAGGACACGGGATCGCCTCCCCGGAAGGCGATCGCGCCGCCGCTCTCGCCCTGCGGAGCGCCGGGCTGGTGCTCGACCCGGTATACACCGCCAAGGCGCTGGCCGCCCTGCCCACCATCGCCGCCGGCCGACCGGCGCTGTTCTGGCACACCGGCGGGCTGCTGGACGCCGTCGCGGCCCTGCTGAGGGAGTCGACGTGAGCGCCGGACACCGGCTCGGCCCGCCGCGGGGCGAGCCCGCCCAGGAGCTGGTCGACTCCGGCTTCCACCTAGAGAACGCCGACGCACCACTGCTGCACGCCGGGCTCAACCTGGCCGACCTGGCGCACGTGCTGGACCTGCGCGGCCGGGACGTCATCCCCGCCGCAGCCGCGGTCCGGCTGATCGAGCTGCTGCTGGAGGCGCACCGCACACCGGCCGAGGACTTCCCGTACGACCCGGCGTACGGCGAGCCCTACAACAGCCGCGAGCGGCACTTCACCCTGCGGATCGGCGACGACGCCGGCTGGCTGCACGCCGGGCGCCCGCGACGGGAAGCGGTGCGGATCGCGCTGCGCCTGCACCTGCGCGGCCAGATCGCCGCTCTGCTGGGCGATGCGGCGGCGCTCGCGGACACGATCGCCGCAACCTCTGCGGAGCACAGCCGCACCTGGCTGCCGGACCAGACCTACCTGCAGCACGCTCAGCCGTCGACCTTCGGGCACTACCTGCTCTCCTTCGCCTACCCGGTCCTGCGCGACGCCCAGCGCCTGCTCGACGCGCTCGACTGGACCAACACCAGCCCCGGTGGTGCCGGCTGCGTCAACGGCAGCCGGTTGCTCGACGACCGTGCACCCGTCGCGCGGGCGCTTGGCTTCGACGGCGTCATCGAGCACACCCGCGACGCCATGTGGCAGACCGACGGCTTGGTCGACGTGCTGGCTGCGGCGGCCAGCCTGGTCGGCACCCAGAGCAAGCTGGCGGAGGACCTGGAGATCTGGGCCAGCAGCGAGTTCGACTACGTGACCGTGGCCGACGGCTACAGCCGCTCCAGCGTTCTCATGCCGCAGAAGCGCAACCCGTACGCCCTGTCCATCGTCCGCGGTGCGTCGGGAACGCTGATCGGCCGCCTCACCGGGTTCCTCGCCGTCGTCAAGAGCCCGTCGGCCCGCAGCGACAACCTCATCTACGCCTACGGCGAGGTGCCCCGGGCGCTGGACCTCGCGCTGCGCACGACGCGGCTCACCGACGGCGTCGTACGCACCCTGCAGGTCAACTCGGCCCGCATGTGGGAGGCGCTCGAGTCCGGCTTCTGCCAGGCCACCGACCTCGCGGAGTACGTCATGCAGACCAGTGCCGTGGACTACCGCACGGCCTACCAGGTCGTCGGCGTCGCGGTCCGCGAGGCGAACGCCGCGGGGCTGCGAGGCCTTGACCTCGACGGCGAGCGGCTCGACGCCGCAGCGGTCGAGCACACCGGCAGGGCGATCGGCATGGCCGGACGGGACCTGACCGAGGTGCTCGACCCGCGACGGATCGTCGAGACGCGCACCGCCGAAGGTGGCGCCGCACCACCGGTGGTCGAGCAGATGGCGGCGGACTGCCGGCGGCGGGCCGGCAAGTTCGCCGGGCTCGCCGCAGCCCGCACCGCCGGGTTCGCCGAAGCGGAACGCATGCTGCTGACGACGGCCGGGGCGCTCGCCACCGGCTCGCCCGCCACGGAGGTCCCATGACCGTCGAGCCGATCGCCCTCCCCGACGAGGTGGGTGTGGTCAGCGTCGGCCTGCCGCTGTTCGCGCAGGCCGTCGCCGCCCAGGGACGCCCGTCGGTGCAGGTCGACTGGCGGGTGCCGGCCGGCGGTGACCCGGAGGTGCTGGCGGCGCTGCGCCGGCTGTCCGGACCTCTGCACGAGCAGATCGACGAGGCCAACGCCGAGGTGCTGCGGCGGCTGGACACCGGTGTCCCGCTGCTCACCGGCGTGCGCCCGGCGGGTGAGGTGATCCACGGCTTCGAAGGCCGCGCGCTGCTGCACGCCGGGCCGGCGCTCGCGCTGGAGGACGCCGGCGACCCGCTGCGGCGGTCCATGCGGGCCGCCGTCGTCGCCGAGGGCTGGGCGGACGACGTCGAGGCGGCGGACGCCCTGCTCGCGGCCGGTCAGGTGCGGCTGTCGCCGGCGAACGAGGTCGGGGTGGTCGTGCCGATGGCCACCGTCATGGGGCCGACGACGCCGGTGTGGGTGGTCGAGCTGGAGGCGGGCGGAACGACGGCGTGGGCGCCGCTCGGCCAGGGCTCCGGTGACGTCGCATGGTTCGGGCGCGACACGCAAGGCGCGATCGACCGGCTGGTGCTGCTGCGCGAGGCGGTGGCACCCGTGCTGTCGGAGGCGCTGCAGGACAGCGGTCCGGTCGACGTCCTCGCCCTGGCCGCCCAGGCGGTGGCGATGGGCGACGACGTGCACGTGCGCACGCAGGCCGCCACCAACCTGCTGCTCCGGCACCTGCTGCCCTCGCTAATGGCGAGCGAGTCCCCCCGGCGGGTCGAGGTGGCCGGCTACCTGTCCAGCAACCACCTGCTGTTCCTGACCCTCGCCATGGCCTCGGCCCGCTCGCTCACCGGGTGGGCCGGTGAGGTCGAAGGGTCCTCCATGGTGACCACGATGGCGCGCAACGGCACGCAGTTCGGGGCGAAGCTGTCGGGCCACGACCGGTGGTTCCTCGCGCCGGCGCCCATGGTCGGGCACGCGCTCTACCACCCGGGCAGGGGCGACGAGGACGCCGCACCCGACATCGGCGACAGCGCCGTACTGGAGCTGGTGGGCCTCGGCGGCGCCGCCGCCGCCGGCTCGCCCGCCGTCGGTCAGCTCGTGGGAGGTCTGGCTGCCGCTGCGGAGCTGACCGCCGAGCTGGAGCGGGTCTGCGTCAACCGCTCCACCCGCTTCACGCTGCCGACCTTCGGGGGCCGCGGCACGCCGCTCGGCGTGGACGTACGGCGGGTGGTGGAGCACGGCATCACGCCGAAGGTGACGACGGGGATCCTGCACAACAGCGACGGCAGCGGGCAGGTCGGCGCCGGGGTGGCAGCGGCACCGCTCGCCTGCTTCCGGGAGGCCCTGCTCGACCTGGACCACCGGCTGACGCAGGCCTGAGCCGGCGGACCCGCTCCGGCGTCAGGCGAGCTCGACCTTCACGGTCGGCATGTGGGCGAAGGTGTTCGAGACGTAGCAGGCCCTGCTCGCCGGCTCGAACAGCGCGGTGAGCTCGACGCCCGGCAGGCTGCTCTCCACCGTCAGGAGCAGCGAGCTGAACTTCGTGCCCTGGTAGGTGCCGGTGGCGCTCACCTCGAGATCGGGCAGCTCGAATCCGCGTTGGCGGGCTGCCCAGGCCAGCGCCAGCGCGAAGCAGGACGCCAGGGACGCCAGCAGCAGGTCGGTCGGCATCGGGCCGCTGCCGGTGCCACCGACCTCGGCAGGCTCGTCGACGACCAGCGAGAAACCGCCCGCCTCCACCTCGCAGCGCCACCCGCCGGTCCACAGGGCTCGCGCGGTGTTCGTGCCGCCGCGCTCGCCGGCGTCAGTGGTGGTGATCCTGGTCCCCGTGCTCGTGCGCGTGGTCATGCCCCGCGGGGCGGTCGGCGAGGGCCACCGAACGCGTGTCGACGTCGACGGTGGTGACCAGCGCGCGGGTGTCGAGGACCTGCTCCAGCGCCTGCAACCAGCACCGGTAGTAGCGGTAGGGCTGACCGGCAGGCGGATCGGCCTCCCAGGCCGCGATCCGTGCGATCAGGGCCCGCCGGAAGGCGTCGTAGGAGACGACGCCGCGCTCGGTGAGGGCCATCGCCAGACCGAAGGCCCGTCCCTCCCACGGCTCGGCGAACACCAGCTCGCCGTTGGTGCGCGGCGGGGCGGCCGGGCCGGCGACGTCGAGCTCGTGGACGACCGCCGTCACGCCGGCACCGGACCCGGGTTCGTGACACCCACCATCGCGTCGCGGGTGACCAGCCCGGCCAGCTCGTCCTCCGACAGCGACTCGGTGCCGGCGGGCCGCTCCGGCAGCACGAAGTAGCGCACCTCGGAGCTGGAGTCGTGCACCCGCACGTCGACCTCCGGCGAGAGCTCGGTGCCCCACTCGGCGAGCACGGCGCGCGGCTCCTTGACGACCCGGGAGCGGTAGGCCGAGTCCTTGTACCAGGACGGCGGGAGGCCGAGCAGCGGCCATGGGTAGCAGGAGCACAGGGTGCAGACGACGACGTGGCGCTCGGCCGCGGTGTTCTCCAGGACGATGATGTGCTCACCCTGCGGGCCCTTGAAGCCGAGCTCGGCGACGGCGGCGGTGCCGTCCGCGAGCAGCCGCTGCTTGTAGTCGGGATCGGTCCAGGCCTTCGCGACGACCTTCGCGCCGTTCATCGGTCCGACCTGCGTCTCGTAGACCCCGATGAAGGTCTCGATGGTCTTGGCGTCTGCCAGGCCGCGCTCGACGAGCAGCGACTCCAGCGCTTCGGTACGGGTCGCGAGGTCGATGTCGGGTTCGAGGTCGCCGGTCTGCACGTCGGTCATCGGGCCGTCTCCAGGTAGCTCTCGAACAGGTCGATGGTCAGCGAGAAGGACTCGCTGTCGGGTCCCCAGAGGTCGGCGGCGTCGAAGGCCACGCTGTAGACGTGCTCGGGGTTCTCGCCGACGAAGTGCGCCGCGGTGTCCGGCAGCACCTGCGCCGGGCGGACCGCGGAGACCGTGCCGGTCCTGCCGCGGACGTAGCCGGTCATCCGGGTGTGTCCCGACGCCGCCGCGCTGCGGGCGGTGACGCGCTCGCCCACGGCGAAGGCGGGCGGTGCCTCGACGGGGCGCAGGTTGCCCCCGCCGGCGGTCTCCATGGTGGGCTTGTTCGGCTCCGGATCGGCCGGCTCCTCGATGCCGGCGCCGCGCAGGTTCCTGGCGCGGGCCTCGACGGCGCCGGGCGCGAGCAGGCCGCTGGCGACGAGCAGGATCTCGGCGCTGCCCAGCCAGCGGCCGTAGTAGTCCGCGAGGTACTCCTTCTCCGGTACCCGTTCCAGGGCGTGCCGGAAGGCGTGCAGGTTGGAGGCGGTCGCGGCGCGGTTCGCCAGCAGGGTGAGCGCGAACGCGCGTCCCTCCCACGGCTGCCCGAACGCCGGCTCCGCGCGGTCGAGCGGCTTCAACGGGCCGAAGTGATCCTCCCGGCCGCCCATGTCGTGCACGCCGTCCATCACGTCTCCTCGCTGTCGTGCGGGTGGGGACCGTCCAGCGGCGGCTCGGGCAGCACGCCCGAGCCGCCGCGTGGTGCGGCTCTCAGACCGTCCAGGTCTGCATGACCAGCGCGCCCTCACGGCGGGCCGTCAGGTTCGCGTCGAGCACGTCGAGCGGGTTGATCGGTGTCACACCCTCCATCATGTCGATCTCCCGCATGCCGTAGAGCGCAGCGGCGGAGAACCGGCAGGCGTAGACCTTGCCGCCCTCGTCCATGAAGGTCTGTAGCTGCTTGTTGTAGCCGAGGTTGCCCGGGAAGGCCTCGTCACCCACCTTGGGGTAGCCGCGGGTGGCGGCCACCATCAGCGAGCCCGGACCGAACAGCACGATGCTCGTGTCGAAGCCCTTCCGGCGGATGCGGGTGGCCGTGAGCATGTTGACCAGACCCACGGAACCCTCGAAGGGGACGGTGTGCATGAAGATGTACGCCTTCTCGCCGGGCTCGGCCTGGATGTCCTCGAAGACCTTGGCGTCATAGTCGACGATGGCATCGCCCTTGCTGACCCGTTCGCCCACGATGTCTGCCACGTTTGCGCTCCTTGTTAGGTGTCTGGATGTCCTGGAGCGACCGAGCGGACGCTCCTTACGACGCGGCAGCCACTCCCGCCACGCTCGTCGTCGGGTGGCACGGCCTCCTCGGGTCGAAGACGGGGGAGCCGGCCGGCCGGCTCCGGGTGGTCAGACCGCGGGGCCGCCCGAGGGGGCCTGTGGTGTCCAGGTCCGCCGGTGGCTGCCCGGCATCGCGTTCGCGACCTTGGCCCGCAACGGGTAGGGCAGCAGGTAGAACAGGGGCGCGTAGACCTTCTGCCAGAAGATGTCGACCCCCTGCGGCTTCGGCGGCGTCAGGCCGCTGCGCCTGGCCACCTCGGCCTGAGCGACCACCAGCAGATGGTGCTCGGAGGTGCTGCGCACCCAGCGGGGGAAGGACTGCCTCTGCTCGTTCACAGCTTCGACAGGGCGTTCTGTGCAGCCATCGCGATCGGCTCGTTCAGCGCGCCGATGGGCGGTGAGTAGACGTTCTCCATGGTCGCGAGGTCCCGCAGGGTGATGCCGGTGCGGACGGCCATCGCGAGGAAGTCGGCGCGCTCCTTGATGCCCTCACCGCCGACCATCTGCGCGCCGATGAGCCGCAGCGTGCCGGGCTCGGCCAGCAGCTTGACCTTCACCGGTTTCATGTCCGGGTAGTAGCGGGCCCGCGAGATGCCCTGCGCGACGCCCATCACGAACGGCACACCGAGCGCGGTGGCGAGGGTCTCGCTGAAGGAGACGCCGCCGATCATCCACTTGCCGGCGACCATCCCCCACGGCACGTAGACCGGTTGGTAGGCGCGTGAGCCGCCGGCGGCGTTGACGCCCGCGACCTTGCCCTGCGCGTAGGCATGGCTGCCGGACAGCCCCTGCACGGGCACGTTCGAGACGCCGTGCGGGACCTCGATGCAGTCACCCGCAGCCCACACGCCCGGCGCCGAGCTCGCCATCGTCTCGTCCACGCTGAAGCCACCGGCCGTGCCGACCTTGACGCCCGCCGCCTCGCCGAGTGCCGTGTTCGGAACCTTGTGCGTCGCGACGACGAGCAGCTGGCAGGCGATCTCCCCCTCGGAGGTGCGCACCCCCCGGACCGCGCCGTTCGCGTCACCGAGGATCTCCTCGAGCTTGGTGTTGAAGTGCAGATGGGCGCCCATCTCGACCCAGGAGTCCTCGACCGGCTTGGCGATGTCGGGGTCGGTGGCCATGGACAACGCCCAGGGGGTGGGGTCGACCAGGTGCGTCTCGATCCCGCGGTGCGCGAGCGCGGTCACCATCTCGAGGCCGAGCGGGCCGGCCTCCAGGACGACCGCGCTGGCCACGGAGTCGAGGACCTTGTCCCACTCCATCGCCTCGCGGATGTTCTTCATGTAGTAGATGCCGGACAGCTCGTTGCCCAGCACCTCGGGCTTGCCGTAGTCCCAGCCGGTCCCGAGGACGAGCGCGTCGAAGTGCTCGGCGCGTCCCCCGACCGTGACGGTCCTCGCCTGCAGGTCCAGGCCGGTCACGACCGACTCGTACCGGATGTCGATGCCCTGGTCGGCGTACTGCTGCTTGGTCCCGAGGAACAAGCGCTCGAAGTCGGGGATCTCCTTGCCGTGCACGTAGGGGATGCCGCACGGGCTGTAGGCGGCGTCCTGGTACTCGGTGTAGGCGACGACCTCGGCGGCCGGGTCGGTGCCCTTCGCCGCGCCGGCCGCGCCGATGCCCGCCGCTCCGCCGCCGACGACGATGATGCGCTTGGCCACGGGGTCTCCTTCGTCACGATCGCCGCCAGGACGTTTCTCATCCGTCACGGGCCGTTGACTATCCTTGACAGACCTGCGCGGCGGCGTCAAGAGTCAGCGCGCACGACACATGCTGTTTAACACGTCACACGGGCCCCTGCCCTTCGGCGCCCGGCACGCTACCGACGATCGGACCGCTGCATGACCGTGGAGCACACCCGCATCGTGTCCGGGATCGGGCCCAAGGTGCGGGCGCTGCGCAAGCAGGCCGGGTTGTCCCTGCAGCAGATGGCTGAGCAGGCCGACGTCTCCGCCGCCGCGATCCACAAGATCGAGCAGAGCGGCATGGTCCCGACCATCACGACGCTGCTCAAGGTCGCCGGTGCCCTGGGCCGCCCGGTGGCCTACTTCGTGGATGAGCAGGAGGCGGCGTCCGACCCGACCGTCCTCACCCGCGACGGCGAGCACCGCGCGATCTACACCTCGCACACCGGCATCGACCTGGACGGCATCAGCGGCACCTACGGGCGCTTCTTCCTGGCCGGCGCGCGGGCCACCGTCGAGCCGGGCGCCAGCAGCGGCGACCGCATGCTCGAGCACCCCGGCGAGGAGCTGATCTACCTGCTCGCCGGTGAGCTCGACTTCGGCGTCAACGAGCAGACCTACCGGTTGCGCCCGTGCGACTCCCTGCACTTCCGCACCGTGCAGCCGCACTCCTGGCGCAACCCGGGCACGGTGCCGGCGGTGGCCCTGTGGATGGCGCTGCGGCCGCAGTGACCCGACGGGTCGCCCCGACGCAGGGGTCACCCGGCTGGTGGCCGGCGCTCCGCAGAACGTCCGGTCGGCACCCGCCCGGCGGCCCCGGACCCGGCGAAGGTGAAGACGACCTGCCGGGCGGCGACCTCGCGCCGGGCGAGGGCCGTGACGATCTCCGGCCCCTGCGCCAGCGGCACGACATGCGTCACCAGGTGGCGCAGCAGGTCCTCACCGCGCGCGGTGAGCAGGCGCGCCGTCTCCTCGGCCAGCCGTCGGCGGTTCCAGGGCCGGGGGAGGCCGCGCGGGACGCGGGCGATCTGCGCGCAGCGGACGGTCAGCCCGTTGTGGTGGAACTCCTCGCCCAGGCGCAGCTCCGGCGCGCCGCTCTGGTAGAAGGCGAGGTCGATGACGACACCCTGCGGCCGCAGGGTGCGCAGCGCCTCGTGCAGCACCTCGGCCCGTCCCCGGCACTGGAGCACCAGGTCGGCGCCCCGGTCGCCGCGGCCGTGCACCCAACGCTCCTTGCACGTCCGCCACAGCTCGGTTCGACGCTGGTCGACGACGTCCAGGCCCAGCGCCTGAGCCGTCGCCAGCCGGTCCGGGTCGGGATCGGCGATGACGACCTCGCGCGCGCCGTGCTGCACGGCCAGCAGGGCGGTGAGCACGCCGACGACACCGGCACCGATGACCACCACGTCCGGCCGGCGACACCGTCACCCAGCCGCTGCACCGCCTCGCCGCGGAGCTCGGCTGCGGCGTGCAGCAGCCCATTGGCGCAGATCGGCCCCATCTGCGCGAGGTAGATGCCGAGCAGCGGGTCGACGTCGGCAGGCACGGGCACCGCGACGTCGGACGGCGCGAGCACGTGACAGGTGCGGTGCCCGTAGGCGCTCGCCACCAGGGTCCCCTGGGGCAGGTCCGGCCGACGGCTCTCGACGACCTCGCCCAGCTCCATGTAGCCCATCGCCGTGACGGGGAAGCGGCGCGACGGCTCACCGCTCACGAAGACACCGAGGTCGGGGTCGCGGTGTGAGGTGAAGCCGGGGTCGGTGCCCTTGACGTAGGCCAGCTCGGTGCCGGCCGAGAAACCGCTGTACAGGGTGCTCACGGCGACGCTTCCGTCCTGCAGCGGCGACGGCTCGAGCGGGGGCTGGGGTGACGAGTACGGCAATAGCGCCGCACGCATCCTGTCGCAACTGCATTCGTGCCTCGGACGGCCCGCTGAGTCTTGCCCGCATGGGCCGGAGGAGCCGAGCAAGTTAGAGGTCCTGGTGACCAGACCGTCCGCTGCGCTGCCGTTCTGCCCGCCTGGACCGGGTCGCGCCGGCGGGCGCGGGCAAGACGGTGTGCCGGCCCGGGCGCGGGCCGGCACCCGAGGGACGGTCCCAGGAAGTCCATGATCGTCTGTCACAGACCCCCCTCCCACCGCACCTACCTCAGGTAGAGGCCGGAGTTCCCGGCCGGAGGCTGGGAGGACGCAGTGACGGGTCACGGGACAGACGAGCGAGTGGACGGTGAGCACCGGCCAGCTGAGCGGACACCCCACCAGGCCGGGTGCGAAACCGTGGACCAGGCCGATGACACGCAAGAGGTGTCGCCGCGGCATCGGCCGCATCGCTTCCCGGGACGCAGCCGGGCGTTGAAGGTGCTCTACGACGAGGCGGAGTTCGCCTCGGTGCAGGCCGCGGCGAGCGCAGTCGGATTGACCCCGACGGGGTACGTGGCGGCGGCGGGGTTGTCGCTGGCGTCCTCGGGATCCAGGGCCGGGGCGGCTGCGGCGATGCCCGGCAGCGCGCTGGACCGGGCGGCGCTGTCGCTGCTGCTCAGAGAGCTGCTCGAGGTCCGCACGGCGCTGCGCCGCTACGCGGTGAACGTCAACCAGGCGGTCGCGGCGCTCAACAGTGGGGCCGGCGCGCCGGTGTGGCTCGCCCAGGCCGTCGCGGGCTGCGACCGGGCGGTGCGGCGGGTCGACGACGTGACGCTTCAGCTGTCGCGCCGGCTGCGCTGACCGCCCGTGCCCGGTGCCGGTGACCGGCGGTGATCGGCAAGGTGTGCCGGCGCGGGTCGGACGTGCGCCGGTTGCTGTACTACCTGTTCACCGAGGGCCTGGCCGGTCAGAAGGGCCTGGAGTCCGCGCACCGCGACGCCCACCTGGTCGCGGGCTGGGACGACCCTGCGCGGCTCGAGCCGCCCCGGCGCGAAGACGGACGGCGGGAGCTGGGCCGGCTCGCCGAGCTGCTGAACGCCCCGCTGGCCCTGGCCGACCTGCCCGCGGACGCCACGCCCGTCTACCACCTGGCGTTCAGCGCGGCGAAGGACCCGGCCACCGGGGCGCTGCGGGACCGGCGGCTGAGCGACGCCCAGTGGGCCGACATCGCGGCCGAGTACGTCGACCGGCTCGGCCTTGCTGCGCGCGGCGACACCCGTGCGGTGCGTTGGGTGGCGGTGCGGCACGCCGACGATCACGTGCACGTCGTCGCGACCTTGGTCCGGCAGGACGGACGCCGGGTGACGCCCTACCGGGACTTCCTGCGCTCGCGCGAGGCCAGCCACGCCGTCGAGGTCCGCTACGGCCTGGTCAGCACCGCCCCGGCCGACCGGACCGGCACGCCGCAGACCACCCGCGGCGAGCAGCGCAAACACGCGGCGGTGAACCGGGAGCGCGCCGAGCGGGGCCGGCCGCCGCTGCCGGCGCCGGATCGTGACGTGCTGCGCCGTCGGGTGCGTACCGCGCTGGCCGGCAGTGACGACCTCGCCGATTTCCTGGACAGGCTGCGTCAGGACGGGGTCCTGGTCCGCGAGCGCTACAGCACCCAAATCGCAGGCCAGGTCACCGGCTACGCGGTCGCGCTGCCCCGTGACGGCGACAGGCCAGAGCCGATCTGGTTCGGCGGCGGCAAGCTCGCGCCCGACCTGAGCCTGCCGGAGCTGCAGCGCCGCTGGGCCGACCTGACCGCCCCGGCGGCGACGGGAACGGCGCACGACCCGGCGGTCCGGCCCGCAGTCCTGGGCCGGGACGGGATCTGGGCCGAGGCGCGCACGGCCTCCCGGTGGGCCGAGGCGGCGATGGTCGTGCCGGTCAGGCAGGCGCAGCGCGGCGCGGTCGGCTGGACCGACCTGCCGCCGGACGGCGGCGCCGGCACTGGTGGCGGCGCCGCAGCGACACCGACCGGGCTGAGCAGGCGGCCCGCTGGGGACGGGCGGACGGGGCCGCGCAGGCCGCCGGGGACCTGTTCGCAGCCACCGCCCGGCTCGCCGAAGGACACCGGCACGGCCCGCTGACCCGGGCCGCGCAGGACTACGACCGCGCGGCTCGACCCGGGCGGCGCGCGGCCAGCGGCGGGCGCCGGGCCGATCAGTCCCACCGCGCCGCCTCGCGCCTGCTGGGTCTGCTGGCGGTGGCTGGTCCTGACCAACCCCAACTGCTCGCACTGCTGCGGCAGCTCGCCCGCCTCGCCGAGGCGCTGGCGCAGCTCCGGGAGCTGCAGGGCCGGGCCGGGCAAGCCCGCGCCGCCCGCGCTGCCGAGCAGGCACTGCTGGACGAGCTCACCCGCCGCACACCCGCATTCACGACGGGTTGGTCCATGGCTCCTCACGCGTCACGGGCGACGACCAGCCCGGCTACCTGGACGCTGCCGCCGGTTCGCCCGCAGGCACCGCCGCAGCCACGAAGGGCCGGTCCGTCGCGCTGAGCAGCGAGCGATGAGAGCGGCCGCGTCACAGGTCGACATCGGAGCTGGGGCAGCGCCAGGAGGCCAGCGCCACGCCCACCCGCCCCGCGACCTCGGCCAGGACCACCTTGTCCTCCCAGGCGGCACGAGCCGCCCGCTCGACAAGCTGCCACCACAAGTTCTCCAGCACCTGCTGCAGGTCGCAGTCCGGCCCCGCCCGAGGCTCGACCGGGAACACGTGCGGGCCGCGCAACGGCGCCCACGCCCGCAGCGCGTCGACGAGCAGGACTCCCACCCTGGCCGGCACGTCCCCCTCAAGGGCCAGCCACGCCAGCACCGCGTGCTGCTGCTGGTCGGTCGGCGGTGAATCCGAGGGCCACTGCTCGGCCGCCGGCGGCTGGGTCGGGTCGTGCTCCATCGGCTGCTCCCCCTCGACGACGACGTCGTGACGCCTCACCGTGGACGCCGAGGGACCGGAAGGGCCGAAGACCGGCGAGATCGGTGGACAAGACGCGTCCGCCGCACAGCAAGCCTTTGTGCGCCTTCCCGCAGCCGAACTCGGGCTGCCGCAGGGCTGGCCGCCCGGTCTTGCCCGTGGGGCAGCCAGCCAGGATCGGGGCGCTGCCGCCCTTGCCCGTGGAGCGTGAGCTCTTGCCCACGGCCGCTACTGCGACCCGAAGTGGGACAGGGGCACGCCCCTGGCCGGGCGCCGCCCGGCCGCATCCTGCCGAACGGCGCCAACGTCCCTTGCCCGCATCCCCGGCAAGTCTTGCCCGCGGACGCCGAAGTCTTGCCCGCGGAAGAAAGTGGACGCGGCCCTGTCACAGCAAGGGGTCAGATCGCACCTACAACAGGTAGAGGGCCGCGATCGGCGGAGCGCTCCCCGTCTCCGCGAGGTACCCGATGAACAAGCTCCTGCTCACCCCGACCGAAGCCGCCAAGGTCCTCGGCATCGGCCGCTCCAAGACCTACCAGCTCCTGCAGAGCGGCCAGCTCCAGTCCGTGCACATCGGCAGCTGCCGCCGCATCCCGCTGCAGGCCGTCCACAACTTCCTCGCCGAACTCACCCGTAGCCGCTGATCACTGCGACAGTCGACACCAGCAGGAAGGAGAAGCTCATGCGATCCAACGGCGAGGGCAGCGTCTACCGCAAGGGAAAGGGGTTCGAGGCGGCCGTCACCTACGAGGGCAAACGCCGCAGCGCCCGCGCGGCCACAGCTCAAGAGGCCCGCACGAAGCTCCGCGAACTCCTGCGGCGCGCGGAGGAGGCCCAGTTCGTCGAGGACGAGCGGCTCACCGTCGACAACTACTTGGAGTACTGGCTGTCGGTCGTCCAGACGACGGTGCGGCCGAACACGCACAAGCGTTACGCCGAGTACGTCCGCGTTCATGCCGTGCCGGAGATCGGTCGGCACCGGCTCCGCGACCTGCGACCGTTGCATCTCCAGCGGCTGTACGCGGCACGGCTCAAGGCGGGCGCCTCGCCCTCGACCGCCGCTCACCTGCACGCTGTGCTGAAGCGCGCCCTCACGATGGCCGAGCGCTGGGAGTACGTCACCCGCAACGTCGCCCGCCAGGTGACCCCGCCGTCGGTCCCGCGTTTCCAGCTTAAGCCGCTGACCGCTGACGAGGTACGCCGCCTGTTCATGGCGGCCGAGCCGAGCCGGTTCGAGGCGGCGATCTACCTGGCGGTGCTCACCGGGCTGCGGCTGGGGGAACTGTTCGCGCTCCGCTGGTCAGACCTTGACGTGAACGACGAGGCCGTCGTGCGCGTCCGCGGGTCCCTGCAGCGAGTGGAGGGCCAGCTTCAGGTCATGGAGCCCAAGACACGTGAGTCGGCCCGCGACGTCGCGCTCGGACGTGTCGGCGCCGAGGCGCTGCGCCGACACCGGAGCCGACAGGCCGAGGAGCGACTCAAGGTGGGACCGGCGTGGGAGGACCACGACCTGGTGTTCCCGAACGTCTGGGGCCGCTACATGCCGCCCGACTACTTCGTCCGCGCGGAGTTCCGCCGGATCGTGGCGCGGGCCCAGCTGCCGCGCATGCGTTTCCATGACCTGCGCCACACGTTCGCCACGCTCCAGCTCAACGGGAAGCAGCCGCTGAAGATCGTCAGCGAGATGATGGGTCACACGAGAGTGTCGATCACCCAGGACCTCTACACGCACGTGAGCGCCCAGATGCAGCGTGGCGCCGCCGCCGCGCTGGACGACCTGCTTGGTCCGGAGCCTCCGCTTCGGGCAATGTTGCCGAATCCCGCGCAGCGCGGGGCACGAGGTCTGCGGATGGCACCAACGGCTATCGGACGGGGCACGATGTGAGATCGTTGCGGATCATGGAGGGAGCCTCAGTGACACTGACCTACCTTGAGCGGCCGGTGTACGGCTTCTCCCAGGTGGACGATCTGCTCGGGCTCAAGGTCGGTACGGCCCGCCGCTGGATCGACGGCTACGAGCGGCGGGGCAAGGGCTACTCCCCCGTCGTCCGAGAGACGCGCACCGACAACGAACTGGTGACCTGGGGCGAGTTCGTCGAGACCGGGCTCCTCGCTCGCTACCGGGACGCCGGCGTGCCGATGCTCCGGATGCGGCCGGTCGTCGAAGGGCTCAGGCAGCGCTTCCAGGTCCGGTATCCGTTGGCCACTGTGCGCCCGTACCTGGATGAGGAACTCGGGGTCGTCTACGAAGTCCAGCAGGAGGCAGGACTCGAGGACAGCATGAGGCTCGTCGTAGAAGCCGCCTCCGGGCAGTACGTGCTGGCGGCTGACGCGCGGCGCTTTCGGCGCATCGCCGAGTTCGAGTCGATCGACGGCGAAACCGGGCCCGTAGTCGCCCGGCTGCGTCCTCTCGGCGAACGGCGCCAGGTGGTCATCGATCCCACCCGCCGCTTCGGCAATCCCGTGGTCAGGTCCACTCCGACCGACGTGCTCGCCGAGCTCGTGCGCGCCGGCGAACCCATCGAGTGGGTGGCACAGCAGTACGACCTGACCCTCGACCAGGTCCTGGACGCGCTGGAGTACGAGCGCCAGCAGGCTTCCTGACCCCCTGTTGGCGCCGCCACTTCGCTTCTTCGCGGACGAGAGCGTGCTCGGTCTCGGGCTGGCCCTGTCGCGGTTGAGGCCGGACACCGTGCATCCGGGCCATCCACTGCTCCCTGACGTTCCGCGCGGCGCCCTGGACTCCGAGTGGATCCCCGCGGTCGCCGCTCGCGGACTCATCGCCATCGGTAGGGACAAGCGCATCCGCACCAGGCCCGCCGAGCGGCAGGCGATCATCGACAGCGGCCTGCGCTACGTCTGGATCGGCGGCAAGCAGGACCAGTCCAGCTGGGAGTGGATGCGTCGGCTCGCTCGCTATTGGGATGACATCGAGCGGCTCGTCGACGAACTGGGCGCCGGCCCGTGGTTCCTCACCGTCAACATGGCCTCCGTCGTCGTCAGCTATCACCCGGACCGCGTTGCTGGCGGCGTTGCTGGCGGCGGGTCCAGGAAAGGAACGGAGCAGAGGCGTCGTCAGCGACGAAACCGCCAGTGACCTGCGAGGTTGGCTACGCTGGCCGGACCAGGAGGGCTCGCCTAGAGGCCGATGGCGGCGGTCTTGAAAACCGCTGAACGGGGCGACTCGTTCCGTGGGTTCGAATCCCACGCCCTCCGCCGACCTGCGGTTTTGTCACCGGCGACCCCTTGGGCGGCGGTCGTTGATCGCCAGATGGGGCCGAAATGAGGCCGGGATGTACGACCGGCGTCCGCCGGGGAACCAGCCGGACCGCCGCCTCGGCGGCTTCCCGGGCGACCTCGGGCAGCACGCTGGTGTAGGTGTCGGCGGTGATCGCGATGGTGGAGTGCCCGAGCATCTCCGACACCACTTTCAGGTTGGCTCCGCCGGCCAGGGCCAGGGCCAGGGCCAGGGCCAGGGTCGCCGCGCCGTGGCGCAGGTCGTGCAGCCGGACCGGAGGGAGGTCGACTTGCTTCAGGAGCCGGGCGAACAGCCGGGAGACGTGGTCGGGCACGAGCGCGGTGCCGTCCTCGGCGGTGAACACCAGCCCGGTGTCGGTCCAGGCCGCACCCCACTGCTTGCGCTCCTCGAGCTGCCGGACCCGGTGCAGCCGCAGGACGTCGACGGTCGCGGCGTCCAGCGCGACGGTGCGCTCGCCGCTCTCGCTCTTGGGCTCGCCGGTCTCGATGCCTGCGCCGAGCTGGAGGATCTGTCGGCTGACGGCGACCGTCGCCTGCTCGAGGTCGACCTCGGTCCAGCGCAGACCGACGGCCTCGCCGCGCCGCAGGCCGGGCAGCGGGA
>JAABUS010005537.1_pt1 | contig 16441 bp, 13 predicted proteins | sample 5560161 | NCBI WGS metagenome assembly JAABUS01 (sample SAMN10711885, study PRJNA513376) | rock metagenome | isolation source: Antarctica rocks | place: Antarctica: Victoria Land, Trio Nunatak nord | collected 2016-01-04
ATGTTATCGGGAGCAGCAGCGATCCAGCAATCATGCGGGCAATTACGGGTCCTGAGGCTCGCTCGACGCGAAGAGACAACGCCCGATCGCCGATCAGCACCAGGGCAGCGGGAAACCAAATTGCCGTGCAGTAGACCGCGCTTTCGAATGACCAGAGGATACCCAGAACCCACACCCCGCACCCGACGAGTATGGTGTTACGCAAGTTGCGCATCGTGACCGGGCGCTGAAAATGCCACAGTAAGATTGCCAGGAGCGCGTAGTACCACAAGAAACGATATCCACCTATGCTCGGTGTGACGTGGGGACCTGCTATCTGTTCTGTTCCACCATAGATCCAGAATACCGCCGCGAGGGCGACGAGGAGCGCGAAGCAACGACAGGTAATCCCTGGTCGTAAGGCCCGCAGCACAAAGTAGATCACGCTCGCCACGAAGCACAGCGCCACAGCATTCAGGATATACAGGGCCTGCCATTCATTGAGCGCACTCAACCCAGGGAAACGAGCGATCATGAGGATACTCAGGAAGCCATACTGTGAGGGGACATCCCACAGCAGCCATTCACCCTGGCGCACCATTTGGGCCGGACCAACGTATACCCCCCAATGATGGAAAGACGCATCATCGAATAAGATGTCGAATCGGCTGCTTGCTGCAGCGATCAGCAGCAGCGCGATGGCATCGGCACAGGCACCGAGTACCGTCCGCACAGCAGGGCGGATGGATGTCGCGGTGCTTTGCGCGGAGAAAACGTTGGATACCACGAGAAAGAGGGCCGGGCCGATTACCAGCGCCCCGGAGAGGCTCACCAGAATGTTCGCCTCGAAGCCCCGCCACCAGAGGTACGGTACCGCACACAACCAGGAGAGCCCGACAATCAGCAGATTGATCGCCACGGAACTGCGGGATATGCGACCGGCTGCATCGCGCAGGCTCTTGCGGCTTAAGAACAGTTGCACAGCCGATAGGACCGCGATGATACCGTAGAAAAAAATATTCTGATGGCTTTGCTTCACAACCAGATAGGTTGCGGCGATGCCCAAGAAAAAGACGAGCAATACCTTGACATACGCCAGAGCCCTGGCTGGCTTCCCGCGCATCAGATGCGAGCCGAGCGCCAACATGAGGACGAGCGCCGGGAAGATCGTCCCCATGAAGAGGTAGATCCCCCATTCGAACGCTTCCTCGCCTTGCCGCAAGTGCGCCACGCGGACAAGGAGCAGATTGGCAACAAAGAGGCAGAGTAACGCTAAACCACTGACGTAAAGAATCTCTACTGCGGGCCAGAGCCGACGTACTGTGATGCGGCTATCGGTCTCTCCCAGCGCCGTGTTGAGTGCCAGATCCGGCGCAGCAGTGGGAGCAGAGACGCTCTTTGGGATTTCCTGTACCTGATCGGGCGCAGCGATCGTTGAGGACATTTTCACACACCCTGCTCCAGTTGCTGCTGATAGTACTCGCGAAGGTTGGGGTTATCCCGAAACCAGCGCACCAGGCGACCCAGACCATCCTCAAGCGAATAGCCAGGTTCCCAACCTAGTTCGCGCCGCACCTTCCGGTTATCGGATACCCAGATATTGGTATCCCAGCCGCGATTCGGCATCGAACCCCAAACCGGCTCCGCCGCGATATCCATTACCCTGCGGGCGACATCGACGACCTCGCGCAGCGGTGTCTGGACCGCCGTCCCGATGTTGTAGACCGCCCCTGTCTCCTGGTCCGGGACTGCCGCGGCCAGGAGATAGGCTTCGACGACATCATCCACATAGACGTAGTCGCGGGATACCGCGGGATCGACCAGCGGCGGCAGTTCGCCGCGTAACCCGCGCGCCACCAGCGCGGGGATCAGGCGGGTCGGCTCCTCATACGGCCCGTAGACCGAGTAGAGTCGCAATGTCGGCAGGTGTAGGCCGCTGCGGTGGGCCATATGGCGGCAATACTGCGTCGCCGAGGCTTTGGTCACCGCGTAATAGCTATTCGGGTCGAGCCATTCATTCTCGGTCGGCGCGTGATCTTTTAACCCGTATTCTGACGAAGAGCCGGTGTTGACGAAGGCCGCCACGCCCGCGCTCAAGGCAGCCTCGACGAGATTGATCGTGCCGACGATATTGGTCTGGACCATCTGTTGGAGATCGGTCTGCGAGGAATAGGCACCGTGGACGGCCAGGTGGAAGACCCACTCAGGCTGGATCAGGGCGAAGGCACGGCGTAACCCCTCCGTGTCGCCGAGGTCAACCTCGTGGCAATGGACCACCGATGCGATCTCGGCGATCCGCCAGGGGGTGTACCCGTGGCGCAGCAGCAAATGGACCTCGTGACCTTCGCTCAGGAGCCGTCGGGCCAGGTTCGCGCCGACGAAGCCCGTCGCCCCGGTGACGATGACCCGCTTCATCGTGTTAACCAGGCGAGATGGTTTCGCTGTCGGTGCTGCAACGAAACTTTTCCAAGGCCGAGTGTGGTGAAAACCATCACGAGTAATAGCAGACTACCGGTGAAGGCAGCGTAGAGTGGTAGGGTAAGGAAAACGAGATAGGGTAAAAACAACATAGCCCCACTGATGACAGTAATCGCACGTTGTACGCGACTCAAATCAGGTAAGGCTTTGAGAAGAATCAGCGCCACCGGAATGAGAAGCGGTGTGTAGTACAGCCATCCCAGCGGCGATCCGAGGATCGAAAGAATGAGTAAAACGCTGAAATCACGATCACTCTTCAGCATAGTCGCAGGCACAGGACACCGGGTCAGCAATAGCCCGATACCACCAACGATAATGCTCATGAGTGTGCCTACGATCGCGGGAGGAGGTGTGGGCGCTGCGCGATACAATCCACCGATCAGTGAAATATTCACGCTGTCGGCATACCAGGTGATTCCCTTGAGGACGTTGAACCAATCATGGTAGACGGCTACGCCAGTCCACGGTATCGGGATGGCCGATACTATCAATCCCCCGCTCGCAGCGGCGATCAGCCCGCGCCAAGAACGTCGGATCAGCAGAAGACCAAGCAACGGAAACAGGAACGGTTTCAAGGCGACGAGGATTCCGATGAGCATTCCTCCCCATAGCTCCTGATCGCGGCGTAGGAGTAGCCAGGCTCCAATGACAGGCAGGACAAGGACGAGCCCAAACTGACCAACTAAGAGCGAAATAATTAATCCCGTTGAACAAAGGATGAATGAAACGAGTGCCAATAGATATTTGTGCTTGAGAGGCACCCCTATTTCTTTTAGCGCGAGTGCCAAGCCTATGAGCAGGATGAGGACACTGAAGCAGGCCCAGAGCAGCAATGCGTGATCATGACGCATTCCTACAAACGGTATCATTAGCAGTGCCACAGTCGGGTGATTAAGGTTTGGGAACGCTACTTGCTGTCCATTCGGCAGGGATAGTAGTCGTTGGGTCTGATAGATGGAACGACCGTCCAACACTTGCTGTGAGGAATCAAGAAAGAGGAAAAAGTCGATCGGGGCAGTGGATGCACTGTATTCCTCTCGTTGAACAGTGTGCCTAAGCTGGTTACTCACCACTGACCATGTCAACAGAAGCGCTAGTACGGCGACCCCATTCACCAGAATAATGCGAAGGCTGTCGATCCTCCTCATCGTGGACGCTGCCCTTCACGCCTCGCGACGAGGGCATAGACGGCGCATCCCGCCGTCCTGAGGAATGGCGTTTGTTCGACGAATGGTTCTACGATTTTCATCGCCCGCGCGAGGGGTTCGGGGCAGAACATCGGCACGAAGCCGGCGAAACGTCGCCGGGTTACCCGGCCCCCGGCCTGCTCGATCCAGCGTGTCACCTGCCGCGTGGTATATGAGCGCTCGCGGTGCTCGCGATGGTACTGGGAGAGGCGCTCGGTCATCTTGAGGCCGACGTTATAGCCGTTGGGTTCGTGGATTAAGATTTCTGGCGCAACGCGGAAAGCCTCGCGGATAATGTCCTGTGGGTTCTCGTCATGGTGCAGGATACTCTGGACCAGGGCCAGGTCGAAGCTGTCGTCGGGATAGGGCAACTGGTGAGCATCGCCCACCTGGAAGTCGATCGGTCGATCACCCTTCCGTCTATTCGCGAGGGTGATGGCGCGCTCGGCGGAATCGACCCCGCTGAGCGATCGCGGTCGCCCCGTATCCCAGAAGCGCAAGGTGTAGAAACCGTCCCCACAACCGACATCAACCACCGCGCGGTCGGCGAAGCGCTCCAGCCCGAGGATCATGTCGGTCGAGCGTTGCGTCGCCAGTTGGCTGCTCAAGTGGATATTCGTGGTGTAGCGGTAGCCTTCGTTGCTTGCCACATCCCGATTGAAAACCTCAACGTTCGGATTGATCACAGCCATCCTCCACGGTGCAGTACGCGCAGCTTTACGGCTTGCGCGCGATCAGGCACAGGTTGCCGAGCGGCACCGAAAGGCGTCGCTGCCCTACCGCGCCGTGGCTCAGGCGCTTGAGCACGCGCGTCTTGAGTTTCCTCGGTAAAGGCACAAGTTGCGCCAGATAGCGTGTGGTGTAGGTGTTGTAGACCGGTACGCTCTGCGCCACTTGAAAGCCATGTGTGACGAAGAGCCGCGCCAGGGTCTTCGGCGTGTAGAGATAGGTATGCTCGATATCGATGATCGGGCTACGCTCGCGTAACAGGCGGGCCGACACCGCCTCGATGTTATGGTTGAGGCAGAGGATCAGGCCGCCGGGTTTCAGCACCCGCAAACATTCGTCGAGGACCGCGCCTGGATCGGGCAGATGATCGAAGACCTGGAAGAAGGTCACCACGTCGAATTGGTCTGGCGCGAAGAGTCCGGGGCGCATGATGTCGCAGACGAGGTGCGGGCGTACCTGGGGGCTGGCCTTCGCCACCGCCGCCGTGCTCGGCTCGACGCCCTGCACCGTGCGATAGCCTTGTGCCAGTGCCTCCTCCAGTACGAACCCGTTCCCGCAGCCGATCTCTAATAGCGCGTCCTTCTGCACCCCGTGGCGTTCTAGTAAGCGGAGGTACCGCCCGTAGGTTGCCTTCAGGTTGTCAACCTCTTCGTCATAGTCGAAGGTACTCTCCGTGTAGAGTTCCGCCAACACGCTGGCGTCGGCGACCGGATCGGACCGGACGAGCCCGCAACCGGCACAGCGCACCATCCGGTAGCGGATCCCATCGGGCAGGCGCCGGGCCGAGAAGACACTCGTGTTGAACGCTTCGAGATCGAAATTCGCGGGGTAGAGTTCGGCTGAAGTGGCCCCTGGGCCGCAGATCGCGCAGGCGGTCGCCTGCAAGGAGATTACGCGCACGCCTGCCGCTCCTGCTGTTCTTCGTCGCGCCCGGCCCGCATCGGCTGCAAGGGGTGATGGACGATGCTGTCCACGATGAACGCCGGACGGCGTTTCACCTCGTCGTAAATGTGCGCCAGATAGGAGCCGATGATGCTGAGGCAGAGCAACTGAATCCCGCCCATGAAGAGGATCAGGACGATCAGCGTCGTGAAGCCGGAGGGGACGAGATCGGGCCGGATCAGGCGCACGCCGATCTGCGCCACCGCGACCAGTGCCGAGACCACGACGGTGACCAGCGCCAGGGCGGTGATCACATCGAGCGGCGCGTACGAGAACGAGCAGATCGCCTTGCGCGCCCAGCCGAAGTTGCGGAGCAGCGAGTTGGTCGTCCGCCCGAACATCCGTTCCGGGCGAACGTATGGCACGCCGATCTGCTTGAAGCCGACCCACGAGCGCATCCCGCGCAGGAAACGGTTGTTCTCCGGCATACTGTTGAGCGCGTCCACCACGCGCCGATCGATCAGCGAGAAATCCCCGGCGTCGAGCGGGATCGGGATGTAGGATGCGGCGCGGAAGAGTCGGTAGAAAGACTTATAGGCGACCTGCAAGAAGAGGGTCGCGTCGCGCTTGACGCGCACGCCATAGACGACATCGTGGCCCTCTTGCCACCTGGCGAAGAATTCCTCGATCATCTCCGGCGGGTCTTGCAGGTCGCCGTCGAGCAGGATGACGGCATCGCCCGTGGCGATTTGCATCCCGCTGGTGAAGGCGCTCTGCGAGCCGAAGTTGCGCGTGTGGTTGATGACGATCACATGGTGATCGAGTTGCGCCAGGTCGGCCAGGACTTCGGCGGCGTTGTCCGGGCTACAGTCGTTGACGAAGATGATCTCGTAGTCGACCCCGAGCCGCTGGAAAACGGTCGTCAACCGGGCGTACATGATCGGCACGGCGGGCGCATCGCGGTAGCAGGCGATGATCGCGCTCAGTTTGCGCTGGGCCACCTTGGGCTCCTCGCTCTCTTGCGGCGGTGCCTCAATCTGCTCCCGGTATTCTGCCATCACAATCGGCCCAGGGGCCAGCGATGTCTCCGTCCCCATACTCTCCCCTTATGCCTGCTGCCGCAATTCGCGGAGCGCGGTTTCGACCAGGCCGCTCCGTGACAGCCCGTGACGATGATGAAAATAGTCCTGGCTCCCCGAGCGCCCATCGGAGGGGGTCGTCACGCCGCAGCGCACGAGCCGGGTACCGGTGGCGGCCTCCGCGATGACCTCGGCCACCAATGAGCCGAGCCCGCCGGTCGCATAATGTGCCTCGACGGTGAGCGCCAGCGGGAAACGGGCGACCGCAGCGGCGAGATCGGCCACCGGTGCCGGGTTGAGGCTCGCGACGATCAGCACGGTGCAGGCGATCCCCTGCTCGGCCAGCAGTTCCGCCGCCGCCGCCGCCTCCCCGGCGACGCTCCCCATCGCGACGATCAGGAGGTCGTTCCCCTCGCGCACGGACTGGGCGCGACCGAGGGCGAAACGTCCGTCCAGTCCGGGGACCGTCGTCTTGTCGTCTTTCCCTAACCGATAGTAGACCGGGCCGGGCAGATCCCAGGTTTCGGCGATCGCGGTGCGCGCCTGCTGGTGATCGGCGGGGGCGATGACGGTGAGACCGGGTTGGAGCCGCATCACCCCGACATCTTCCAGCCCGTGATGGCTTGGCCCGGCGGTGCCATACTCGAAGCCGCCGCCCATGCCGACGATCCGCACCGGCAACTGATGCAGCACCGGGCCATTGCGGATAAATTCGTAGGGTCGCAGCGTGGCGAAGTTGACGATCGAGTAAACGAAGGGGACGAAGCCCGCTTCGGCCAGCCCGGTCGCCATGCCGACCATATTCTGCTCGGCGACGCCCGCGTTGAAGAAACGATCGGGGTGGGCGTCGCTGAACGGTTCGAGCGCCATGTAGCCGAGATCGCCGGTGAGCAGCAGGACGCGCGGGTCTTGCTCGGCCAGTTCCGTCAAGGTCTGTGCGAATGCCGCCCTCACGACTGCCCTCCGACCTCAGCGAGTGCCTGCGCGTACTCGGCGTCCGACATCGGCCAGTAATGCCACTTGATCTGGTTTTCCATGTAGGAAACCCCCTTGCCGAAGGTGGTCCGCGCGAGCAGGATATGCGGCTGTCCGGCGGTGGTATCCAGTCCCGCGATCGTCTCGGCGAGGCCCGCCACATCGTGTCCATCGACCTCGTGGACATCCCAATCGAACGCGCGCCACCGCTCGGGCAGGTGCGAGAGGCCCATCACCTCGGCGGTGTAGCCGAGCGCCTGTTGCCCATTCACGTCAACGATCACGATCAGGTTCGCGAGGTGGTGGTGCGCGGCGAACATCGCCGCTTCCCAGAAGGAGCCTTCGTTGAGTTCGGCGTCGCTCGCCACCGCGAAGGTGCGGCGTGCCGAGCCCTGTAAGCGCGCCGCCAGGGCTGCGCCTGTCGCCAGGGATAATCCTTGGGCGAGGGAGCCAGTCGAGAAATCGATACCGCGCAGGGCGTGTTCGGGGTGGACGCCGAGCAGGCTATCGTCGGCGCAGTAGGTGTCGAGTTGTTCCTCGCTGAGCCAGCCTTCGATCGCGAGTGCGGCGTAGAGCGCCAGCGCCGCGTGGCCCTTCGAAAGTACCAGGCGATCGCGGTCGGGGTGTTCGGGGCTGGGGATACGCAATGCCCCGCCGTAGAGCGCGGCCACGATGTCGGCGATCGAGAGCGCCGAACCGATATGGCCGACGTGCGCTCGTTTCGATTGCTCGAGGACGATCTGCCGGATGCGCTGTGCGTAGAGGCGATCGGCGTCGAGGAGCGGCGCATCACCGAAACGCGGCCTCGAGATCGCCGACCAATCGTGTGACGCGGTGATGCTATCGCGCATCTCTTGCATTCTTCCTCGCTCTGCGCTCGATGGTGACGTTGTGCGATTCATGTAGATTCAGGATAGGTCACAGGGCGTAGCCCAACAATCACACGTTGGTCCCGACAACGGGAGGGAAGTACCAGTACCAGCGCGGTACACATATCCGATGGAGGATATTGGCGGCGACAGGGGGCTGGATTGATGGCGCGCGCGGTAATCGTCGGCGGTGCTGTTGCGCTATGTGCGAGGACGAGCGGTCAGGTGTGCAGCGTAGGCTTTCACTGCCAGAGCCAGTTCATTCAGGGCCGCAAACGGGGGTTGGTCTGTCTCGGTCTTCAACTGAGTGGAGAAGCTGGCGGCCAGCGCCCCACTTCTCTATCTGGGCGGTGGCCGTCCCGCAGGCAGATCACCGCTAGTCGCTGGCAGGGTATCTCGGCAACTCAAAAACTCGCACAAGGGTAGTGGTCCATGAGGAGGCTTTCCTGTGGGATCGATAGCACTTGCGGTCTGCTTGGTCGTGTGGCGTTTAGCGATTGCGGCGGTAGAGCGGGATATCACCAATCGTTGTTTCGAGTGTGTAGTCTCTTGCTACTACCGCTCGCAACTTCCCCTGTGGGTCAAAGCCAAGCGCATCGAATGGCTGTGCCGCGACGATGTAGCGCGGCGCTGTCACCGGATCGGCGAGTAGCGCCACCTGTTCGTCGAACGCACCGGGGATATGCGCGAGATCCGGAAAATCGGGCCACCGGCCCGCCGATTGGCGATGGGCGAGATAATAAATGTCCGTTTGTTGATAGGCGACGTAGATGGTGTCGGTTTCGGCAGTATGCTCAATCAGATAGGCCACGACAGGATCGATGACCTCACGAGGAGCGAAAGTGGCAGGTGTGGAAGGAAGGATGAGTTTTATTGGATCGGCGGGGGAGGCGAGTACGATAGCGGTTCCTATCGCTAAGGCAAGAAGCCCAGCCACAGCCATGCCCTGCCCGAAGAAGCGCAGTCGCGAATACCTTACCGAAGATCGCAGCAGGGTGTGGAGTCCCAGGCTTACAGCGACGGTCAGGGGCGGGAGTAACTGTTGATAATAGTGCGGATACCAATTTCCGCCCATTGCCGTACCACCGAGTGAGGTTATGGTCCAGAGCCACAGCAAATCGCGTCCACGCGCGTTCCCTGCCGACATGCTATGTGAGACGTGGAAGCCAACGGGGACGATCAGCACGATCGGGAGACGTATTACCAAGCCGAGTGAACGCTGGCCGAAGATCGAGAGTTGATAGAGTAGCGGGTTGGCTGCCAGCGAGTCATTGCCGAGACGATAAAGCAGTATGACGTACAGGTAAATATCCGGTACGGTGAGCAGCCCGTGGAGCAGCGCGGGCAGCAACCCAAGGAGAAAACTGATACCGAGGATTGCCTCGCCGCGAAACCACTGCCACCAGCCAAGCTTATCGTGCCACTGTCGGCGCAGGAGCCAAAGCGCGGCGAGCGGCAGACTTACGACCCCCGCTGGTTTGACGAGCAGGCCAATCGCCGCCAGCAAACCACATCCGATGAGCAGTAAACGCCCCCGGCGACTATCCAAAGAGAATTGATCGCTCTGAAGCAATAGGTAGAGGCTGCCAAGCACTGGGAGGAGCATGAAAAGTTCGGCATTCGCGGTGAAACCTTCCAGGTCCGGCGTTCCCATCATCAGGACGAAGAGTACCGCTGCACCGAATCCAACCGCGCGGCCCCAGACCATAGCGGCAATTTTGAGCAGGAGGAGAGCGCAGAGAACGATAGTGATCCCTGCGGCGAAGTGGATCCCGCGTATGGATCCCAATCCGATTGCCTCGATGAGGCCGAAGACGACGAAGATACCCTGCGGGCGGGTGATCGTGAAATTGCGGTAGAGTGTGTCGCCGTGCATCCACCAATAGGCCGCGTGGGCGTAGACTGCGGAGTCGGTGTGTAAGGGGAGATCGAGATAGGGCAGGCAGAGTACGCCGCCGAGAGCGATCAGTACAATGGTGCTGAACAGCTTGAACCAGTAAGCACTCTGTACATCGAGTGAGAAGCGATACCGTATAGCATTTTGCACCGTTTTGGACACCCTACTCGTCTGCATTGTTGCTCCTTTTTGTGTCGCCTCTCCTTTCTGTTATAAGGGCTGTGTAGATGCAAGGTCAATGAACCAATAGTCATGGAAATTTTTAGCAAGGGCAGCTAGTACTACAGTTGTAGTTGTGCGAGAATACCTCTCGCGATGAGCGAGGAGGTGAGGCATGGCGGCGCTGGTGGCGTGGGAGGACGAGATGGCGGCGGTGGCGGCGCGGATCGGGCCGCGTTTCGCCCGGTCGGAGGCGCGACACCACGCGGCGGACTACCTGCGCGGGCTGCTGGGCCGCGCCGAGCGGAAGAATGGCTGGCAACTCGCCGAGGCGGTGGGCGACGCGACCCCCTACGGCCTGCAGCAGTTCCTCTATCGGGCGACCTGGGATCCGGACGCGGTGCGCGACGATCTGCGGGACTACGTGGTCGAGCACCTCGGCGATCCGCAGGGTGTGCTGGTGGTGGACGAGACGGGCTTCCTGAAAAAGGGCAGCAAATCAGCGGGCGTGCAGCCCCAGTACAGCGGCGCGGCGGGCCGGACCGCGAACGCGCAAATCGGGGTGTTCCTCACCTACGCCGGGGCGCGCGGCCACACGTTCCTGGACCGGGCGCTGTACCTCCCGGCGAGTTGGACCGACGACCGGGACCGCTGCCGGGCGGCGGGCATCCCCGACGACGTCGCCTTCGCCACCAAGCCCGCGCTGGCGCAGACGATGCTCGGACGGGCGCTGGACGCGGGCGTCCCGGCGGCGTGGGTCACGGCGGACAGCATCTACGGCGAGGTGAAGTATCTGCGGGTCTGGCTGGAGGCGCGGCCCATCGGCTATGTGCTGGCGGTCAGCGGCAAGGACACCGTCGTCGGCCCGGACTGGCACCAGCGGCGGATGAGCACGTACCTCGCCGACCCGCCCGCCGACGGCTGGCAGCGGCTGAGCGCGGGCGACGGGGCCAAGGGGCCGCGCTGGTACGACTGGGTGCGCCTGCCGCTGATCGCGCCGCTCGTCGATGGCTGGCAGCGCTGGGTGCTGCTGCGGCGCAGTGTGGCGGATCCGGCGGACGTGACCCCCTATGTCTGCTTCGCCCCTGCCGGGGCCACGCTGGCCGACCTGGCGCGCGTCGCGGGCAGCCGCTGGACGGTGGAGATCTGCTTCGAGGCGGCCAAGCAGGAGGTCGGCCTCGCCGAGTACGAGGTCCGCAGCTGGACCGGCTGGCAGCGGCACATCACCCTCGCCTGCCTGGCGCACGCCTTCCTCACCGTCGTGCGCGCCCACGGCCGCGACCCGCTCGCCGAGGAGCAAAAAGGGGATCGCCCGGGCGGGAGCCTGGCGCGCTTCCGGGCGTCCCGCCGGGGCTCATCCCCCTGACGGTGCCGGAAATCCGGCGGTTACTGGCGCGCCTGTGGGCGGCGCGATCTCGCGACCCCGGGGCGATCTGGCGCTGGTCGCGCTGGCGTCGCCGCCATCAGGCCGTCGCCCGCTTCTACCACTACCGACGCCGCGCTGCCCTCTAACTACAACTGTAGTACTAGCCTCCGTAGGGAGGCTTCGTGGCGCGTGAGCGCCCTCAAGGCCGGGTGCCCTTTGGGCGATTCAACCGCCAGCCCTCCTCTGTGCGATTCCCCTTGCCCATTTGCTGTCTCCTCACGTTCTCTTTACACTGACTTGCGGTATCTTTGTCGCCGGTGGTGCGTTGTCACCCGAATGACTGGCGGTTTGTGTACGTGACGCTCGGGGCCAAAGTGATGCAACAGTCGCACGGCGTGCGGATAGGGACGACCACGCGCTCACCACTATCGCACCGCGTGGCCTCTGCGCCACCGGAAGCGCCCGCCGCGCCGGGTGTCGAGCGGGAGATCGACCGGCAGTATCTGCTGGAGCGGTTTCCGCCGTACCGGGTGATCCTCCATAATGACGACGTACACGGTATGGATGAGGTGATCGGTGCCCTCTGCAAGTCGGTGCCGAGCCTCAGTCAGCGCAAGGCGGTGTTAATCATGCTCCAGGCGCACGTCACCGGGCGCGCGACGGTGGTGATCTGCGCGCGGGAGCAGGCGGAGTATTACGCCGAACGCCTCGGCACGTTCGGCCTGACGGTCACGATCGAAGCGGCGGAATGATGCATGAGGCGAGCGGCGATCGAGGCGGCGGAATGAGGGCACAGTGACAAGCTTCGGAGAGATGGTGAACGACGCGAACGCCGCCGCAGACACGCTCGCCGATGACGCGCTGGCCCGCTGGCGCTTCCTCAATGCGCGCCGCGAGGACGTGATCGGCGCGATCCGGGCGCGGCGCGGCGATGAGGGCGATTATTGGACGGCGCGGGCCGCCTCGCCCGCGTTCCAGATGCGCGTCGATTCGACCCGCCGTTTCCCGCCGCTCGAGCAGTTGCTGGCGGTGGTCGATCGCGAGACGACGGTCCTCGATGTCGGCGCGGGCTGGGGCCGCTTCGCGATCCCGCTGGCGCTGGCCGCGCGGAGCGTGACGGCGGTCGAGCCGTCCGCGCCGCTGCGGGCGCTGTTGCAGGAGAACGCCGTCGCGGCCGGTGTTGGTGATAAGCGCTTGCGCGTCATCGGGGCCGAGTGGGAGGCTGCGGCGGTAACGCCCGCCGATGTCGTCCTCTGCGCCAATGTCCTGTCGCCGCTCGCCGATGTCGAACCGTTCCTCCGCAAGCTCGACGCGCACGCCATCCGGCGCTGCTACATCGTCCTGCGCGCCGTGCCGATGGATGCGCCGTTATACTCGCTCTGGCAGGCGATCCACGGCGTCCCGTACCCGCGCGAGACGACGCACGCCGACGCCTTCGCCGCGCTCGATGCGCTCGGTATCCCCGCCCAGGTGGCGCTGCTCCCCGCTGTCTCCGCCGTCTGGTCGTTCGCCGCGCCGGACGATGCCGCGCGCCACGCCCGCGAACGCCTCTGGCTTGGCCCGGTCGGCCACGATCCGCACGCCGACCGGTTGCTGGCCGATTGGTTCGCCGCGACCCTCGAACGCGACGGCGACCGCTGGCGAATCCCCGCTGCGGAGCCGCGTCAGGCGCTGATCTGGTGGGAGAAGGAGTAGTCGGGTTCTATACTTTGCTGATGCAATTGTCTTTCGCGGAGGTAGGATGTCATGCAGCAAGTGAATCGCGATGAGGCGCAATCCCGCCTGCCTGAATTGCTCGACGCGGCGTTGCGGGGCGAGGAGATCTACATCACCGGCGAGGGCGTGGTGCGGGTGCAACTTGTGCCGGTACTGGTACGGCGGGGTACTCCGCAATTTGGGAGTGCAAAAGGTATGTTCACCATGTCTGATGACTTTGATAAGCCGCTGCCTGAATTTGAAGAGTATATGCGGTGAGGTTATTGCTGGACACACATAGTTTTCTGTGGTTCGTGGGTGGCGATTCTCAATTGAGTGCATTGGCGCGGCGAGAGATTGCTGATGTTAACAATGAACGATACCTCAGTATTGCCAGCGCCTGGGAGATCGCGATAAAAGCAAATCTGCAAAAGCTCAAACTCTCCGCACCATTCCCTATCTTCATGAATCAGGTTGAACGAAATGCAATCGATCTTTTGCCTGTTATACTCGAACACCTCAATATTGTCGCGAACCTACCGTTACATCACCGCGATCCATTCGACCGTCTGCTCATCGCGCAGGCATTAACCGAAGGCTTACCGATCGTTAGCGCCGATACGCTATTCGACGCTTACCCGATCACACGTCTCTGGTAAGCAGCACTCCCCAACCTCGCTCTTGCAACTCCTCCCACTGCATGTTAACCTCTCATTAAGACGACTCCGATGTCAGTGTGCTGGTCTGACAAAAACTCTTACGGGTAGTTGTCGGCAGCGCGACCCCCAGGACATCGGCGCCGATCCGTCGCGAGGTGTGACGCGCCCGACGGTTTCGAGCAACGTTGAGCGCGATCGCACACGAGCTATAGTCGTGGAGGATCGTGATGCAAGCGGAGCAGTGCGCCCCCGAACGGATTCGCAACGTCGGCCTCTTCTCTCATGGCGGTGCAGGCAAGACCTCACTGGCCGAAGCCCTGCTCTTCGACAGCGGCGCGATCAATCGCCTGGGACGTGTCGAGGAAGGGACGACCGTTTCCGACTTCGACCCGGACGAGACGAAACGCCACCTGTCGGTCAGCGCCACCGTCCTGCCCCTCTCCTGGCGCGGGCATAAGATCAATCTGCTCGATGCGCCGGGCTTCGCCGATTTCGCGGGGGATATCCGCGCGACGATGCGCGTCGCCGATGCCGCGATCATCGTGGTGGATGCCGCCGCAGGGGTGGAGGTCGGCACCGAGCAGGTCTGGAAAGGGGCGTGTCAGCATCGGCTGTCACGCCTCGTGTACATTAACAAGATGGACCGGGAGAATGCCGATTTCTCGCGAGCGATCGCCAGCGCCCAGGAACGGCTCGGCGGCAGCGTCGTGCCGCTGGAGATGCCGATCGGCGCGGAGTCGTCGTTTCGCGGCGTGATCGAGGTGCTGCATCGCCGCGCCTGCTTCTACGCCGGGAGTGACGGCACGATGGAGGAAGGGCCGATCCCCGCTGAACAGGTCGAGGAGGTCGAGCGTTACCGCGCACAACTCATCGAGCGGATCGCCGAGAACGACGACGCGCTGATCGAGAAATTCCTCAGCGACGAGCCGATCGACGAAGCGGAATTGGACGCGGCGCTCAAGGACGCCGTCTGCGCCGGGACGCTGGTCCCGGCCCTCTGCGGCGCGGCGACGGCCAACAAGGGGCTGCACGCGCTCCTCGATGCGATCATCGATTATCTCCCCGCCCCGACCGAGAAAGACCCGGCGATCGGCACCGACCCGCGCGACGGCTCGCGCGTCGCGTTGCCCTGCGACCCCGCTGGGCAGACCGCCGCGGTGGTCTTCAAGACCACCGTCGACCGCTTCGGCACCCTCAGCTACTTCCGCGTCTACTCCGGCACCATCCGCGCCGACACGCACCTGCTGAACGCCGGCAAGGGGCAGGACGAGCGGCTGGGGCATCTCTATTTTCTCTGCGGCAAGGAACACTCGCCGACGACCGAGATCGTGGCCGGGGATATCGGCGCGGTCGTCAAGCTGGCCGCGACCTGTACCGGCGACACCCTCTGCGACACCGCGCACCCGGTCGTCCTCGACTGCATCACCTTCCCGAAGCCGCTCTTCTCCGCCGCCGTGACCCCGAAGGCGAAGGGGGATGTGGACAAGATGGGCAGCGGCCTGGCCCAACTGATCCAGGAAGACCCGACCCTCACCGTCGGGCGCGATCCGGTGACCGGCGAGACGATCGTCTCCGGGCTCGGGGAGTCGCACGTCCAGGTGGCGACCGAGCGGTTGGCGCGGAAGTCGGGGGTCCATGTCGAGATGAAGCTGCCGCGCGTCCCCTATCGCGAGACGATCGGGGCGGCGGTACACGGGGTGAAGTATCGCCATAAGAAGCAGACCGGCGGCTCCGGGCAGTTCGGCGAGGTGGTGATCGACATGGACCCGCTGCCGGACGAGGATTTCGTCTTCAGCGAGCGGATCGTCGGCGGCACCGTGCCGCGCCAGTACATCCCCGGCGTGGAGAAGGGGGTGCGCGAATCGCTCGATCACGGGCCGATCGCCGGGTACCCGGTCGTCAACGTGAAGGTGACGCTGACCGACGGGGCGTACCACGCCGTCGACTCGAACGAGATGGCGTTCAAGATCGCCTCGGCCCAGGCGTTCAAGGAGGCGATGCAGCGGGCGCAGCCGACCCTGCTGGAACCGGTGATGGCGCTGCGGATCACGATCCCCGGCTCGTATACCGGCGACATCATCAGCGACCTCAACGGCAAGCGGGCGCATGTGCAAGGCGCGATGCCCGACGACGACGCGACGACGATCATCGAGGCGACCGCGCCACTGGCCGAGATCCAGCGCTACGCGACCGATCTGCGCCAGTTGACGCAGGGACAGGGGGTCTTCGAGATGACGTTCGACCACTACCAGAAGGTGCCGCCCCACCTGACCGGTGCGATCATCTCCGCCGCGAGGGGTGCGGAGGCGCATTAGGGGCTGGCGATAGGTTTTTGTCGCAGCTGGCCGCGTCGATTGGCGCGGCCAGCTTGCTTTATGTGAAAGTGGGGTGGCAGGCGGTTAAAACCGCGCCTGGGGGCGACTACGGTCGCCACAAAACCCGCCTTCGCGGGTTAGGAGGGCTGTAAGGGGGTGCCTGTCTTATAAG
>JAABUS010005538.1_pt1 | contig 16441 bp, 17 predicted proteins | sample 5560161 | NCBI WGS metagenome assembly JAABUS01 (sample SAMN10711885, study PRJNA513376) | rock metagenome | isolation source: Antarctica rocks | place: Antarctica: Victoria Land, Trio Nunatak nord | collected 2016-01-04
CTGCGAGTCTACCGCAACGCCACCGCAGGCAGTGCGATTCAAATGCAGAGGGACGACGCATCATCTCCTCTGCAAAGCAGGAACTATACACAGCCCTCGGCCGAAACGGCGTACCTTCTGAACGCCGTAAGACAGCAGCTTAGCGTCGGTGAACGACGCGAGTTGTAGCTACGGGACGATGAAAATCTGGTGCGTGTATGGATCCTTGGCCTTGTCACCCGACTTGTAGCCGGTGACGTCGATCATGCGCGTCGGATCCGTGATAAAGACGAAGCCGGGTTTGCCAGGAACCGGCCGCGCAGTGGGCAAATCGGACGTAGGCGCTGGCGCGGGCTGCGAGGTCGCCACCGACGGCTGCGGCTGCGTCGTCGGAGGGGTGTTAGTGCGCGTCGATGGCACGCTGGGGCGGGGAGATGGAGACGGGCGCGATTGAGTGACGGTGCGCTGTGGGGCAGTCGCCGACCGCGGCGCTGTGCCGGGAGCAATCGGCCGGCCAGGCGCCACCACGTCTGAGACGCCATCGGGACTCGTCTGGGTCGTGGTGGTGGTAGTAGTTACCGTCGTTCCGTCGTCTGGATCGATCCGATCGCGAACATAGCGCGCGGGAGCGTCTATGACCCTGAAGGTCGAGACGGCAGCTTTCTTGGCGGTTCTGCAGCCGGTCAGAACGATTGCGCTAAGAATCAGGAGCCGTGCTGCCAATAGCATAGCCGCAGTTTCAGCCAATTTCCGTCCGTGTCACCAGCGAAATCCTTCTTTATGTCCTTGTCTGCTACCGCGTCGGCGCCGGGTAAACCGCGGGACTGACGTTGCCCTCCCGGTCCACAGCACAAACGCCAAACAGGTAATTATCCTTTGATATCTTCTGCACTGTGAAACGCGTGACGTTCCGTGCATAGACGGATTGTTCCCATAGATCCGCTGTGGTCTCACGCCAGAGGACCCGATAGCCAGCAAGATCCGGCTCGTCGTTCGCACGCCACGTCAACGTCGTATCGTTCGTCAGTTCCTTCGTCTCTACCTTCACCTCTTTCGGCGTCGCCGGAGCGAGTGCCAGCGCGCCAAGAGCAGCTGCATTCACGCGCGCGACCTGGGCAACATATTCGAAGTCGCAGAACTCCGGCAGGTCCCCGAATTTCACCCCATTCTCTGTCCTCACATCCTGATGCTGATGGCGGAAATCTTCGTGCGGCTCCGTCATCCGCACGGCTGGAAAGCCAGCATCCAGAAACGGAGAATGATCACCGCCGCGCAGGTAACGATCGCGACGATAAATGATATTCACCGTCATGCCGGGCACCGCTTTCTCCGCTGTGATTTTGATGAACCGCGCGAGCTGGCGCGCGCTGCTGTCGTTCTCGCCGCCGGTCTGGAGCATCGAGCGCAGTTCGTCGGAGACTTCGCGCACCGGCGGCACACCTTCGGCAAAGAGACGCACGTGCTTGTTGTCGAGGCGCCCGTCATCTGTGTGCGAGCTGCCGATGATGTCGTTCGTGATCATTCCTGCCACATTGAAGCCATTTTCCTTAGCCATTTGCGCCCAATGCGTGGACCCGAATAGCCCCTGCTCCTCCCCGGCGACCGCCATGAAGACAAGCGTAGCGTCCCATTTCCACTTCGACATCACGCGCGCCATCTCCATCACTGCCGCCACCCCGGACGCATCGTCATTGGCCCCAGGCGCATCAGCTGTCGCATTCATCGGGTCGGTTATGCGAGAGTCGTAATGGCCGCTGACGACGTACATCCGATCGCGTGATTCCGGTTGGGAGCCGGGCAGTGTCGCAATCACATTCACCACCTGAACAGACTCAGGATTCCGCTCGCCGGGCGGCTGCGTGAATTCATCCATTGTCACCTCAAGCGTGCCTTCGGATTCTTTGCTGTAGCGCTCGAACTCCGATTGAATCCAGCGCCTCGCAGCGCCAATGCCGCGCGTTTCACTGGTTGCATCCGAGAGCGTGTGCCGCGTGCCAAAGCTAACGAGCTTTCGAATCGTCGCCTCGATGTTTTTTGGCGAAATCTCGCTTGTGGTTTCGCCAATTTGAGGACTGACCCTCCCCGCCGAGGCCGTTTTCTCCTCCTCCGCCATGATTGAAGCCGCGAAGCTCATCGCTATAACAGAGAAAAAGAACGTGCGCATGTTCACTCCTATAACGAATCTGCCGTTGCCGAAAGCCGTTGAATTGGCGTTCCCTCCGCGAACCTGGACAATGCACCGGTTTGCAACCCTTGAGGATGCTAAAACCCGCGCTCTTTGCGAATCAGAGCTGCGCAGCTTTCACATCCGCGACGAAATCGTCAATCACCTGCTCAGTCAGCGACCACGAGCACATCACCCGATACACATCCGGCTCGATGAACTTATAGAAATGCCAGCCGCGCTCGTGCAGCCGCCTAACGAGTGCTTCCGGCATGTGCAGGAAGATTGCATTCGCCTCCCGCGGAAACACCGGTTGCAGTCCGGCCGCTGCCGATAACTTTTGCACGAGCTTCTCCGCGGATGCATTCGCGCGCCGCGCATTTTTCAGCCATACGTCGTCACTCAGCAGCCCGACCCACGGCGCCGCGACGAACCGCATCTTCGACGCAAGCTGGCCGGCTTGTTTCGCACGATAATCGAACTCGCGTGCGAGCTCGGGTTTGAAGAACACAACGAGCTCGCCGCCACCGGTGCCGTTCTTCGTTCCGCCAAAGGTGAGCACATCGACACCAGCAGCCCATGTGATTTCCTTCGGCGCGCAGCCGAGCGTTGCGACAGCGTTTGCAAAGCGCGCACCGTCCATGTGCACGAACATCGAACGCTCACGCGCGAACTCTACGATGCGCATGATTTCGTCCGCCCCGTACACGGTCCCGAGCTCCGTCGATTGGGTAATGCTGATCACGCGCGGCTTCGGCGAATGCAATTCGCGCTGTTTCAGGAGCGCAGCCGCGACTTCGCCGAGATCGAGTTTGCCATTCGCGCCTCTTGTCGGGAGCAACTTTGATCCGCCGGAAAAGAACTCCGGCCCGCCGCACTCATCAGTCTCGATATGCGAATGCTCGTAACAGATGACGCTGTGATACGAGCGGCAAAGCTGCGCGAGCGCGAGCGAGTTCGCCGCCGTGCCGTTGAACACAAAGAAAGATTCGCAATCAGTCTCAAATATCTCGCGAACCAATTCTGAAACCCGGCGCGTCCAACGATCATCGCCATACGATGCGACCGCATCGGCGTTTGCCTTCTCGAGAGCAGCCCAGGACTCGGGGCAAATGCCTGCAGTGTTATCGCTCGCCAGATCGTACCGGTGCTGCACCATCATGCATTGTAGCGCAAGCGTCTCGCTTGCGAAGAGAGATGCGTGCCAGCGAGACGCTTGCGCTACGCGCGGACAAAGAACGACCCCCCCGGCGGAACTTCCCGACGCTCCTACGCAATCGGGATTCCACCAGGCGGATCGCCTATCTGCTCCTAACCTTTATGAGCAACCACGCAGGAGAAAAATCAGAAGAAGGATCGGAATCGGAATGCCGATCACCCACGCGAGGATGTACCCCATCGCACCCGATTCACTGCTTTGTTCCTGTAGTTTCATAAGGCGTTTACCCTCAGCCATCAATTACATTTTCGTAAGCCGCGGCGGGTTCGCGTGTGTCCCGAAGGAACTCTCGGCGCGTTTGGATCCGAGCCGCGGCGGAAATTGCGACTTGCGGCGACGGTGGCGCGAAGCGAAAGCCCGGAGGCCGGGTTTGTAACCCGGCAGCGGCTTGCAAAGCCGCTCTCCTTGCTCTCCTTCAGCCCGATGCACTTTGCCGAACTGTAGAGGGCGCATTATCGTCGGCGCATGAGTCATCTGCAGACGCAAACTGAGGAGCGCGGGATGGAAATTTTCCGGCTCGTGGATCGCCATCCGGAATCGATTTTTAGCAAAGCCGGTTTTTACCAGCGGATGATGGCGCTCTCGATGAAAGATGAGGCGTTCAAGGTGCAGATGTTCCGGTTCGTCGACGTGCTCGCGTCGCTGAAGAAGCCGCACGATATCGTCCAGCACCTCGACGAATACTTCGCCCACATGCAGAACAGCTTTACGCCGTTGCTGCAAACCGGCATTCGCCTGGCGAAGATCGCTCCCTGGTTAACGGCGCCGATCCTGCGCTGGAACGTTTCCGGGATGGCGCGTCAGTTCATATCCGGCCGTAATCCCGATGACGCGCTCAAGACGCTGCGCAAGGGCCGCAAGAATCGTATCGGGTTCACCGTCGACTTGTTAGGCGAAGCAGTCGTGAGCGAAGAGGAAGCCGAGGAGTACGGCATGCGCTGCCTCCAATTACTCGAAGGTTTGGCGGCGCAAACGAAGGAATGGACCGATCCGCTCGGCAAGAACGCGGAGCTCTTCCCGGTCGTGAACGTTTCGGTCAAAATCTCCGCGCTGTATTCGCAGATGAGCCCGACCGATCCTGGCGACGCGATCGCCCATCTCGCGCCGAAGTTGCGCCCGATCCTGCGCCGCGCGCAAGAGGTCGGCGCGTTCATCAACTTCGACATGGAGAGCTACGCGCACAAGAATTGCACGCTTGCCCTCTTCAAGAGTCTGTTCACGGAAGATGAGTTCAAGAACTGGCCGCACGCGGGGATCGTTGTCCAGGCGTACCTGCGAGACGCGGAGCGCGATCTGCGAGACCTGATTGACTGGGGCCGGCGGCGCGGCACGCGCTTCACTGTGCGGCTCGTAAAAGGCGCCTATTGGGATTACGAGCGCATCAAGGCAGCGCAGAATGGCTGGAGCGTTCCGGTGTGGCAGCAGAAGCCGGAAAGCGATGCGAACTTCGAGACCTGCACGCGCGTCTTGCTCGAGAACGAAGAGATCGTCACGGCCGCATTCGGTTCACATAACGTCAGAAGCATCGCGCACGCACAGGCGCTCGCGGAAGAGATGGGCATAGACAAGAGCCGTTTCGAATTCCAACTGCTTTATGGCATGGCAGGCCCGATCAAGCGCGCCCTCGTCGAGATGGGGTATCGCGTGCGCGAATATTGCCCCGTCGGCGAGCTGCTTCCGGGCATGGCGTATCTCGTCCGGCGCTTGCTCGAGAACACGTCGAACGAAGGTTTCTTGCGCGCAAAATTCTCCGACAACGCCTCTGCCGCGCAGCTGCTGCGCGATCCGAACACCTTGATTGCAAAGCGGACAGCGGAGGTGTCGACTATCGGACCTGATTGGGAGCGCGAGGGCCGCAGGATCGAACCGGATGGGTCCACAGAGGGGCACGGGCGCAACGGGCACTCACGCGAGACGCCGCCCGGTGACAGCTACGAGAACGCGCCGCTCGTCAACTTCGTTCACCAGCAAAGTCAGGACCAGATGCAGCGCGCATTGCGCGATGTCCGCGCAAGTTTCGGCAAGCAGTACCCGCTCGTCATTAATGGCGAAAAGATCAGCACCGGTAAGTGGATGGCGTCGCTGAACCCGAGCAATCCGGCCGAGGTTGTTGGGTCGGTCGCGGAAGCGGGAATTCCAGAGGCCGAGCAGGCGGTAAAAGCCGCGCGCGATGCGTTCGAAGATTGGTGTCGTGTCAGCGTTGACCATCGCGCGCAGCTGCTCGAGCGCGTCGCCGCGATCATGGATCGGCGGCGCTTCGAGCTCTCCGCGGTCGAGGTTTACGAAGAAGGAAAAGCGTGGGCGGAAGCGGATGGCGATATCCGCGAGGCGATCGATTTCCTCCTCTTCTACGCGCAGCAGATGAGGATCCTGGGGCGGCCGAAGCTCACCCAGCACGTCCTCGGCGAAGAGAGCTATCAGCATTACTGGCCGCGCGGCGTCGCGCTTGTCGTGGCTCCGTGGAATTTCCCGATCGCGATCCTCACCGGCATGGTCTCCGCCGCGGTCGTGACTGGCAACACCGTAATCATGAAGCCGGCCGAGCCCTCATCGGTCACGGGTGCGTTGCTCATGGAGATGTTCGAAGAAGCGGGTGTTCCGCCGGGCGTGCTGAATTATCTTCCCGGTCACGGCTCGGTTATCGGCCAGCATCTTGTCGATCATCCGCAGGTCGTCATGATTGCCTTCACCGGCTCGCGCGAAGTCGGCCTTCGTATCTGGGAAACAGCCGGCAAGACGCGCGCGGGCCAGCGCGAACTCAAGCGCGTCGTCTGCGAAATGGGCGGGAAAAACGCAGTCATCGTCGACTCGGATGCGGATCTGGATGAAACGATCGTCGACACGGTTTACTCGGCCTTCGGTTATCAAGGCCAAAAATGCTCGGCGTGTTCACGTTTGATCGTTCTCGAGGAGACCTACGATCGCGTGGTCGAGCGGCTAATTTCGGCGACGGCCAGCCTGCGCACGGGTAATCCGGAAGCACCGGGAATCACCGTAGGACCTGTGATCGACGAGAAGGCGTACAAGCGGATCCATGAGCGGATCAATCACGGCAAGAGTGAGGCGACGCTCGCCTACCAGGCGAAGGACATCCCGGCGACCGGTTACTTCATTCCACCGACGATCTTCACCAATGTGCCACCCGACTCGCGACTCGCCCAGGAAGAGATTTTCGGGCCCGTGCTGAGCGTGATCAAAGTTCGCGACCTCAATGAAGCCATCGTGGTCGCCAACGGCACGGAGTATGCGCTCACCGCGGGCTTCTTCTCGCGTAGCCCGGCGAACATTGAGCGTGCTAAAGCCGAGCTGGAAGCGGGCAACGTCTACATCAACCGGTCCTGCACCGGTGCAGTTGTCGGGCGGCACCCGTTTGGCGGGTTCAAAATGAGCGGCGGCGGCACAAAAGCCGGCGGCTCAGATTACCTCCTCAACTTCATCGTCCCGCGCGTAGTCACGGAAAACATCATGCGCCACGGCTTCGCTCCCGAGACGACGCCGAAGTATCGGGATGAATTCGCCGGCAGATGGACAATACCCCCCATGGCCGACGGTGCCCATGACGTTCGGCCCGGCGCGACCATTCCTGCGCGATCGTGAGTGTTCGCCGCCCGGGCCGCGCACGTACAAGCGAGGTTCTGACCGCGCTCAATTGAGTGGTGCGCGCCTCGCCGGTAGCGGATGATCCGACATGTTGTACGTGATCGGCACACCGATCGGTAATCTCAACGATATCACCTTGCGCGCGCTCGAGGCGCTCAAGTCGGCTGACGTTGTCGCTGCCGAGGACACCCGGCACTCGGGCAATCTGCTGCGCCACTTTGAAATTCGGAAGCCGCTCGTCAGCTATCACCAGCACAACGAGGCCATGCGAACGCAGGAGCTTTCGGAGCGATTGGCGGCAGGTGAAAATGTCGCGCTGATCACCGATGCGGGCATGCCGGGATTGTCAGATCCTGGTGCGCGACTGATCCGCGCTTGCATCGAGCGTGGGCTGGGATACACGATCATCCCCGGCGTGTCGGCTATCCTGACGGCGCTGGTTGGATCCGGGTTTCCGCTCGACCGGTTTTGTTTTCATGGGTTTCTGCCGGTAAAAAGCGGCGGTCGTGAACGCGAGCTGCGGGCGGCAGCAGAACGCCCCGAGACGTCGGTGTTCTTCGAGTCGCCATACCGGATGAACAAAACCTTGGCCGCCTGTGCCGAGATCATGCCGGATCGCCAGCTGTGCGTCGCTCGGGAACTGACAAAGAAGTTTGAGGAATTCCGACGCGGAACGGCTGCGGAGTTACTCGCCCACTACGAGGCTCACCCAGCGAAAGGCGAGATCACACTCGTAATCACGGGCGCCGGCTGACGCTCACCGGCCGTGATTCGACTCTCCGTTTCCTGAAGAAGTCGCAATCAACAGTCCGGTTATCGTAAGACCGGGTAGAATGGCAGAAATTCCTTCGTCGTAGGAGACAATCACTCGTCCCGGGCCCGGCGGACGTACACGTGATCGCGCGTCGGTACCACATATTCATGGCCATCCGCAGTGCGAATTGTAAACGGCACGAACGGAGTCTTCTCCAAGTGCTTTTTGATGTCGCGCACCATGTCTCCGAGGATAACCCGCGCCGATGCCCGGGCAAGTAGCTTTCGGCTTGCCAAAGCTGCCGTGCCGTGTGACTTTTCGCCTCTTTTCCCAAGGACCATAGATGGCTTTCGCAATTATCAAAACCGGCGGTAGACAACACCGCGTCGCCGAGGGCGATATCATCGACGTAGATTTTCTCGACACCGAGGTCGGCAAGGAAGGCGTGTTTGCGGATGTCCTGTTCGTCGGCGACGGCGACAACATTACCCACGGCAGCCCCCTCATCGAGGGTGCGACGGTTACCGGCGAGGTGATGGAGCAGCGGAAAGACAAGAAAGTCATCGCCTTCAAATACCGCCGTCGGAAGGGCTACCACCGGACCGTCGGCCATCGCCGGAAGCTTACGCGGATCCGCATCACCGGAATTAAGCTCGACTCGTCGAAGAAAAAGTAACTCTTCCAACTCTCATGGCTCATAAAAAAGGACAGGGCAGCGTCAAAAACGGGCGGGACAGCGTCAGCAAGCGCCTCGGTGTGAAGAAGTTCGGCAGTGAATCCGTGGTCGCTGGGAATATCATTATCCGGCAGCGCGGCACCAAGTTTCAGCCTGGCAAGAACACCGGCTTGGGCCGCGACTACACGATCTTCGCCCTTGTCGATGGGCGCGTGAAGTTCGACCGGGCAGGCCGCCGGGTGAACGTCGAGCCAATTTCGGAAGCCAAGGCGTAGCGTCTCCGGGATTGCGCCCGGCAAGCCGCTAATCAGCGTGGTTGTGCCCGGTCGACGATTTGCGCTATAACAGAAGCGTGAACTCGAAATATCGGACTTTCCTTCTTTTCGGCCCGCCCGGCAGCGGTAAAGGCACTCAGGGCAAAACCCTCGGCACCATCCCCCGTTTTTTCCATTGTGCGTGCGGTGATGTGTTCCGGTCCATCGATACCCGGACGGAGGTAGGTCGCGCATTCCTTGATTACTCGAGTAAAGGCAAACTCGTGCCGGACGAGATCACCGTGGACCTTTGGAAGGGACAAATCGACGCCGCCGTAGACGCCCACAATTTCAAGCCGGACATCGACACGCTCGTGCTCGACGGAATCCCCCGGAATGTCGGCCAGGCCAAAATCATGGACGAGCTGATCGACGTCGCAAAGGTTTTCCATCTCTCCTGTCCCGATCGCGCCGCGCTGTATACACGACTGAAAAAGCGCGCGTTAAAGGATAACCGGCTCGACGACGCCAACGAGGATGTGATCCAGCGCCGCCTCGCGACTTACGAGAACGAATCCAAGCCGGTGCTTGGGTATTATGGAGAAGAACGCATCACGTGCATTGACGCGACGGAGCCGCCAGCCAAGGTTTTGCTGCACATCCTCGAGAGCCTGAACGGCGCCTTGAACCGTCATGAGCCAGCAACAATTTGAGAATTTCACTGCCTCAAGCCTCTACTGCGATAAGTGCAAAGCCGCGATGCCGGTTCGTGAGCGGCTTCTCCTGGTCCTGCCGGACAAGGAAGTTTACGATTATCTCTGCACCGGCTGCGCTTCCTCCGTCGGCCAGCGTGAAGTCACGGCCGGTGAAAAATTGATGGCGCAAAGCATGGCCGCACGCCGCCCCCACCGCGCTGCGCCGGTGCCGCGCCTGCACGTTTAACGCGCACATGCGCGTCGTCTTCATCGGCACCGGCGAGATCGGCCTGCCGGTGCTCCGGTGGCTAATCGAATCGGAGGTGCACGAACTAGCCGGCATCGTAACGCAACCGGACAGACCGGTCGGTCGCGACCAGCGCATCCAGCCGCCGCCGATTAAAGCTGCGGTGGCGGGTATGGGCATTCCAGTATTTCAGCCTGAACGCATCAAACGCGACGAGGCAGTCCATGAAATTCAGGCGCTCGCGCCGGATGTGATAGTCGTCATGGCTTACGGGCAGATTCTCTCCCGTGCCGTGCTGGAGATTCCCCGCCTCGCTTGCCTGAATCTGCACGCTTCTTTGCTCCCGCGGCACCGCGGGGCTGCGCCAATCCAGGCGGCGATCGCGGCCGGCGATCGCGAGAGCGGCATCACCGTAATGTATATGGATGAAGGGCTCGACACCGGCGATATACTGCTCAAATCCGAAGTCCAGATAGCCGCAGACGAAACCGGAGGTTCGCTGCACGACCGCCTGGCGCAGATCGCTCCCCGCGCGCTCGAGAAAGCGCTCGATTTGCTATCGAGTGGCCGCGCGCCGCGCGCTCGGCAGGACAACACGCGAGCGACCTACGCTCCGAAGCTTGAGCGGGACCATGGGCTCATCAGTTGGCGCGAGCCGGCTGAGGTGATCGAGCGTAAAATCCGCGCATTCAATCCATGGCCAGGCGCTTACACGATGCTGCGTGACTCTGCTGCGGGCGAGCGCAAGCTAAAGATCTTCCGCGCACGGCTTGCGCTCGGGCGAGGAACCGCTGCGGGGGCCTTGCTTGTGTCGCACGACGCTGAATTGCTCGTCGGCACTGGTGACGGCGCATTGCTCCTGACCGATCTGCAACTCGAGGGGAAGAAGCGAATGCCTGCGAGTGATCTGCTGCGCGGTAACGCATGGCTCGCGAATGCAGTCGTCGTCACCGCGGCTCCTGACGAATGATCAGATCGCGCAGACGGCGAACGTCCTGACAGGCGCTTGTCGAAGCCGACGCACAGCCGGATTGTCGGTGGCAAATGGCGCGTCACTGTTCTATTCGGCTGGCTCTTGCTCGCGCGTTCATCGCGTCAGCCGCTGCGCAACAATCGCATTCGCGGCTACTCGTCCAGTTGGCTCCGCCAGACTGAAAACGCGTCCCGGGCAGCCGACACAGCCGGCGAAAACCGGTCTCCGCGAGCTCGGTCTTGTAGCGGGGCGCGACGCGTGGCTGTTTGTGCCAGACAGTTATGTCCGCGAGCACCCGGTGCCGTTGATCGTGATGTTACACGGCGCGCGCGGAAAGCGCGGGCTAGAGGTGTTCGCGGAACGCGCGACAAAGAAGGGCATTGCGGTCCTCGTGCCCGATTCGCGGGGAAGCACATGGGATCTCATCGCCAGCGGCTTCACACAGCTGGGGCCTGACGTCGTGTTCATCGATCGCGCGCTGCGATCGACGTTCTCCTCGATCACAGTCGATCAACGGCAATCGCGATGGCGGGGTTCTCGGACGGAGCGTCCTACGCGCTGTCGCTCGGCATGGCGAATGGGGATCTGTTTACCCATGTGATGGCCTACTCACCCGGCGGATTGCTGCCGCCGAGCGTTCGGGGGAGGCCGAGGATCTTCATCGCGCACGGCGTTTATGACAATGTCCTGCCGATGAAAACAAGCAGCCGTGAGATCATGTCGAGGCTGCTCCAAAGCGGATACGCGCCGACCTATAGAGAATTCCGGGGCGGCCACAGCATCGACCTTGATGTGGTGGAAGAATCCTTTCGCTGGTTTATCGGCAGTGCGCGTGGCGAACGGCCCTGACGAGCAACCGCGACATTACCAAGCAGCGCCGCAGTCCGGCTGCTTCAGCTTGAGCATCAAAGGCATCGACCAGCCTGTAGATGCATTTTCCTTTCAAAGGGAGCGCCGTTCTGGTTCATCTGTCCGGCCATGGAAAGCGACTCCGCCGCACCAATTTACAAGCGCATCGTCATTAAACTGAGCGGGGAAGCGTTGCGCGAACCCGGCGCACGCGAAACCATCTCGCCCCAAATCGTGCGTGAGCTCGCTGCACGCATCAAAGAAATCCATGATCTCGGCGTCCAAACGTCGGTCGTCATCGGTGGAGGGAACATCTGGCGCGGACTGTCAGCACATCACCGCGGGATGGACCGAACAACTGCCGATTACATGGGAATGCTCGCGACCGTGATCAACGGCCTGGCGTTAAAAGGCGCGCTCGAGGAAGCCGGCGTGCAGACGCGCGTGCAGACCGCGATTGAGATGCAAAACGTCGCAGAGCCGTTCATCCTCGGCCGCGCGATTCGGCATTTGGAACTCAATCGGGTCGTGATCTTCGTCGCGGGGACAGGGAACCCGTATTTTTCCACCGATACCACAGCCGCTCTGCGCGCGAGCGAGATTCGTGCTGATGTGATTCTGAAAGCGACGAAGGTCGACGGCATCTACGATTCGGATCCGAAGAAGAACCCGGAGGCGAAGCGCTTCGACCGCATCACGTATAGCGATGCGCTGACGAAAAGGCTGCAGGTGATGGACTCCACGGCGTTCAGCCTCTGCATGGACAACAAGATCCCGATCGTCGTGTTCGACATGAACACACCGAGCAACTTTCGCGATGTCGTGCTCGGTAAAAATGTCGGCACCACAGTAGCTGACTAGCGCCTGGATTGCTCGTTGCTGACCGGACGCTGCTGATTGAAATTCACGCTGCATGACCGCTGAAGAAATCCTGTTCGACGCCGAAGAGACGATGGAGAAGAGCGTCGATTACATGATCCATGAATTCTCGTCGGTGCGGACGGGCAAGGCTTCGCCTGCATTGGTAGAGAATGTCGACGTGGAGGCTTACGGTTCAGCGATGAAACTGAAGCAACTGGCGTTGATCACGACCCCGGAGCCGCGCCTGCTGGTAGTGCAGCCGTTTGACGCGTCAACGGTCAAAGATATCGAGAAGGCGCTGAAGGAATCTAAAATTGGCATTACGCCGCTGGTCGACGGAAAACTCATCCGGCTCCCGGTTCCGGAACTATCCGAGGAGCGCAGAAGGGACCTCGTGAAGGCGCTGAAGCAAATGGCCGAAGAAGCGCGGGTTCGTGTGCGCGCCAATCGTCGTCACGCCATGGACGAAGCCAAAAAGCTGCAGAAAACCGGCGAGCTCACCGAAGACGGGCTGCGCGATGTGGAAACGGAAGTGCAGAAACTGACGGATCGTTTTGTGAAATCGATCGACGATCACTTCGACCGCAAAGAGGCCGAAGTGATGAAGGTCTAATTGCCTTCCGACTCCTACTCTTAATCCTAATCTCCCAATCGAAGCAGCGCAGGATTAAGAGTGAGAGTAAGAGCAGGAGTTCAAAGCCGCACCAGGTCGAGCAGGAACTGGCACCAAAGATAAATCATTCCGCGCCAGGAATACTTCACCTCTTCGTCGTTTGCCGGCTTGAGTACGCCCTTCGCGATGTTGTGCTTGATCTGCTCCCGCAGGTCGTTCTCGATCTCCGCCTGAATCCGGTCTTCGTCCATCGGGTTGATCAGGCTCGTCTGCACCTGATTGAGCCGGAGGTATTCCTTATGGCTTTGGTAAAGCTGCCAGAATGATTGGTCCGGCTTCTGCCGATTGATTCGGAATTGCGGCGTCAACTTCAACCCGTACGACAGCGGATAATTCCAGGTCGTCCAGATAATCCCGTCGTTCGCCCGCGAAGAAATACGCAGGTAGTAAAAGGAGAGATCGTTCTGCTCGTTCAAGCAGATCGTTGCCTGCGCGCGATCTTCTTCCTTGTAAAACAACCGGAAGAACTGCCGGTAATCTTCCCAATCCCAGCCGGCGTCGTTCACGTGCGCGAAACCCTCGTTCTCGATCTCGCGGGTGATCTCGTTAAGCGTCGGGAAAATCTCGGACGAAGGCGGGCTTTTCGGTCGCAGCGCTTTCTCTTTCGGAAGCCGAAGCATGCGAATCCGCGTTAGGATTTCGAGCCATGGCAAAAACAGCCAGGCCATCGCGCCCACCACTCCGAGCGCCCAGCTTCCCGAAGCGAAGTAAATAAAGAGAAAGGTCGCGACGAGGATTCCGAGTGCGCCGGCCTTCTGCGCAAAAGATGTTTGGTAGCTCCTCAGCGCGACGCTGAGGACAGCGACGCCAAGCGTGAGGAAAAGGCCAAACAGCATTACGGCGTGATTCCGTGCTCTGTCAGAAACTTCGCGAGCTGATCGGTATCGAAATTTGCCAGGACTTCATCACCAGCAACCAGCGTAGGCACGTAGGTCTGGTCCGACAGCTCTGTCATCTCTTTGTAGGCGTCGCGGTCCTGCCCGACGTCAATCTCCGTGAATGTGTATCCGCGCTCTGTCAGATACTCCTTCGCGTCGATGCACCACGAGCACCACTCGCGGCTATACAATTTAATTTCGGTCGCCACGAAGGGAATAAACAAGCCCACAGAAATGCGTCAACCAAAGGGCGGTGCCGCGGCTTTGCCGAAATGCTGCGCGCTCACGGTCAGTAGGATTTCGCCCAGACCACTCGTTGCCAGCTCGGAGCACCGGTGAAAATACAGGTACCCTGTTCAGGTTTGTTTGTAAATGGAATGCAGCGAATCGTCACCTTTAGGTCGTTTTTTATTTGTTCTTCTACCTCGCGAGAGCCATTCCAGTGGGCGAGTGCGAACCCGCCGTGGATCTCGGGCTTCGATGAATTCCTGGGCTTAAAGAACTCGTAAAATTCTTCCTTGGAATCGATGACACGCGTGTGGAGATCACGGAACTCTTTCGCGCGCTCGAATAGATTGCGCTGAATGGATTCAAGGAGCTCGCTCACGCGCGAAGTGAAATCCGTGGCCGGGATGAACTCCCTGGACTTCACCGGCTGATCCCGCCGTGAGACCGCCACGTTGCCAGACTCGAGATCGCGCGGTCCAATCTCGACCCGCAGCGGCACGCCTTTCTTGATCCACTCCCAGTTCTTCACGCCGCCGCCAAGGTCACGGCGGTCCACCTCCACCTCGAGCGGGACGCGATGATAGGTGAGGCTGCGCAAGCCGAGTGCGAGCTTGTCCGCTGCCGCGAGAACAGCTGCACGCGTCTCCTCCTTCGGCGTGATTGGCACGATGACCACGTGCGTCGGCGCGATGCGGGGCGGGAGAATCAGCCCGTCGTCATCGGCATGCGCCATGATCAACGTGCCGACGAGCCGTGTGCTCATACCCCAACTGGTCGTCCAACCGAACTCCTGCTTCCCATCCCGTGTTTGGAATTGAATGCCGCTCGCGCGTGAAAAATTCTGACCGAGGAAATGCGAAGTGCCCGCCTGGATTGCCTTTCTGTCCTGCACCATCGCTTCGATGCAGAGCGTCTGAATTGCACCGGGGAAACGCTCGCTCTCCGATTTCTCACCACTGAATACAGGAATCGCCAGATGATCGCGCACGAACGTCTCGTAGACGTCCAGCATGCGTCTCGTTTCCTCACGGGCTTCCGCTTCGCTCTCGTGAACGGTGTGGCCTTCCTGCCACAGAAACTCCGTTGTGCGAAGGAACACACGCGGGCGCATCTCCCAGCGGACGACATTGCACCACTGGTTGATCAGGATCGGCAGGTCTCGATATGACTGCACCCATTTCGCGTACGTCGCGCCGATGATTGTTTCTGAAGTCGGCCTGACGACAAGAGGCTCGCTCAACTCAGCCGCCGGAGCAGGTCGCATCCTGCCGTCGGGGCCAACATCGAGCCGGTGATGCGTCACCACTGCACATTCCTTCGCGAACCCTTCCACGTGCTCCGCTTCCTTCTGCATGTAGCTGAGCGGAATAAAGAGCGGGAAGTAGGCGTTTCGATGCCCCGTCGCTTTGAACATCACGTCGAGCTGACGCTGCATGTTTTCCCAGATGCCGTAGCCCCAGGGACGAATCACCATGCAGCCGCGGACGTCTGATGGATCGGCTAATTCCGCCGCACGGATCACCTGCTGATACCATTCCGGAAAATCTTCGTCTCGCCGCGGCGTGATCGCCGTCTTTACAGAAGCGGGTTGGTTCGCCATGAGGGCGGCGAAATTACGCGCGCCAGGTTCAAATGACCAGCCGCCATTTGGTCACGGCTCGCGGCGCAGGCAGCACGGGAGCGGCTCCCGACTCGACACAGCTGCGGCTGCCCACGCTGCAGGCTGCTCGTTACAAGCCGTTGGTCGCGAAGAGCGTCTCTCGCGCCACCTCGCGGCCACGATTTTGCGCACGAACAGCCACCTGCGCGGCTCGATCGATTTCGTTGCCCTCGGCGTACCCGCCGGCGAATTCGATGCTGCAAATTGTGCGATACTGCGCGTGCGAGCCGACCGCCGCACCTGCGTAGTTGAAGCTCGGGTTGAAGATATTATGCCGGTGCTTCCGTGAGCGCAGCCCGTCATCGACGATCAACGCGATCACAGTTTCGCGGGCGCCGCGTCGACCACACGAAAGATTCTCGCCCCACGTTCCACTCCAGGTACCGTACCGGCTGATTCGATCACCAGTGCTGCTCCAATCACGCCCCTTGTGGCTTATGCCGCCACCGGCCTGGTCAGCGCAATGATCGGCGGCAGCGCGCGACATTCCCGGCGAGAACGCAAGCGGCGCTTGAGGCTGCGTGCTGCGGAGAAACTGGATTGCTTCGTCAAGAGCACGCGTCCCCTCTTTCGTGCGGAACGGAATGCGGCCCGGCAACACGAGCAGGTTGCCTTGAAAATAGCCGCGCAACTCTTCGATGTAGCTTGCGTAGAGCGCGGGATTTTGACGTGCGAGATTCATCTCGCGAACAATCGCGCTGCCAGACGCGCTGTCGCTTTCCCCAGCAGCG
>JAABUS010005539.1_pt1 | contig 16439 bp, 15 predicted proteins | sample 5560161 | NCBI WGS metagenome assembly JAABUS01 (sample SAMN10711885, study PRJNA513376) | rock metagenome | isolation source: Antarctica rocks | place: Antarctica: Victoria Land, Trio Nunatak nord | collected 2016-01-04
ACCGGTTCCTCGCCGCGGTCCAGGTCGGGGTGACCTTGTCGGGTTTCCTGTCGGCGGCCTTCGGCGGTGCCAAGCTGGCTGACCGGCTGTCACCAAAGCTCGAAGGGTGGAATGTCCCTGCGCCCGAGATCACGGCTCTCGTTCTCATCACGTTGGCGATCAGCTACGCCTCGCTCGTCCTCGGTGAGCTGGTTCCGAAGCGGCTGGCCCTGCAACGGGCCGAGTTCTTCTCGCTGCTCGTGGCGCCGACGGTCGACCGGATCGCCAGGCTCGCGCGGCCGATCATCTGGGTGCTCTCGATGTCCACCAACGTTGTCGTCCGGCTGCTCGGTGGCGATCCCAAGGCGCAACGCGAGCAGATCTCAGACGCCGAGATCCTCCAGCTGGTGTCGGGCTCTGCGACGCTCGGCAGCGAGGAGCGCCAGATCGTCGAGGAGGTCTTCGAGGCCGGTGACCGGCAGATCCGCGAGGTCATGGTGCCTCGCACCGAGGTCGACTTCATCTCCGCGCAGATGCCGGCCCACAAGGCCGCCCAGCTCGCCCGCGAGCGCCCGCACTCTCGCTACCCGGTGATCGGGGAGTCATCAGACGACGTGATCGGGTTCGTGCACGTGCGCGACTTGTTCGATCCCGAGCTGTTTGGTCGCTCGGCGCGGGTGCGGGAGGTGCTGCGCGACGTCTTGATGCTGCCCGCCACCCGTCACCTGCTCTCCGCGCTCAGCGACATGAGGCGAGAGGGTGCCCACATGGCCATCGTCGTCGACGAGTACGGCGGCACTGCCGGCATCATCACCTTGGAGGACCTCGTCGAGGAGCTGATCGGCGACATCCGCGACGAGTACGACGAGCACGAGCCCGAGACGACCCGCTCCCTTACTGGTGAGGTGGAGGTCGACGGTCTGCTCAACCTCGACGACTTCGAGGACGAGACCGGCCTGGTCCTTCCCGAGGGGCCGTACGAGACGGCGGCCGGCTACATCGTCCAGCAGCTCGGCCACGTCCCAGTCCTCGGGGAGGCGGCGGTCTTCGACGGCCACACCCTGACAGTGACCGAGGTCGACGGCCGCCGCATCGCAAGGGTGCGGGTCGAGACGGCCGGCACAGGGGAGCCGGTACGGCGTGAGGCGGGCGCTGGAGTGGAGGCCAACGGACGAGCGGAGCTCGAGTCCGCATCTCCGGCGCGGTCGCAACCGGTAGAGCCGGCGCTCCCGCCGGAGGGGCTGACGCCCGACACCTCGGGGTCAGCTCCAAGCGGCGCGGGCTCGTCGGCGTACAACCAAGACTCCCGACGGACACGTTGACCGGTATGTCGTTGACACCCGGGATCGCGTCACCCGCTCGCCCTCGGGTGCTCTCCGGTATCCAGCCCACCGCCGACTCGTTCCATCTCGGGAACTACCTGGGCGCGCTTCGGCAGTGGGTGTCGCTGCAGTTCGACCACGACGCGTTCTACTGCGTGGTGGACCTGCACGCGATCACGATGGAGCATGACCCAGCGGTGCTTCGGCAGCGCACGCTGGTCTCGGTTGCCCAGCTCCTGGCGATGGGGCTCGACCCTCGACAGTGCACGCTGTTCGTGCAGTCCCACGTGCCGGAGCACACGCAGCTCGCCTGGGTGCTGGGCTGTCTCACCGGTTTCGGTGAGGCGTCGCGGATGACGCAGTTCAAGGACAAGTCAGCGCGTGGTGGGCACGACCGCACGACCGTCGGCCTGTTCACCTATCCGGTGCTGCAGGCTGCCGACATCTTGCTCTACCAGGCTCACCGCGTGCCTGTAGGAGAAGACCAGCGCCAGCACTTGGAACTGACCCGTGACCTCGGTGTCCGGTTCAACTCGAGGTACGGCGAGACGTTCGTGATCCCGGAGCCGCACATCCTCAAGGAGACCGCGAAGGTCGCAGACCTGCAGGAGCCAACCGCCAAGATGAGCAAGTCCGCATCCTCAGTCGCCGGCATCGTGGAGCTCCTCGACGACCCGCGACGATCGGCCAAGAAGATCCGCTCGGCGGTGACCGACTCGGGTCGAGAGGTCTATTTCGACGAGGCCGCCAAGCCTGGAGTTTCCAACCTGCTGACTCTGCACGCCGCGCTCAGCGGCCGAACCGTTGACGACATCGCCGCCCAGTACGACGGTCGCGGCTACGGCGACTTGAAGAAGGACCTCGGGCAGCTCGTGGAGGAGTTCGTCACCCCGTTCCGGGCCCGGACCGCCGAACTACTCGAGGACCGGGCCGAGCTCGACGCCATCGTGGCCGAGGGAGCCGAGCGGGCACGTTCGGTCGCTCGGACGACGCTGGCAGCCGTCTATGACCGGGTGGGGTTCCTGCCGCCTGCCGACTCGTCGGCGAGGCGTTAAAGTCGCTCAAATGTGCACGATCGGTGTCGCCATCGCGGTTCCCGAGCCGTGGGCGACCTGTTTGCAGGCGCACCGCGTCGACTTCGGAGACCGTCAAGCGGACTGCATCCCCGCGCACATCACGTTGGTCCCCCCGACTCACGTCGGCGATGACCTGTCGGTCGTGGAGCAACACCTCGCGGAGGTCGCGGCCAAGTCTCCTTCGTTCGGGATCCGCCTGCGCGGCACAGCGACGTTCCAACCCGTCTCACCTGTCGTCTTCATCGGCGTCACCGAAGGCATCTCCATGTGCGAGCTGCTGGCTGCTGACGCCCGCTGCGGCCCGCTCGAGCAGGACCTCGCGTTTCCCTACCACCCCCACGTGACCATCGCGCACGACGTCGACGGGGACGCACTTGACCGGGCCTATGAGACATTGGCCGACTTCGACTGCGCGTTCGAGGTGCAGAAGTTCCAGCTGTACGTCCATGAGGCCGACGGTGTGTGGCGACAACGACGCACCTACTTGCTGACCGGCTGACCGGCTGACCGTCGTACTGTGTGGCGCATGAGCACTCCGCCCAACCCGGAAGGCACTGAGTCCGGGCTGCCGTTCGCCTCGGCGTACGGACCGGACGCGCTCAAGGGCTGGGAGCCGGAGGCACGGCTGGGGCGGCCAGGCGAGTTCCCCTACACCCGCGGCATCTACGAGTCGATGTACACCGGGCGGCCGTGGACGATGCGTCAGTACGCCGGTTTCGGCACCGCCGCCGAGTCCAACCAGCGCTACCACCAGCTGCTCTCGGCGGGAACCGCCGGCTTGTCCGTGGCGTTCGACCTGCCGACGCAGATGGGCTATGACTCCGACGCGGCCATCGCGCATGGGGAGGTGGGCAAGGTCGGAGTCGCGATCGACTCGATCGAGGACATGCGCCTGCTCTTCGACGGCATCCCGCTCCACCAGGTGTCGACGTCGATGACCATCAACGCCCCCGCTGCGCTGCTCATGCTGCTCTACCAGCTGGTCGGAGAGGAGCAGGGCGTGTCCGGTCAGCAGCTGACCGGCACCGTGCAAAACGACGTGCTGAAGGAGTACATCGCCCGCGGCACCTACATCTACCCGCCTCAGCAGTCGCTGCGGCTGATCACCGACATCTTCAAGTACTGCCAGACCGACCTGCCGCGGTGGAACACGATCTCGATCTCCGGCTACCACATGGCTGAGGCCGGAGCCACGCCTGCGCAGGAGGTCGCGTTCACGCTCGCCAACGGCATCGAGTACGTCAGGGCTGCCATCGCCTCAGGGCAGGACGTCGACAGGTTCGCTCCTCGGCTGGCCTTCTTCTTCGTCTCTCGTACGACGCTGCTGGAGGAGGTGGCTAAGTTCCGGGCAGCGCGGCGCATCTGGGCGCACGTCATGCGCGAGGAGTTCGGCGCCAAGAACCCGAAGTCGATGATGTTGCGCTTCCACACCCAGACCGCCGGCGTGCAGTTGACCGCACAACAACCCGAGGTCAACCTGGTGCGGGTGGCGGTGCAGGCCCTGGCTGCGGTTCTCGGGGGCACACAGTCGCTGCACACCAACTCCTTCGACGAGGCGATCGCACTCCCGAGCGAGAAGGCAGCCCGACTGGCACTGCGGACTCAGCAGGTCATCGCCTACGAGACCGACGTGACGAAGACCGTCGACCCGTTCGCCGGTTCTTTCGCGGTGGAATCGCTCACCGACGACCTCGAGGCGGCGGCTCGTTCCCTGATGGAGTCGGTCGAGGACCTCGGTGGAGCGGTGGCCGCCATCGAGACCGGCTTCCAGAAGAACGAGATCGAGAAGGCGGCATACCGGATCGCCCAAGAGATCGACTCGGGGCAGCGGACCGTGGTGGGACTCAACCGGTTCACCGTGGACACTGAGGAGCCCTACGAGCCGTTGCGAGTCGACCCGGCCATCGAGGCCCAACAGGCTGAGCGGCTGGGGCGGCTGCGCGCCGAGCGTCAACAGGGGCAGGTCGACCGTCATCTCGACGACCTGCGTCGGGCGGCGGACGGCACTGACAACGTCCTGGTGCCGATGAAGGCCGCCCTGGCCGAGAAGGCGACGGTCGGCGAGGTCTGCGACGCCCTTCGCGAGGTGTGGGGCGTCTACTCACCGCCCAGCGCCTTCTGACCCTGCCCCCTCGATTCGTCCGACTGGACCACGCTCAGGATGTCCGCGCTGGGTCGGACAAATCGAATGGGGGTCGGAGGTGGGAGACTGGGGGAGTGCTTGAGCCTGGCTTGTCCGACGAGATCGGACGCCTCAGCAAGAAGTTCGAGCCAGAGCTCATCGAGTTTCGCCGGGCTCTGCACCAACACCCCGAGCTCGGACGCCGCGAGTACCACACCACCCGGTTGGTGGTGCAGCGGCTGGAGGCCGCCGGGCTCGTGCCGCGGGTCCTTTCGTCGGGCACCGGGGTCGTGTGCGACATACCGGGCTCGTCGGGTGCTCCTCCGACGCTCGGCCTGCGCGGTGACATCGACGCGCTCCCGCTGCCTGACCTCAAGCACGTCCCCTATCGTTCCCGGGTCGACGGCGCCTGCCACGCATGTGGGCACGACGCGCACACCGCAATAGTCCTCGGCACCGCGCTGGTCCTCAGCGAGCTGCAACAACGCGGCCTGCTTCGGTCGTCCACTCGGCTGATCTTCCAGCCGGCTGAGGAGATAACACCAGGCGGAGCGCTCGACGTACTCGGCGACGGGGAGATCGCCGGGTTGGAACGGGTCTTCGCGCTGCACTGCGACCCCAGACTCGAGGTGGGGATGGCCGGCTTTCGGTCGGGACCCATCACGGCGGGCGCCGACCGCATCCGCGTGACGATGCAGGGACCGGGGGGCCACACAGCCAGACCGCACCTGACCGCCGACCTGGTCTTTGCTCTCGGCGCAGTGGTCACCCAGCTGCCTGCGCTGCTCACCCGGCTGGCCGACCCCCGGTCGGGGCTGAGCGTCGTGTGGGGACAGATCCATGCCGGCGCGGCGGCCAACGCCATCCCTGGGTCCGGTTTCGTCGAGGGGACGATCCGGTGCCTGGATGCAGCGGTGTGGGAGGCGGTGCACGGTGTGGTGCCCGACCTGGTTCGGTCGCTGGCGACTCCCTTCGGCGTCGACGTCGACGTCGACATGCACACGAGCGTGCCGCCGTGCGTCAACGACGAGGCCGCGACCCACTGGTTCCGGGCTGTCGCGACAGAGGTCCTCGGTCCAGCACAGATCACCGACACAGACCAGAGTCTCGGCGGGGAGGACTTCGCCTGGATTCTCGGCCGGGCGCCCGGGGCGCTGGCGCGGCTCGGAGTCCGCGGACCGGGGGTGGCTGACGCCGGTGACCTGCACCAGGGCACGTTCGACATCGACGAGGGCGCCATCGCGGTTGGCGTGCGACTGTTCGCCGCGCTCGCCGCAGCCGACGCCCGATAGGTCGCAACGTGATATCACGTCCCAGCCGGTGGCGTCGTGTCCCTATCGAACCCCTGAGGGCATAGGATCCGTCCGAAGCGTGCCGTGCCGTCGTGCGCGCCCGGTGGAAGGAGTTGTCTTGCGTCGTTCGACCAAGATCGCAGCAGTCGGGGCGGCTGCCGTTCTCGCCTTGGCCGGCTGTGCCAGAGGTGACGATACTGACACCAGTGCGTCTGGGTCAGTCGAGCTCAATTGCGAGGGTGGTGGTGACGGGCCCAAAGTCGGCATCGCGTATGACGTCGGTGGACGTGGCGACAACTCGTTCAACGATGCCGCCGCCCAGGGCATGGTAAAGGCGGTCGAGGAGCTCGACGCCACCTGCGCCGAAGCCGAGGCTGGAGACGCTGAGCCAGAGTCCGCTCGCGAGGACCGGCTGCGGACCCTGGCTGAGGATGGCTACAACCCCATCATCGGGGTCGGCTTCGCTTACAGCGAAGCTGTCAACGCCGTCGCGCCAGACTTCCCCGAGATCAGCTTCGCGGTGGTTGACGGCTTCGACCCCGACGACGAGGCCAACGACAACGTCGCCTACCTCGGCTTCGCCGAGAACGAGGGATCCTTCCTCGTGGGGGTGGCCGCCGCTGAGAAGACCGAGAGCGATCACGTCGGCTTCGTGGGTGGTGTGCACAACGATCTCATCAAGAAGTTCGAGGCGGGCTACGCCGCCGGAGTCGAGGCCGTCAACCCAGACATCGCCGTCGACGTCAAGTACATCGAAGAGTCTGACCTGTCGGGATTCGCGGACCCGGCGGGAGGAAAGGCGGCCGCGGCGGGTATGTACGACAACGGGGCTGACGTCGTCTACCACGCTGCCGGCGGGTCGGGCACTGGTGTCTTCGACGCGGCAGTCGACGCTGGCGAGGGCAACTGGGCTATCGGGGTGGACTCCGACCAGTACCTCACCGCCTCGGCCCCGCAAAAGCCGCACATCTTGACCTCGATGCTCAAGCGGGTCGACACGGCTACCTTTGACATGGTGTCCTCCGTCGCCGACGGCAAACCGTTGGTGAGCTACCAGACGTACGACCTGGCTCACGACGGCGTCGGATACTCCACCTCAGGTGGCTTCATCGACGACATCACCGACGTCATCGACGGCTACGCCGAGAAGATCAAGAGCGGCGACATCAAGGTGCCGACGACTCCTTAACCGTCGACTCAGCCGGGCCCGGGACCTCGCGGTAGCGTTCGTCCCGGGCCCGTGCATCAAGTAGCTCTGGCGATGAGGGAGACACATGCCCGAAACAGCCACCTCTGAGGCGGTACGCCTCCAGGGCATCGGCAAGCGCTTCCCCGGCGTCATTGCGAACTCCGACGTCGACATCACCATCCGATCAGGCACGGTCCACGCCCTGGTCGGTGAGAACGGTGCCGGCAAGTCGACCCTGGTGAAGATCCTTTACGGCGTGCAGCGGCCCGACGACGGCACGATCACGGTGAACGGGGAGCGGGTGGCGTTCTCATCACCGACCGACGCCATCGCCCGCGGAATCGGCATGGTGTTTCAGCACTTCATGCTCGCCGACAACCTGACCGTGTTAGAAAACGTTGTGCTGGGTGCCGAGCGTCTGCACGGCATCGGCGCGCAGGCGCGGCAGTCGGTCGCGGACATCTCGGCGGACTACGGCTTCGGTCTCGACGCAGACACGCTGGTCGAGGAGCTCGGGGTCGGAGACCGGCAGCGCGTCGAGTTGTTGAAGGTGCTCTATCGAGGCGCCAAGATCATCATCTTGGACGAGCCCACAGCCGTCCTCGTGCCCCAAGAGGTCGATGCGCTCTTCGACAACCTGCGCGAGCTGAAGGCGGGCGGCCACACGATCCTTTTCATCTCGCACAAGCTCGACGAGGTGCTCGACATCGCCGACGACATCACGGTGATACGCCGCGGGACGACGGTTGGGCAGGCCAGGCCGGGCAGCGTGACCAAGCGTCAGCTCGCCGAGATGATGGTGGGCGCTGAGCTGCCGTCACCGCAGACCGAGGAGTCGACGGTGACGGACACCGTTCAGCTGGAACTCGTCGACGTGACGTCTACCGATGCGCTCGGCCGCAATCTCCTCGCGGAGATCAATCTGGTCATTCACCGCGGCGAGGTCCTCGGTATCGCAGGTGTCGAGGGCAACGGCCAGGCGGAACTGGTCGAGACGATCATGGGGATCCGCAGACCGACCAGCGGCTCGATCGCGCTGGCTGGCTCCGACATGACGGCCTGGGACACCCGCCAGCGGCGAGAGGCGGGCATCGGCTACATACCCGAGGACAGGCACCGGCACGGGCTGCTCCTCGACTCACCGCTGTGGGAGAACCGCATCCTCGGCCATCAGACCCGCGAGCCGGCGGTCCGCGGCCTCTGGATTGACCGTGCTGGCGCCCGCGCCGACACGAACCGAATCGTGGAGCAGTACGACGTCCGTACGCCCAGTATCGACACCCTCGCTAGGGCGCTGTCAGGCGGCAACCAACAGAAGCTGATCGTCGGCCGAGAGATGAGCGGTGAGCCGGTCCTACTGGTCGCGGCGCACCCCACCCGGGGAGTCGACGTGGGGGCCCAGGCGGCGATCTGGGGCTCCATCAAGGCCGCGCGCCGTGACGGGTTGGCGGTTCTGCTGATCTCCGCCGATCTTGACGAGCTCATCGGCCTCTCGGACCGCATCGAGGTGATCCTGCGCGGACGGCTGGTCGGTGAGTTCGACCCGCAGACCGTCACGCCTCAAGACCTTGGGTCGGCGATGACGGGCGGAGCCGAGGAGGCCTCGTGACCGCGCTCCGCCGAATCTTGGCGAGCCTGCTGGCGCCGCTTGTCGCGGTGGTCGCCGCGATGATCATCACCAGCGTTGTCATCACGCTGTCCGGCAGCTCGGCCGGTGACTTCTGGGCCGTGATCTTCTCGATGCCGGCCAACCGGATCTTCGTCAACATCGTCAACCAGTCCTCGCTCATCTACCTGGCAGCGTTGGCGGCAGCAGTCGGCTTCCGGATGAACCTTTTCAACATCGGTGTGGAGGGCCAGTACACCCTGGCGTCGTACGCGGCGGCGACGTTCGCCGGTCTGGCACTGATCCCTGGGCCGCTCAATGTCGCCGCATCGATCCTGCTGGCCGTGGTCGTCGGCGCGCTCTGGGCGGGGATCGCGGGTGTGCTGAAGGTGACCCGTGGGGTGAGCGAGGTCATCTCCACGATCATGCTCAACGCGATAGCTTTCACCCTGACCGGATACCTGCTCAACAAGTACGGCGTCCACGAGGGCAACGGCGTGCGCAGCACGGTGATCCCACCCGGCAGCAGGGTCGGGGGGTTCGCGCCGTTCGCCGAAGCCGACGGCCAGATCTGGTCCTTGTGCGTCTTGGCCGTGCTCGCCGGGATCGGGTTCTGGGTGCTGCTGAACAAGACGCGTTTTGGCTTCGACCTGCGCGCGACCGGCCAGTCACAGACAGCGGCGGTTGCAAGCGGGGTGAACGTCAAGCGCATGGTGGTCGCCTCGATGATGATCTCGGGGGGAATCGCTGGGCTGATCTGGCTGCCGTCGCTGTTCGGTGACTCCTACTCGTACGGCACTGCCTTCCAGGCCGGGCTCGGTTTCACCGGTATTGCGGTAGCGCTGTTAGGCCGCAACCAGCCCATTGGCATCATCTTCGGCGCAGTGCTGTTCGCCTTCCTCAACGAGCAGTCCAACCGGTTGACGCTGGAGACCGACATCTCCTCCAATGTTGTCCAGGTCACCCAAGGTGTCATCGTGCTGGCCGTGGTCGTCGCCTACGAAGTAGTCAGGCGCTACCGCGCCAAGATCGAGCAGCGGACCGTCGCCCAGCGGTTGTCCGGCGACACGGCCGGCTCTGCGGCGGTGCCGGCATGAGCACCGCCGTTTCCACCTCGGCGAGCAACAAACCGGCGTACGCTCGTCTCCCCAGCTACCGAAACTGGCTGCTGCTGGTGGCCGCGGTGGTTGTTCTGGTTGCCGCGGTGCGGGTCATCACCGGCGCTGACGGCATCGACTCCGTCGGCACCCTGCGTGCCGCGGTGATCGCCACCTGCCCGATCCTGCTCGCTGCTCTCGGGGGGCTGTGGAGCGAACGTGCCGGTGTCGTGAACATCGGGCTGGAAGGTCAGATGATCCTCGGGACGTGGGGGGCCGCCTACTTCACGTACTACTACGGCCCATGGGTAGGGGTGCTGGGCGCAGCCTTGCTGGGAGCGGTTGGCGGCGCGCTGCACGCCCTGGCAACGGTGACGTTCGGAGTCGACCACATCGTGTCCGGAGTGGCCATCAACATCATCGGTCTGGGCGCGGCGAAGTTCTTGTCTGAGGCGTACTTCACCGACCTCGAGGGTGGCGGCGTGAAGCAGCTCACCGGCTTGGAGACACCGACGAACGTCACAGTTCCCGGCCTGTCGGATGCAGCGATTGCGCTGACCGACAAGCACTGGTTCGTCATCTCCGACCTCGCCGCGGTCGTTGGCGCCCTCACGACCGAGCTGTCGCTGTTGGCGGTCCTCGTGGCAGTCCTGGTGGTCGCCTCCGCGTGGGTGTTGTGGCGGACGACGGTCGGCTTGCGGCTGCGCTCGTGCGGCGAGAACCCGGCGGCGGCCGAGAGCCTCGGGGTCAACGTCTACCGCTACAAGTATCTGGCCGTAATCGTGTCGGGTGCACTGGCCGGGATCGGTGGCGGTTTCTTGGCGCTGGTGTCGTCAAGCGGGTTCACGACAGGCCAGACGAACGGGAGGGGTTACATCGGTCTGGCTGCGATGATCTTCGGCAACTGGAGGCCGGGCGGCATCGTGGGCGGCTCGTTGATGTTCGGCTACACCGACAGCCTGCAGCTCAGAGACGCCGCGTCGGTGCATGCGCTGCTGCTGCTTGTCGGCATCGTGTTGTTGTGCGTCGCCGGCTGGCGGCTCCGGCAGGGTCGGCGCACCAGCGCAGGCATTCTCGGCTTGCTTGGCCTGGCCTTCCTCGTCTGGTTCGTCAGCACCGACCAGGTGCCTCGTGACTTCACGGGCCTGACTCCGTACGTCGTGACGCTGCTGGTGCTGGCGTTGGCATCCCAACGGTTGCGCATGCCTACAGCTGACGGGCTCAGATATCGCCGCGGGCAGTCGATCTGATGTCGGCCGAAGTCGACTGGTCACGGTTGCGTGACGCGGCGACCGAGGTGATGCGGCTCGCCTACGCGCCGTACTCCGACTTCGCTGTCGGTGCCGCCGGACTGGTCGATGACGGCCGCGTTGTGGTCGGCTGCAACGTGGAGAACGCGTCGTACGGCCTGGGGCTTTGCGCAGAGTGCGGGATGGTGTCTGCGTTGCACGCCACGGGGGGAGGCAGGCTGGTGGCCGTTGCCTGTGTGGACTCCGCCGGCGAACTCCTGATGCCGTGCGGGCGGTGTCGACAGCTGCTGTGGGAGAACGGCGGCTCGGAGCTGCAGCTCCAGACCGCTAGGGGTGTCCGGGTTTTGCGCGATGTGCTGCCCGACGCCTTCGGTCGCGAGGACATCGACCGATGACTGTCGGGTTCGGTCGCGGCTGCGGTCGATGAGCGACCGCCGAGGCTGCGACCTCGACTTGTCAGCAGGCGAGTTCATCGCCGACCCCTACCCGGAGTTCGCCCGGCTCCGCCGCGAGGCGGCGATGGCCTGGCATGAGCCCAGCCAGATGTGGCTGGTCTTCACCCACCAGGCGTGCAACGCCGTGCTCCGGGATCGGCGGCTGGGACGGATCTGGAACGACCGGCAACCGGCTGAGCGCTTCGAACCGTTCAACCTCCTGCATCGCAACCAGATGATGGAACACGAGCCGCCCGAGCACTCCCGGCTGCGGCGGAAGGTGTCGACAGCGTTCGCGCGAGGTCACATCAACCGCATGCGTCCGCGGGTGACCGCGCTTGGGCAGCAGCTGTTACGGCAGGTCGACGGGCGCGATTTCGACGTGCTGAAGGACTTCGCAGAGCCGCTGCCGGTGCTGGTGATCGCCGAGCTGTTGGGCGCGCCGGCCGCGGACTTCGCGCTGTTACGGGGCTGGTCCCAGGCGATAGTGCGGATGTATGAGCCGACAGTGGTAACCGACGTCGAAGACGCTGCGCTGGAGGCCAGCCGACAGTTCGCCGAGTACCTGCGCAGCCTGATCGCTGTCCGACGGGCCGACTTGGCCGACGACCTGCTCAGTGACCTGCTGCGACCGCAGCCAGGAGTCGACGGCTTGACCGACGACGAGGTCGTCGCCTCCTCGATCCTGTTGTTGAATGCCGGCCATGAGGCGTCGGTGAACGTCTTCGGCAACGGGCTGGTGGCGCTGCTTCGCGCACCGGAGCAGCAACAGCGCCTGACAAGCGGGGAGGTGGCGCCCGAGCTGGCAGTGGAGGAGATGCTGCGCTACGACTCAGCGCTTCAGCTGTTCGAGCGAACCGCGACGGCGGATGTGGAGGTGACCGGGGTGCAGGTGAGCGCCGGGGCGAGGGTTGCCGTGCTGTTGGGGTCGGCCAACCGTGACGATACCGTGTTTGCGCGCCCCGACGTGCTTGACATCGGCCGCGACCCCAACCCGCATCTGGCGTTCGGCGCCGGTGTGCACTTTTGTCTTGGCGCCCCGTTGGCACGGATGGAGCTCGCTGAGTCGCTGCGTCTGTTGGTGGCGAGGTTCCCGACGCTGTCGCTGGCTGGGGAGCCACGGCGAAGGCCGACATTCGTGCTGCGCGGGTACTCCAGCGTCCGCGTGAGCGTGACCTGACGAGAAGGGAGAGCGGCGATGTCCGAGGCCTTTGACGCCGTCGACGTGATCATCACCAAACGCGACGCCGGCGAACTGTCCGACGCGCAGATCGACTGGGTCGTCGACGCATATACCCGTGGTGTGGTCGCGCACGAGCAGATGGCGGCGTTGGCCATGGCGATCCTGCTGAACGGGATGAACCGTCGCGAGATCAGCAGGTGGACCGCGGCAATGATCGCCACCGGCGACCGGATGGACTTTTCGGGGTTGTCCCGGCCGACGGCCGACAAGCACTCCACGGGCGGCGTGGGTGACAAGATCACGCTGCCCCTGGCGCCGCTGGTCGCGGCGTGCGGGGTCGCCGTACCGCAGCTGTCCGGACGTGGGCTCGGCCACACGGGCGGCACGCTCGACAAGCTGGAGTCGATCCCCGGCTGGCGGGCCGACCTGTCGTACGACGACATGCTCGGGCAGCTGCACAGCGTTGGCGCGGTCATCTGTGCCGCCGGCGCGACGTTGGCGCCTGCGGACAAGCTGCTCTACGCGCTCCGCGATGTCACCGGCACCGTCGAGTCGATCCCGTTGATCGCCAGCTCGATCATGAGCAAGAAGATCGCGGAGGGAACTGGTGCACTGGTGCTCGACGTCAAGGTCGGGTCCGGCGCGTTCATGAAGGACCTGTCCAACGCGCAAGAGCTGGCGCGGACGATGGTGGCGCTCGGCACCGACGCCGGCGTGTCAACTGTCGCGCTAGTGACCGACATGGGTACGCCGCTCGGCCGGGCCGTCGGCAACGCCGTGGAAGTCCAGGAGTCAGTGGAGGTGCTGGCTGGTGGCGGTCCCCGAGACGTCGTGGAGCTCACGTTGGCGCTGGCCCGGGAGATGCTGGCGGCAGTGGGTCGAACCGAGGTCGACCCAGCCGACCGGCTGGCCGACGGCTCGGCCATGGACGTCTGGCGAGCCATGATCTCGGCCCAAGGTGGCGATGCCGACGCGCCGCCGCGGGCGGCAAGGGAGAGCGCTGACGTCAAGGCGCTTGTCTCAGGAACCCTGACGCGGCTGGACGCGTTGGGTGTCGGCGTCGCGGCGTGGCGGCTGGGCGCCGGCCGCGCCCGCAAGGAGGACCCGGTGCAGGCGGGAGCGGGCGTCGTACTGCATGCCAAGCCGGGCGACTCCGTGCAAGCGGGTGATCCGCTGATGACGCTGCTGAGCGATGACGCAGCGCGGTTTGCTCGCGCTGAGGAGGCGCTCGAAGGCGCGTATGACATCAGCGACGGTTCCGATAAGGGCCCGCGGCCGTTGGTGCTGGACCGAATCACGTAACGCGTGGTCGATGGCTGAGAGGTGACATGACATGACCGAACAGGTACCGCCCGTGCTGCAGCGTTTCGTGGCAGAACAGGTCGTGCTGTTACAGACGCGCAAGCGGGACGGCAACTGGGTCGACACTCCGGTGAACCTCGCCGTTGAGGGTTCCCGTGCCTTCTTCCGGACGCCCGGTCGGGCGGCAAAGAACAAGCGGCTCCGGAACTTTCCCGAGGTGCGGTTCTGTCCGTGTACCTGGCGGGGAAGGCCCACGGGCCGGCCGGTTCAGGCCACCGCCAGGCTGCTGGTTGGCGAGGAGTCCGCCGCCGCAGCGCGGCTGATCAACCGTAAGTACCCCGTGCTCCAGCGGGTCCTCGTTCCCCTGGCGCACCGATTGATGCGCACCGAGACGCTGCACTACGAGCTGACCGACGTGCGGGAACTGCTGAACTAGTCCGCCCCGCCATGAAGCTGCTGGAATTGCTCCACGGAACCGCGACTGGTCTGTTCCCTCCCGCAGACGGGACCGTGATCGTGATCCCGGAGGCGCCAGGCCCGGCCGCGGCGGTGCTGGGCTTCACCGCCCACTTCGTGGTGTGTGCCCCGGTCGATCCGGCGTGGGTGCACACACAGTTGCCACCCGGAGATCTGTCTGCGCCGCTGGGGGCTCGCTTCATCGTGGCATTGGCTGATCGTCTGGACGCCCACATCGGTGCCCACGACGCGGTGCTGGCGGCTGTCGCACACAGCACCACACCGGCGATCGAGCTTGAGCCGGTCGACGCATCCGATCACCCACGGACGGTGCGCGCACGTCGCTACCGCGAGGACATTCGCGTGTGGGTGACCCCTAACGGGGACGGCCTAGTGCTGCTCGGCCGTGGGGTTGCGGGACGCTGGGAAGTGTCCTTCGACGTCGCCGCTAGCGCCCGGGGCCGGAACCTGGGCCGCGACCTGGCTGCCGCGGCATTAGGGCTGCTTCCGGAGGGCACTCCCGTTTTCGCGCAGGTTTCGCCGGGCAACGCCGCGTCCATGCGGTCAGTCCTTGCGGTCGGATAGCGCCCCATAGGTGCCGAAGTCCTGCTGCCCCCGAGAGGCAACCTCTCGCCGCCGTGAGGTTCGACGGATACGGGAGTACATCGGTTCGCAGTAGGCCGGAGCAAGTCACCGGGCGGATTGCTCCGAGCGGTCAAGCGCACTAAATATCAGGGCTAGGGCGATCCCCTACAAAAGTGGGCCTACCCGCACTATCATGGGGGACGAACGCTAGTTGCTCTTGCTCAGGAGGCATCTCCGTGCAACTGTCGCGGCCGTTGGCAGTCGTCACGCCTACCCTCGACGGCCCCGTCCTGACGGCGCTCGCCGTCGCGGACGAGGCTTTCACGACCGGCCAGCTCAATCGAATCCTCGTTCAAGGCTCCGAAGAGGGAATTCGCAAGGTCTTACGTCGACTTAGCGAGCAGGGCATTGTGACCGCTGAGCATGTTGGAGCTGCGTTCAGCTATCGGCTAAACCGCGACCACCTTGCTGCCGAGCACATCATCGGCCTAGCGAACCTACGCAGCGCTCTGTTTGCGAACATTGAGGCGACGCTGACGGCATGGCGGCAGCCGCCGATCTACGGTGCCGTGTTCGGATCTGCCGGGCGTGGTGGCATGGAAGTAACGAGCGACATCGACATCCTGCTCGTTCGCAAGGACAACAGTCAGGACGCGCAGTGGGAGCGGCAGGTGGAAGAACTCGTTCACACCGTGACGAGGTGGACGGGCAACGACACCAGGCCGCTTGAATACACCGTCGACGAACTAGAGGCCGCCCGAGAAGAGCCGGTGCTTGCTGAGGTATTGACAACGGGCTTAACCGTGGCAGGTCAACGGTCCTGGCTCAACAGCCGGCTGCGACCTAGAAGGAAGTGACGCGATTGGTGACGCGACCGTGTCCAACCGAGGTCCGCAGGGGTCGGCTGCACAAGGCGGAGGGCTTCCTCCAGGCTGCAGATGACGTCAGCCTGCTCGACGACATCGGTCAACTTCACGACGCTGTCGTGACGTTATACGTGCACGCGGGGATAGCAGCTGCGGACGTCATCTGCTGCGCCCGCCTCGGCAAGCACTCCAGTGGAGAGAACCATGCGGAGGCGGTCAACCTGTTGAAGTCCGTGAACGCAAACCCCACCAGGCACCTCTCGACGCTGCTCTCGGTGAAGACGAAGGCTGGCTACAGCCACACGCCCGCGAGTGCAGCAGAAGTGAAGAAAGCCGCACGGGCCGCAACCAAGCTCGTTGAGGAGGCACGCGCTGTCTCCCCAACTAGTCGGTGAGTCAACTGGGAAACGGTTGAAATGCGCTGCTGTAGGCAGCCTTTCTTCGACGCAGCGGCTTACCGGCCACTCGGGCAAACAACCAACGTCGTGCAGCGCTACGGCGTCGGCCCCTGCCCCGCCCGGCGTGGTCGATGATGATCAGGTGGCGCACACCGCTGACCCCGGGAGTGCAGGAGTGTTGGTGGTTGTCACCGGCGTCCCGGGCGCTGGGAAGACGACTCTTGGCTCGGCTCTCGCGGTCGCGCTCGGAGCGCCGTTTCTCTCGCTCGATGCGATCAAGGA
>JAABUS010005540.1_pt1 | contig 16437 bp, 21 predicted proteins | sample 5560161 | NCBI WGS metagenome assembly JAABUS01 (sample SAMN10711885, study PRJNA513376) | rock metagenome | isolation source: Antarctica rocks | place: Antarctica: Victoria Land, Trio Nunatak nord | collected 2016-01-04
GACTGGTTGGGAAGTGATGCAGCACCAGCATTGCCAAGCATTCCCTTTGCTGTCTGTGCACTTGGTGACAAGTGAGGCATCTACTGCTGTGTTTCACACAGTGACCTCGCTTGAGTTAGAGTGAAAACAGTGTCGGCCATCATTCTCATGACACATGTGTAAAACAGCGCTTGCAAGCTTATCGCTGGCCTGAACATCATACATCCCTACTGTGACACTCAGACCATACCAGCTTGGCATGACAAGAGTTGTGTCCCACGCACCTAGCGCTTGTTGGAATTTGTGTTTACTACTGTTACTGTTCATTCTTGGCATTTTCCAGCTGCACAACAGGCATTTTCCAGCTGTGCAACAGCCAGCACAAGCCAGCACACCCTTCCATGCAGTGTTGATGTTCTGCTGTTGTTGCACAGGTCCTATGTTCATTTCTGTGCGTGTGGCAAACAGCTGGACAGCCGCTTTGAGTCTCTGGGTGCAAAGCGCTTTGCAGACAGAGTGGACGTTCACAAAGAGGATCTGCCAGCCATTGACAGGTGGTTGAGTGGGGTAACCTCAGCTTTGCAGGCTTTGCAGCTGCAGACCTTCCAGGAAACAGGAGGTGTGCATCAGATTTTACATAGTGCTGGTTACCTAGTCATACTCCCAGCGCAGCAGTCAAGACAACTCATTCATAGTAATTTCTATGCTTTTGATACAGCATGCCCCTGTGAGGCTGCTGACATGGCATTCCTGCTTATTCACCAATTACTACATCAAAACTTTGCAGTCCTATGGCTGCGCATCGATCATGCAAGCTTTTGCCCAAGCAGTCTAACATAGATTCTGCAGCTTGTCAGAAGAAGGCGTGCATGTCACCTGCACAGTCTTCTATCACACAGCCTTTTACAGCATGACAGAGACGCCATGTTTTGTTGGATGAACCTACATGCTTGACTCTACATTTCTTTGCGCTTCAGGTGTCGTGGGTGATGCTGCTGAGTCAGCAGCTGCTAAACCCAAGAGATGGGGTAAGAGCCGCCCCTTCCGTGGCCAGGTTGTGGCTGTGGAGGGGCTGTGCAACCTTGCATCAGGAGATGACAAGGACACCATCCGGGTGGAGATCGATCTTGGGAAGTCTGGCCTGCAGTACACCCCTGGAGATGCCTTGGGGGTGTACCCCCTCAACTGCAATCAGGTATGCAGCGCACCTTGTACCATAATACTGAGCAGCAGTGTTTGTGCCAGATGGTCTCCAAACTGATTTCATCCGCTGCTATGATGTCATCAGGCATAAGTGTCAAAGTCCAGATTCCAGTGTACACACACATGAAAAGGCACTGGGTGAAAAGTTGGGGGCGTTCACAGCCCAGTAGGCGCATGTACAAGGGAAGCTGCAAGCGGTTCCCACATGTAACATTGCAATGATAGAAGGGGTGCTCTGTGCATGCTGATCAAACAACTGGTTGCACAGGCAGTGGAGGAGCTTCTACAAGTGTTGGGGCAGGAGGGGCATCAACAAGTGTCCTGCCCTTCCTGGCACTATCAGGACCATGATGAGCAGGCTCAATCTTCAGATATTCCCCGTCAGCTGCCCTTACAGGAGGCCCTGGTCAAGTGCTATGATCTCAGGTCATTTTCTGCAACCTCTGCACCTGGGAATCAGCAGAAACTACTTGGCAGAGTGCCGGTTGTTTTTTCGTTGTCAGCAATGCTTGTCCATGAATCCAGGCATGTCTGCAGCCACCCACAGCACAGAGTCAGGCAAGAGCACAAAACCTGCTGTTGATTTCAATACACAGCATCACAAGATTGCTTGTGCATTGTGCATACATAGCAGCAGCTTCAGCATTGATGTCTTTGTGGTCACACTGGCATATGGATCGCACTGATATGAGATGGAAGTCCCCTTGCCCGTGTCTGATGTCATGCTTGAAATGCATAGGAGCCCCAAGCCTGAGTTGTTGCAGCTGCTCTTTGAACACATGCCTGCTCCAGCCCAGGCAGCATCAAAGCATGGTGACAGCAACGGCTACAGCTCACAAGACACCAGTGCCCTCAGTAATGGCAATGGGCACCATACTGATGGCAGCAGTACTGGCATGAATGGGAACAGCCAAAACAGCAATGGGTATAGCAAACCTGCCAATGGACACAGTCATGCTGCAAAAACCAATGGTCACAGCCATGCTGCAGAAACCAATGGACACAGTCATACTGCAGAAGCCAAGGGTCACAGCAGCAACGACAATGGCAATGACAGTCACAGCAGTCAGAATGGCAACAGCAGTAAGAAGCCTGTGATAGATGTGGATGGTCATGCCGATGGCATCAGCCAAGATGAGGCCAATCAGCAAGCCACAGAGCTGCAGGATATCCTACAGGATGAAGTAGAGGCCTACTTAGACAAGCGGCACATCATCGATATCTTGCATGACTTCTCAGGCTCCCACCCCCCTCTTGCCACCTTGCTCAGCTGCTTGCGCCCCCTGCAGCCCCGTCTGTATAGTATATCCAGTAGCCAGCTGGAGCATCCCACACATGTACAGATTACAGTTGCTGTTGTGAAGTACGTTGCGCTTGGCAGAAATAGGATTGGAGTGACTTCTACTTTCCTGAAAGAGAGGATGCAGGTAGGCTGCATTCCCTGTGGCTCAGGCCCTTTGCTATTCCTGGTGTACATGTGTGTTGCAGTATGCAAGCTAGTGGCACAACTTGCTGCCGCTGTTCACGCCATCTCAGCATTCCTGGGCTACTGAAGCTGTTGACAACCACCCTATGCCATTTGAAGCACAGCAGCTGTAACCTTTTGTGCCCTCAGCTGTTCCTGCCAATTGCCATGCAATGCTGTGTAAGTGTTTAGGTCTGGCATGTACCTTGATGACCAGCTGCTACTGTTGACAGCATCTGCTGTAAATCAATTCTGATGATGTTGGTGGCATTTCAGGTGGGTGATCATGTGCCAGTGTATGTAGCCAAGAATCCAGACTTCAGGCTTCCTAAGGACCTGGGTACTCCAATCATCATGGTGGGCCCTGGCACAGGCCTTGCCCCCTTCAGGTGCCCATTCCTTCCACCCTGCCGTTGCACTGATGGCTGTGACGACAGACACTTTTCGATACAGTTTTGTCATCTGGCCATTACTGCAGCTCTGCTTGCTCAAGCTCACACCTGATTAGCAACACAATTTGTGGATACAACTCGCTTGTCAGATAGACTGGCGGACGCTCCACCTGCAATGCAGGTCTTTCATGCAGGAGCGCATACACAGCCAGCAGAGCTCAGGCTTGCAGCTTGGGCAGAGTGTGCTGTACTTTGGGTGCCGCCGCTCTGACCAGGACTACCTGTATGGCCCACAGCTGCAGCAGTGGGCTGATGAGGGTCGCCTTACCCTCTTTACTGCTTTCTCCAGGCAACAGGTCCGTGCCAGCAGTGCATGCAGAGCCATATGACTCTGTGGGAACTGCAAGTTGAACAGTTGCATGAAACCATGTCATGCTGTTGTCATTGCGAGTATCACATTTGATCCTTCTCAGGCCCGCCTTCTAGCATTGGCTGGTGTTGTATGAGCGCCAAAAGGTGAACATGCAGACAGGTAGTCAAGCGACTATACTTGCAGTCCAACCATGTCAACAACTCTAGGAGTTGCTATTCATGCACGCTTAGAATGTGTTGTATTCAGCCACAAGCTTTGGTCACATGACTGTTATCACGCCATGCCACTGCAGGCCCAGAAGGTGTATGTCCAAGACAGGCTGAGAGAGAGTGGTAAGCTTGTGTGGCAGCTGCTGCAAGAGGGGGCGCATTTCTATGTGTGTGGTGATGCAGCCCACATGGCTGGCTCTGTGGAACAGGCACTGCTGCACATCATTCAGCACCACCAGGTTTGGCCTGCTACTGTATGCACTTCACCTTTTTCTGCTTTATGTACTAGCAGTAAAGGATATAAAGGCTATGGTGATACATACTTGTCTAGCTACATCCATTCTGCATGGAGCGTCTGGTGTGCATTGCTGTCAAGACACATTATCATATTAAGCAAACACAGAACGCAGCATTTGGCTGAAGCTTTTCATGGACTGACTGTGAGCATATTGTGTGGTTTCAAGTTCTTCAGCAGCATGTCATATTGTGCCAGACAATGGTGTCACACGTCCCTTGCTGTGTGCTCAGGAAGACGGGGATACACTGAGCGCAGAGCAGTACTTGGAGGCTTTGCGACAACAGGAGTGCTACCAGAGGGATGTTTGGTTCTGAGACATACTACCCTGTGACAGATTTGGTGAGAGAGCTCTTTTGAGAGATGCATTGTTTAGGACAGAGGACAAGGTGACAGGTCTAGATGCCTGTACAGTCTGTTGCAATGTCTGACTGAAACTTCCAGGCGACAAACGAATGACGACATGTCCATATTGGACTGAAGACTCATGCTTGAGCTGTGCATGCAATGCTGTTGACCAGGTCTCCACAAGGGCCATCAGGCACAACTGACCAGTCACCTTCTGCTGTGTATCAGAACGTCAAAGCATGGCAGCATTGACACTTTATCTGTGTGTGTGCGATACCTGCCTGGGAAGCTGCGACCTTTGCATGACTAAGATGCCGATGAGAGAATATCGTTATAAGCACATGGTCCCTGCATTACCATACTATCCAAATGATGCTTTCCACCTGTTGCACCAGACTTGCGCCAACTCGACGGTGCTGGCTCGGGACAGCAACTCATTGTCGTTCACCAGCAGCTGCGCATTCTTCCGTACCGACGCTGATTTATTCGCCTTCCGCTGTCTCGCCGTCCATTTACAGAAGGTGAGATATCTCGCTTCATGATCTGTCTGTGAAGCTCGCACGTCAGTGCAGGTAGCTTGCAGATCAACGCGCTTGCAAAGCAGCCACGAGCGATGCAGTTCAGCAACACTTGCATTATTTCCATGATGAATCACATTGTATTTGGCAAAGCTGAGCGTCTGCTATGAACGTGCTCAGCGCGGTAACCCAAGCATGCACTAGTGCAGTACTGATGTGGGGGCTCGCTGCAGCTGTCGGACAGCTGTCGGACTGAGTAGGACAATTTGTTGACTGCAGCTTCCATCATGATAAAAATGAGTATGGCAGCCATCGCTGTTCTTCTCGTGTCTGCGATGTTCATTGGCGCACAAAGTCGCAAGACTTTGGGAACCGTCGATGTTGCCACTATCGAGGCAATGGAGCACCAGAGGATTCTTGCTGAGTTGGAGGAGGTCCATCAGCTACGGGAACGAATGCTGCAGCAAGGTAAGGTTGTTGATTTCTTTGTGCCGATAAAGTGCCCGGATTTCCCCCTATTATTGGGAAACTGGCTCAGGTTATTGCTGGGATGCTGGTGTTCAGGCAACCAGCAGAGTCAGTCATGTCATTATGTGCGCTTTTGTCAAACTACTTGGAGGCTGTACCATCCAAGCAAACAGCATATGACTCTTTTGCCCTAGCCTGCATGCATACACTCATGCAGCTAAGATTGTTGTAACAGTTGCACTGCATGTGATCAATATCAGGACCAAAGCATATGCACAGCACATGTAAGCCCAGTACACTTCTGCCTGGCCTCAAGTCAGTGCAGAAAGTTGTACTGTACTTGCATAACTGCTTACACTTGACTTTAACTAATGTATAAAGTATATCGCTTGCAGCTGCAACATACACATCCACTGGCAATGGTCCTGCTCCAGCCCCTGCCCCTGCAACCACAGCCACACCTGAAGGCACAGCTACCCCTGGGTTGCCAGAGCAAGAAGCATCCCCATAGACTCCTTCATCTTCCTCAAAGTTTGCCTTGACAGTTCCAGAAGGAGTCCCACCTCAGGCTTAAATTCAAGGACCTGCTTTGGCAAAATGTTTGCTGTGCAGATATCTAGATGCAGTCACAATTGGTCTACTCACAACTCAAGTATACTGTATTGCAGTTAGAGTGCCAGCATGGCCTACTTGAATGTCACGACCAATGATAACAATGAGTTTGACATATATCTGTACAGCTGTCTTGAATGACTGATGACCAACAGCATTGATGATTCTAGACCAACTATCAGATATACATGCACCCTTGCTTGCATAGGTGATCTTGAACATGAAGAGGTAGTACAAAAGTACCAAATTGGTCAGTATTTCGTGCTGTAAATATGCTACATGTTGCTGTCAGTTGTCCTGTTTGCATGCCTGTGCACTTATTTGCATTTGAGAAAGGACAGTACAATGAAATGGACGGTATTGAGCTGGTGGCTGATCGCACGTGGGACACATGCTGCTGTGTCTGGCTCTGCGCAACAAATAGCCATAGATGCAGGTCGAAGTACGCTTTCTAAGAGCATTGAAGTTTTCAGACACTGCACGTATGTAGTCAGTCACGCAAATGTATATATACATGTAATACATACTATGTACATACCAAACATGTGTTACACAGTGCAGACCTCGGATGCAGTCTGTCAAGACGAGAATCTTTATGTCCCTATAGGCTGAAGTGCATGCACTATTGGGGCAGTAAACTGCTTGCAAGCCAAGTCTCGAGACAGCTAGCTCTTGTTGGTCGAGACGGCAGCCTCTTTGAATCCATTGCAAGTTGCAACCAAGCATGTTTAACACCAGTGCTGAGACCCTGCTACGAATCTCTATGCGCAGCAAAGTGCAGATGCGCGCCAGCGTTTTCGATGTATTGCCAGCATGGCATATATGCTTTGCATGCCGTGGATGTGTGCCACAAAATAAAATGTACAGGTGGCTCGGCAACCTCTCGTGACTGGTTAGTAAAGGCCATGTGCACGTCCACATTACGATCTAATTATGGTTGTGAGTGGCGTTTGTGTGCTTCAGGCGCATATATAAGCCGCTCAGTGCAACCGCATTGCATCTTGCGGCTCTTGCTCGGGTTCTGCACGTCATCTGCTTCTTATTCGACACTGCTGACTGACCGTCTCGTCCTGTCGTGCTCGCCTTCATTTTGAACTTGCAGTGCTTAGGTCTTACCCGGCTTACGTCGACGGATCAACAGCGTATTGAAAAGAATACAACAGTCTGCTGCCATACAAGGAAGTGCACAGTTGTTTTAGCACTGAAGCTGTGCAGTAAGTTTTGGTGAAGCGTCTGTAGCCGTTTAAGATGGCCAAGTCGAGGATTCCTCTCTCCTCAGCAACGTTGCTTATGTTGCTCGTGGCGACATCAGCTCAGGTCATCGTCGACAACGTGGTGTCTCCTCCCGAGGAGCCGGCACCATCAGCGGTATGCCGCTACTCATACCCCTCACTCGACCCTGCATGTATACACCTGTACGTACCGGTACCGTTGCGTGTTGTCGACTTTGCAACGTTCCGACGCTGGATGTTCCGGAGTACTTTGTTCAAGCTTGGAGGCAGAAATCAAACGCTGCAAGATTGCTTGCAGAATGCACAAAACGTCATTTACAAGTATGGTTTTGCTGCACAAGAGTGGATTCAGTACCCAGGAGGCCTCTACAAAGCATCCAACACTGCCAACTTCCCAGCTTCTGACAAGTTGTCTGGTGCACTATTCAAATTGAACCCTGGAGGCTTACGTGAAATGCACTGGCACAACCCCAATGAGTGGGGGTTTGTGCTCAATGGTACATGCAGAGCCACACTGGTCAATCAAGGGTCAACACATATGGTTGAGTCATGTAAGGTTCTGTCAACATAAGCGCTGCCTGTATTGAGTGTCTGTCGGCAGTTTTACTGGATCTGGTGCAATGTCTGCAATTGCAATTGATTGTTTGCTAATTTGCTGTGAGGATAACGCTGATGTTGCCATTTACCAAGTCACATGTGCACAGCACTGTCATCTGTAGAGCGGCGAGCACTGACAAGGTGCTGTGGCCAAACATCACTTTCTGCATGAGTCAGTTTGATGAAGTGATGACAAACATGAATTGACCTGCAGGGGATTACGACATCGGTGACATCTGGTTCTTTCCTGGCAACTTTGGGCATGTCATCCTGGCTGTGGATCCAGAGCTGGGCTGCACATACATGACCTCATATGACCAGGGTGACTTTGATGAGCGCCTGGATGCCCAGGGCCTGTCTGGCTGGTACACACAAGTGCCTGCTGCTATCGCTGCACAGGTGACTCTCTGCATGCACCACACACCATTCCATGCAGTTTGCAGCTAGTGCATCATTTCACACACCAACCTGATCAGATGCCCGCTTTTGATGACACAATGATGATTACTTCTGCAAGTGAAGTTGCTGCTGCAATTTTTCCCAACTGCATGGTTGGGACTTGCTGATCAAATGCTGATGTGTCATATACAAGCCAGCATATTGTGTGTGCGTTTGTTCTTTTCTGGAGCTGCACATAAGCAAATGGAGATGACTGACAGCATGGACTGCATGCCTCTGTCAAGCGGTACTGACAGCCAATCTGAGCCATGCATTGAGCCCTCAGAGGCTGATGTGTCATTGCATGCAGGCTTTTGGTCTCCCAAACACATCCATGATCACCGCAAACCTGGTCAATGGAACCAACAACTTTATGCCTCAAGGCAATCTGACCGAGCTAATTGCTGGGGACAGCACACCATCTCCAGTGCTAGCTGCCACATCAGCACCCCTCACTTCTCAAGTCAACTCCATGACTCACCGATATGCCTTTGGAACAGCAGGCTACCTGGAGGTATGGCACTAAACATTGCCATTCACAGCACCCTGCCTGTTGAAATAAATGCAAAACCTGCTCCAACATGCACTTGTTCATTCATTTGTGCTGTCACATCACATGCGATTTGCATGCCCAGAAATAGCTGTGCATCAAACGCAGTAGAATTGAGTCAATCTGTTAGCTTTGAAAACATTGGTACTCTGTCATGCAATGCCCATCTTGGTTGAGTTTCATCAGACGGTCAGTTTAGCATTCAGGAATGCTGCAAGCCACCTGATGTTTCTGCAGGTGAGCACTGATGGCGGCACTGTTCGCACTGCTGACTCACAGTACTTCCCGGCCTCCACCGCCATGTCAGGATCACTGGTGCACTTCAAGCCTGGGGCCCTGCGTCAGATGCACTGGCATGTGAATGAGGATGAGTGGCAGTTCGTCATCAACGGAACAGTAGAGGTAATGATGGACTGCAAGCTTGAGTTGAATGCTGCGTCAGTGCATGCTGGCACACTTCACAGTCCGCATGGCAACTCCTGTGTGGCAGATGCTGCTTGTCTTGTGGCGAAGCACAATGACTTGAATTTGCTGTTGTTCATTGTTGCATGTGGTTGTCGTGCACCAAGGTGGAAACTACTGTTGTGCATTCACATGCAAGCGTCACAAAGGTTAGTGCACATCTCTGTGTCCCAACCAGCAACACAGCGACAATTTTGAATCAGTCTTGGTGTTCCCAGTAAGTCCCCTCATTTCAGAAGTTGTATCTTGACTCACGTGATCTGCACTCAAGTTAAGAACAATGTTGAGGCAAGCCACCAGGCAAGCAGCTGCAGCATTGTACAGACTGCCTGCTGCTCTATCTGCAGATTCAGCTGTACAATGGCCTGGGTGCATTGTCAGGAGTCAACACTCTGGGGCCCAATGACTTAGGTGTTGCCCCTGCCGGAATTGGTCACTTCATCAAGAATGCAGGTCCGGCCCTTGTATCTGCAACTGCCGCTATCTACAGCTGTATACAGTTTCCATGCATATCAAGCAGCACTCACTGACTGAAGTCTCCTCAAGTCTGTTCTGTTGAGCTTGTGAGACATGCAATGCTGCACTGTGCTGATGCTTCAACAGGCATTCTGTGTGAGGCATCTGCCCACAGGCCAAGCAGCTTCTGTCTGACAGCATTGCCATCTGAGTTTTAGTTGTATGAACTGGTGTAACATGCTGGCAACTATGCAACCATGGCGTCACAAGTATGCATTGACACATTATGATGCAGATCCTGACAATGATGCATGGATGATACTGGTCTTCAACAACGGATCCTTCACCAACCAGGAGATTGAGGACTGGATTGGCAACTTCCCTCTCTCGGTATGCTCTGTCCAGAGTTTTTTTCTACACTTCCTTCGTCAGTGATGTTGTGTGTCTCATCATGCTGCTTTGAATGCATTCTGTATTGCGCTTGGCAAAAGGGCCTTTGTGCATATGCTTGAGTATGCTCAATGGCCAGACCCAAATCTCCAGCACGATGGTTAGGCCATTTGGTTTTTTGTGTCTGGACATTTCCGGGTCTGGACTTGCGGGGACAGCAGGCCTTATTATCAGGCCGTGAACATCACTCACCAGGTCTGTGTTGTGCAGTACACGGCATTGAGCTTGAACACCAGCCTGGACTTTGTGCAGCAGTTCAACTTCTCTAGGTCTGGCATGGTGGCACAAGGACCAGGTGCCAAGCCTGACACCATTTACACCATCTAGGCACATTATGTCCTCTGCACCCAATGGGCATGGCCACTCCTGAAGTGTGATTGCAAGAAGAACTTATTTCATGTGCGTCTGAAAGTTCACCCGTAATAATCATCATCATCATTGTTGCACAGATGTGTGCAAGTATGGTCCTTGCAGGTATGCTGTGTGATCTGCTCCCCACCACCATGGGTGCTGTTCACACAGCATACATGTACATACGAGTTTAAGACAGTTTATAGATCACTATGAAGAATTCTGAGCAGCATGTAATGACTGGCATATGGTTGAGTGGCGTGTCACGAACTCCTAGCTGCCATGCACGTGTAGCTGCAATCCATGTCGTGTGCTTCCAATTCAATGAGTGGTGACTTCTTGCACGCACAGTACTGGATACTAGTATTGGATTACCGAACTGTCTTGGTATAGTTTGTAACAGCCAATGTTTTTTCAATGTCTTGCCTGCAACGGGAGTACATTGACAATATCGGCTCTCATGGCGTACTGCAAGTACACCACCTGTACTGATCAATGAAAAACAGTTCTACTTCAAGAAGGTTGTGATTTGCTGAAACCGTCTGAAGCCATTATCACCATAACCACACTAAACACTTGCTGGCCTTGGCCAACTGACATCTGCTTCATCTAAATGAGTGAACCAGAATGATCTTTACTGCATGCACAATGACCATCACACCACTGCAAGGACACATGGAAGTTGATAGCTGGCTGATCAGGTCAACTGTGTTGATCTCAGACTTCACTCACGTGCTGCCAGAAGTCCAATGAGCGGCAAACTGGATAAGCAGCCAAACTCTATGATACAGACAACCTCGATGCAAATGAGGACCATCTCAGCATCACGACACAAGCATGGCATGCAGGGCTGAGCCCGCACACATCAGCCTTCTGTCACATGCTGCTTAGACTTGTAGTACTTCTTTTCGCTTGCAACCTTCTTTGCATTACGGTCCTCATAAGCTTTTCTGTTGGCAAATATGCGGTTGATGATGGTTGCTGTGGTCATATCTGACGGGCTCTCTAGCTGCCTGCATACAACACACGGCACTCAGCTCTTCCTCACAGGCACGCAGAACTTGCCAAAGAATGCATGCATATAAAGTCATGACCAATGATTGGGCATTCCTCCATGGTGCGCCTTTGATTTGTCGACCAATGTAACGAGCACTGCACATGGCATGCACACCAGATATGCTGTAGAGAGGGCGGCTTGCCTGAACATGTTGCTTGCTTTTGGTGCTGAGTAGCGCTGCTGTGAGGAGCTCTCGGCCTTCCTGTCCAGGCTGGTTTCACTGATAGTCCCTCTCACCACCAGGCTGATGTTGAAGGTGGTCATCAGGTCTTCACTCATCTCCAAGGGAGCACCTGTCACCAACGTCATGCAGGCTGTCAGGCAGTGGCCAGGAGACAAGCAGTAAGATTGACCTAGAGCCTTAGCACAGATCGCCAACACCCCAGACCGCACATCAAGACTGTGTATGGCCTGTTGCTGACAAGACAGTGTCTGAGCTGTACATGCTTACCTGCCTGTTATGCTGCTGGTGTTGACACTGAGACCTGTTGCTGGTGCAGCAGCAGACACAGCGGCTCGAGGTGGGTAATTATGCTGCAAAATGTACAGTCATCAGTGACTTTAGATGCAGATTGGGCAGGCAGGTCTAGTGTGCAGACGACCAGAGACAAACTGCCTTATCAATGGCTCATGCTGCATGTTGTGAGGCAACACAGTGGAGACAAATTGCCGTTCTGATGGCTCATGCTGTATGTTGTCAGGCAACACAGCTGAGACAAACTGCCATTTCAATGGCTCATGCTGCATGTTGTGCTGCAACACAAGCTGAGGAGGCGCACCTATGATGACTTCATCAACATATTTGCAGGCCAGCACTGAGAGGCAGCGCTCATGCAGGTCCATGATGGGCAGGTGCAGCCCCCGCCGTTCTGACACATCCTCATCCGTGTGCAGCCCAACCAGCAGGAAGTCTCCCTGCTCTTTGGCTTTCTGCACCACATGCGTCACCTCAGCAAAAAGCTTTAGGCAAAGATTGTATCTAGCAGAGTCTGCTGTCACACAGTGGGTATGGTCTCAGCCCTGTACCACTCCAATTGACATTCCCTGCTCTCTGGATGTGTGCATCAAATGCGTATGTACAATGTGTGACAGAAAGGGGGGACAGAGGGGGGGGGGGGAATTTGGGCCTGATGCAAACTGGTCTGCAGTCTCACTGTGCATCAAGCCTGCCCTAGCACAATTCTTAACAGTGGGTAATCCCAACAAAGACAAAGAAGCCATGTAGATTGTTGGACTACACACAATTGCTCTCAGCAAGGCATGCATACACTGTCAACCACATATCTGCATGCAAATGCATGATCAGCAGCGTAAGAGAGGACATTCATGATGAGTAACACTGATGAAGCAATGCAACTCAGCTGTGCACAGCATGACACACTGATGCAGCAGCATCTGTGAAAGAGCAGAGTCAGATCTGTTCCTAAAGAGATGCAGCCACAATGATTTACTGCAACGAAACCTTCAGATGCAAGGGCAACATGTGATCAGACTGCCATGCTGTGATGCAGCAGTTTCAGTGCTGAGCTCGTGCAAAATCAGAAGGCAGAGTCAGAGGGGAAAGTCAGAGGGGAAATTCAATGGGCAAAGTCAGAGGGCAGAAGGCAACAGGGCAAGGCATGTTGACCTTCAAGATCTCAATGTGGCCAACGTGGAACAGATCAAAGGCGCCGTCAATATACACAATCTTGGCATGGGGATCTGCCACATTGCCATCTGAGAACTGGACCAGCCGCCGCGAGGTGGGCATGAATCTACTCAGAACCGTGTCCCGCTTCAATGAGGAGGAGGCTTCCTCTGGCTTGTCCTCAGAATAGTCAAAGTCTTGATGAGTCCGGCTGAACTGCTTTGCCAAAGCCCGCTTGTCTTGTATTGCAATTTTCTGCACAACAACAAAGGGCTCAATGTCAGCAATGTCAACAAGTATAATGGGAGTCAGCCAATGACAGATGCAGACACAACATTGAGCCATTGCTCGCTACTTGGCCCTTGTCCTGCTCTGCTCTGTAATTTCTTGTGAATCTGACATGTAGATGGACTGCTCACAATCAAACAAATAGTCCAACACATGGTGATGGTGATGCGTCTCTGCTGAGCAAACAGTCTGCCACTGTTGACTCCACCGTTGAGTTGACGAAAGTGCATGGCCTCGTGTGTAGCATACCTCTGAGAACCTGTTGTTGTCCCGAACAAGCATGAGCATACGTCCAACAATGTCTGTACTACTGACACCCTCTGTGCGCTTCACCTGGACAACAGTCAATGTATTGCTACACAACAGCAGGTTTTTGTCAATAAGACACACTGCAGCAATTTCAGCTAGTGACACTTGGTGCAAACACGACTGTGTAAATGGGCTCTGTAAAGTGAAAATGGACAAAACACAGTAACAGAGATGCATCATGAACAATTTTGACTTCAGGTATAAGCTTGTTTATGGTAGATACGCCTGAACTATGTCCTGCTAAGTGAAGTAAACAACATCATGCATATGAATAACACACAGGTGATGGGAGCATCAGAACGGCATTGAGCAGTCATGACAAAGACACTGACGCGGTACTTTGACAACAAATTGTAGGAACAACAACTACAAAGCAACTCATTGAAACAACAAATTAAGGCGCTGAAATTTGTCTACTTTACAGACTGAGCTTGGCAAACGCATGGCAGATAGCTTGCACAATATGCACAGCCGGGCAGGAGTGCATGCAAGAGCTGTGCTCACCATTTTGAAGCGTCCCATCTGCTTTGCATGGGCATATGCATCTGTGCCATCTGGAAGCAAGCAGGGGTCATCCCCATGCACAATGTAGTCAATGCGGTGCTTGGTGAACAAGTCCTCCAGAAACTCTGGTGTGAGCTCGTATGGCACATCTGCAGAACAGCAGCTGACACTGAAGGGCCATGTATCAAAACAGCAGCATGCTGACCCATATGCTGATGCCACACACTTGATGAGCTGCTTTGCCAAGCATGTGTTGCATGCCAACGTCTGGGCTACAAAGTTCAAAATCTCTAGTGACGGTAATACATGATAAGCAAGCGGCGGTGACTCATGCACTCTTCTGCATGAGTCATCAGGGCAGCCTGCATTGATTTGACTGTCTCAGCAGATGACATTCTCATCTTGATTATGCACATCAGTTTGAGCATGTGCAAAGATAAAGCAGTGTTTTCACCTGTGATGACTTCCCCAACCCACTTCACAGCTTCCACCATGATCTTGCGCTCCTCCTCATTCTGAACAGGAGGCCCTTTGCAGCGCAAAATCTCTCTGTCCGGAACAAGACCAACAACCAGCTCATCACCAACCGCTCGAGCCTGCAAAGGTCACTATCTAGCATGCATGGCTGTCTTAGCACAAAATGTGATGTGCCAGGGCAGAAGGAGCAGTGTGTATGCAACCTGTGCTACTACTGCTGTGTTCATCTGCGACGTTGAATAGGATGCAGGCATGCTGCTTGTAGCACAGGCAGCGTTGGCAGATGTCTGAGAGCATATGCACCAACCAACAATGTTGCGCAAACACATAATACATACTGCACCAGCTTATCTGTAAGCACTGTGTAAGCATTGGCGAGGACATGCAGGCCTGAGGCAAGGTTGGAAAGCCACCTGCCGAAGTGCATTTGCATGTCCATAGTGCATCATATCAAAGCAGCCATCCATATACACTCTGACTGGTTTGCGTCCTGCGCAGTGCAGATACAGGTAAGAGATTTGATAAGGGTAACACCTAGCCTGGTGCTGCAGACAATCCAGAAGTGGCCTTACTGCGGCGTCTGTCAGCATGTCCTGCCAATACCCGTGCAATGTAGCCCGAAATGGATCCTGGTCTGTATTGATACTGAAGAGCACACCATGTGTTGCTGACCAGATGCCACTGGTAGTTCACACTTTGCTACGAGAGGCGTGAACTGCTTTGTAGGTGTGGGCTGGTGAGCCAGACTTACTCTGTATGGAGCTAGGTTGTTGTAGCCCTTTTCCGAGAGCCACCACAGAAACGCTCCTGCTGCAGGCAGTGTGACGGCTGCCACTGTCCATACGATCACTTGCCGCTGATTGTCCTTGGCCGTCAAGTAGTCCCAGTGTTGAGACATCGTCTACGCTGGGAGAGGGCCCCAGCCCTACAAAGGGGTCGCCACCTGGTGTTGAAGCGCTGACACACGGGTGGGCTAAGCTAGTATTGTACACGCTGCTTTCAGCTGCTCGCGTATGGATCGCCCCTCAGCAGCGATCCTGCCAAATCAGGCCGTCAGCTAGAAGTGATCCGGAAACTACTCGCTGTAGCAGCTGAGGCAACAACGCTGCGCAACACGTTCTGATGCTTGCACGATTTCAACGAGTCCCCTGTAGATCAATCTCGCGATCGTTGTGCTTCCGACTTTCTGCTTCGAGCAGGCTGCATGTGCTTGCATAATGCGAAGGAGAAGAACAGATATGTATAGTAGGGCCCCTGACGCAGCCCCCAACGACTGTAAAATCCACTGGCAGGGTCAGGCTAGATGCATCATTAGATGACCGGACTGCCGCAGTAACAGTAAATGCGGACCCTCAGCAGCTGAAGATCAAGGGCTACTACCAGCCACAATAACCTTTGCCTGCCTAACCAATTGGTTGCAACTGACATAGAGACTGTTTTAACGCCCATCTTCTCTGGGCAGCACGCCTTGACAAGTGAGACGCTGACATCAAACATTTCGCAATCAAGCCTGACTTGAGCATAAAGAAGACTGCAGGTGTAAAGGTAAGCTGTCATTACAAGGGCAATGCTAGCAGCAAGGCTAATTTGTATAGCATTTACGATGTCATTTGTTAGCCACAAAGCCTTCCCTTGCAGCGCAGCACCAAGGAAGCTTTCAAACAAGTTTGCAACAATTGCTGCTGCTGCAACTACGCCTGCCCCTTGCATGGTGACCTGCAGTGTCCCAACAAGGTTAGACAGGGGCATAATTGAGCCAAAATCCATAAAATGCACT
>JAABUS010005541.1_pt1 | contig 16433 bp, 19 predicted proteins | sample 5560161 | NCBI WGS metagenome assembly JAABUS01 (sample SAMN10711885, study PRJNA513376) | rock metagenome | isolation source: Antarctica rocks | place: Antarctica: Victoria Land, Trio Nunatak nord | collected 2016-01-04
CTCTCCGCACCGATCTGGCCGGCCTGTATTCGGCCAACCGGGGCGCGTACCGGATCATCTACCGAATCGACGAGGACCAACACACCATCCAGGTCGTCCGCATCGCACACAGATCCGATGTCTACCGCCCACACTGACCGCTGTCCATGCGGGAGGAGTCAGACAGTCGGCGTACCGTCCGTCCGCGATCGGGTCCGGGGTTTCCGTCACCCAGTGAACCGGAGATCGAATTCAGCGGTCTTCCGTCGTCGTTCCTCATCGATGCGCGAATCGTCCGGGCCTGACACGTTCGTCGATACATCTGCATCGCTGATCGATCGTCATGTGTCGGAAGCTCAGGCAATGATCGCCTCTACCTCACTGCCGAGCGGGAACTCTTGAAGTCCGCGACGGTTTCTTCGCTGGGGAACTGGACCCCCGAAACCGCTGATCATGGGATTCATCGCACCATGCGTAGCGAGGCCACGCGGTCGAGTCGACCTGTCGGGGTGCCGCGAGCAGGGCTGCCTGGTCGCCGCGCGAACCTACCGGGCCTGGCGCCGGCGCAACCGACCTGGCACTCACCAACGCGGTCGTGATGGCGCGGGCCGCGACATCGCCTACAGACCTGCGGGACCTGTGGGCGTCGCAAGACTGACCACGGAGGCTCTGCGGCGTCAAGATGACCGGGTACCTGCGCCGCAACAGATTGTCTGACGCCAGTTCGGGGGACCGAGCGATGAAAGCATTGCGCCCAAGGGTATCCGCGCCGTGGCAAGGGCATCCGAACAACAATCGTCCAATGACGGGAACCAGGGCCGGGAACCTACTCAATCGCGACTTCAGGGTGCGACACGGTGCGCATGCTTGATCGACCGACGCCAGCCAGCCGCGCCGGCGGATCGGTCAATCTGGTTTTACCGACGACGCGGGTTGCGATTGGAACGGTGAGAGCACTGTCATAGGTAGACACTGCGCACCATGAGCGGGTCAGGGAGGAGAGCCGGTGACCGGCGGCGCCGATCGCACGACACCGACAGGAGAGTTGCCTCATGACACTTGAACAAGCCGTGCGGCAGGCGCTGACCGAGCGGACTTCGAAGGCGCCGCTTCTAGCCGACGGTCAGCTGGACATCGCCAGGACGGTCACTCGTCGCGTGCACCGTGTCCGCTGGGTCTCGACCTTGGCCGTGGCTGCCGCCGTCATCGCCATTGCGGTGGCCGGAACCCTCTGGCTGCGTTCACCGAGAGACCCAGTGGCGTCCCCGATCTCGTCTGCGCCGGTCATAGCCGCCCAGCTGGTCGGAGATTGGAACCTGAACGAGGTCGACGTCGCCGGCGGACAATCGGCGACACCTCCTCGCGAAGTCAGCCTGTCGTTCTCCGATCAGGGCGACGTCAACGCCCAGCTCAGTTGCAACGCCATCTCCAGCCGGTTCTCCATCGTCGACAGCAACCGCCTACAGACAGAGCAACCTGGCCAATCGCTGCTCGCATGCGACCCGCTTCCCGGCAATCAACGGGCAGCCTGGCTGCTGGTGGACCGCGGAACGAAGGCGATCTTCACCGACCATCCAGTTGTCGAAGTCACCGCGAAAACGCTCACCATCACCACTGCTCAAGTCACCCTGCACTACTCGCGGACGAAATGAACGACAAGCTGCGTAAAGTTTAGTCGGAGGAAGCAATGTCTGTTGTACCCGGGTTACCAGGAGAAGGTAACCCTGTTTATCTGGTACATCGCGTACGCCAGGCCGATGGCACCGTCGGTGAGTCACGGGGCGTCGCGCCGCCAGGGGCAGGACACTTCGTTCCAGGCAGTGGACATTGTTCCGCAGGCGAGCGCTTGGGTGTTGCTGTTGGTGTTGCGGAACACCGGTCCGCCGGTGTCGCCGCCGCCGATGATCCTGGCGCCGTCTGTGGAGTAGATCTTCGAGCCGGACGGAAAGATGGTGGCGCCGGTGAAGGCATTGGTCATCGACCAGCTGATGCCCGTGCCTGGGCGAGCGTTGCATCTCACTCGGGAGTACGTGCTATGGACAGTGAGGTCGACCGGCCCGCGAGGCCCTGCGGACCGAGTTGATTTTCTAGCGGTCGGCATCGTCGCTCACCTAGTTCGCGCATCTCGCTTGGGTCGGGCGCCGGTCCGTTCTCGCGACTGACGGAGGCGCCCGGCCAGCGAACGGCTCACCGCTGCGCCAGCGAAACTCCATGTGCGGTGGAACTTCAGGTGGGCAGCGAGCGGTCGGTGACCACCTGCTTCATGACCAGCGTCGAGTTGAGCCGCTGTATCCCGGGCAGCGCCGCCAGGGTGTCGTCCTCCAACTTCTGATACCCGGCGAGATCGGCGGTGAGCACCCGCAGCAGGTAGTCGGGGTCGCCGAACAGACGCTGGGCGTGCACAACATTAGGCACTTGCGCCAGGGCGGCTTCGAACCCGAGCAGGGTGTCGCGGTCCTCCTGCTTCATCGTGACGAACACCAGCGCCTCGAACGTCAGCCCCACCGCCGCCGGATCGATCAGCGCGCGGTAGCCGCGGATGGCACCGGAGCGCTCCAGCTCCCGAACCCGGCGATGGCACGGGGAGACGCTGAGCTTCACGCGGGCGGCCAGGTCAGTGACGGTCATCCGACCGTCCTGCTGCAGCAGGGCAAGGATCTGCCGATCAATGCGGTCCACTGGTCAGATTCTTCCACTCATCTGCCTCAACAGTGGAAAGTTCAGCAACACTTTCCGGGCATATTTGCATACGTTTGCTGCGCCCGATTCCCCAGCCGACCGAGGGGCCCGACGACAGATGAATCCGACTCTGGTGCTCACCTTCTGGGGCGTGGCGTTCCTACTCATCGTGGTGCCCGGGCCGGATTGGGCGTTCGTCCTCGCCTCCGGCCTCCGGGACCGGACCGTCGCCCCGGCCGTCGGTGGACTGATGCTCGGATACGCGCTGCTGACCGTGATCGTCGCGGCTGGCGTCGGAGCTGTCGTCACCCAGCGGCCGGTCGTGCTCACCATCCTCACCGTGGTCGGCGCCGGCTACCTCGTCTACCTCGGCGCATCACTGCTCACCACACCGTCGGCGATTCACAGCGGCACCCAGCCGGGCGGCAGTTCCCCGCCCTGGAAAGTCCGGTTGGCCCGAGGAGTCGGCGTCAGTGCACTGAACCCCAAGGGGCTGCTGATCTTCCTGGCGGTGCTGCCCCAATTCACCCAGCGCGCCGGTGGCTGGCCGCTGGCCCTGCAGATCACCGCACTGGGTCTGGTCTTCATCGTCACCTGCGGGGTCTTCTACGCCGTCCTGGGTGCCAGCACCCGCGCCATCCTGTTGACCCGCCCCACCGTTGCCCGGATCGTCTCCCGCATCTCTGGCGTCGCCATGATCGTCATCGGCGTCGTCCTGGTGGTGGAACGCCTCGCCGAACTCACCTCACCCACGTACCAGGGCATCACAACGATGGCGGAGGGACTGTGGCCTCGACCTCACGGGGATGCCTGATCCACACACCCCCTCCGTTCGTCAAAGGGTCGCAGCCCACCGAGCGCGGCTGCGGCGCCAGGGGCTACGGCCCGTGCCGATCTGGGTGCCCGATGTTCGGGCCCCGGGTTTCGCCGCTGAGGCGCATCGACAGTCCGCGCTGCGGCGGCGAGCCCACATGAGACCGAGGATCAGGAGTTCGTCGACGCCATCTCATGGTTTGGTGACCACGCAGATGGCGGGGACCAGGAGTGAGGCGAGGCGAAGTCTGGACGGCCTCCGGCGGCAAGCACTACACCGGCAAGCCATGCCCGGTGCTTGTCGTGCAGGATGACCGCTTCGATGCCACCGACTCGATCACCATCTGCCCGCTGACCGGCGATCCCACCGAGATTCCGCTGCTGCGGATCGGCCTGGCACCGGGCTCGGGGAGCGGGCTGACCAAGCCCAGCAGCATCATGGTCGACAAGCTCACCACGATGCCAAGGTTGGCTGTGTCAAATTCACTTGGCCCCACGGTGACGGTTTGAGCTGGCCCCGGCGGGATGGGTAAGAAACAGCCTCTGTCCATGGTCGGGTCCTCGCTCTTGCGTGGGGTTCCGGTCGCGGGGCGAGCACGTAGGGTTTATCGTCAGCATCACTGAGGGTCGGCCATTTCGATGGGCTGCGCTTGCGCTCCGCGTCAGGCGGCCGTCTGACGTCGTTGCTTGTTCCGAGGGTGTTCGTACCGATCGATGGTGGAGTATTGATCGTTGAGGTGACCAGTAGCGAGGGTGTGCGTGGGGAGGTTCTCGGTCGCCTTGCCATTGATGGCCCGGCTGGAAGCGCATATTGGCCGGCAGGTGGCGGGGGTGTCTGGTTCTCTGTGAGAACGGCTGGACGAGTGCGACAATACGAGCTGCAGGATGGCATTTTCGTCGAACCTGCCGACGCAGCCTTGTTCGCCGGAGTTGACCTTGCCGACCCGCACGCGGCGGCTGTCGAATTGCTTGCACGATCAACCGGTATTTCGATCACTCCTGACTTGATCAATCGTGTCACCGAATTTCGGCCGATGGTTCCGATGCTCGATAGTCCAGTGGCGCCGGCAGTGCCTCTGCACTTGGATCCCACTCAGAAAGGGTTCTGGCGGCGCGGCATCGAGACGAGTATGTGCGGTGCAGAAAACGTTGACCGCGTTCTGCAATGGACCGACGCTGAGCAGCGGAACCTGTGTTTTTGGGCCGTCCGTGAGGCGCTCGCCCGCACGGATCTTTTCGGTGAGCCCGCATTGCTGGCGATGCTCGACTATCCGGGTGTGCGAGCGGTTTCTCCCGAGGCCGAACTGATCATTCGTAACATCAGGCGCAGAGCACGTAAGGACGCCTTGTCCCAAGACTTCGATAATCTGCCGCCTGACTGGCGCATAGTGCCACGACAAGTGGATGCCGTCGGCGCCCTCCTATCAGCGGTTACTACTCCAGACACGTGCGATGCCCTCGGCGGGACGATGGACGGAGCGCGCATGTCCTTCTACCCGGATCAGGACGACTGGTGTCGCACGCTGGCCCTGCGATTAACGTCCCCACCGCCCTAACGAACGGAACCACACATCTGACCTCGGCTTTCATCGGGGTTGATCCACGCGAGCGCGGTAGCGCCCTGGCGGCTGCGCGGGCTTGCTCCACTCAAGAAGCAACATCCGTTCTACTGCTGCTGGGTGCGGCTGTGTGCGAGGCGGTAGGAGTGGGTGCCGGTTTCGATGATGGTGCCGTGGTAGGTGAGTCGGTCGACGATGGCGGCGCATAGTCGTGGGTCGGTGAAGGTGCCGGTCCACCCGGAGAACGACTGGTTGGAGGCGATCGCGATGGAATTCTTCTCTTCGCGTTTCAGTAAGTACCTGGAACAGCAGCTCGGCGCCCCGGCGGTCCATTTCCATGTATCCGAGTTCGTCGATCATGAGCAGGTCGACGCGGCCGTAGCAGGCGATGGTCTTGGCGAGTTGCTTGTCGTCGGCGGCTTCGACCAGCTCGTTGACCGGCTTTGTGGCCAGGGTGTAGCGGACCCGGTAGCCCTGCTCGGCCGCCGCCGTGCCGAGGGCGATGAGCAGGTGCGATTTCCCGGTGCCGGAATCGCCGATCAGGCACAGCGGGTCACCCTTGCGAATCCAATCGCCCTTGGCCAGCTCGTGAACCATGGCGGGGTTGACGGCTCGTCGAATCTTGGATACCAGCTCAGCCGACCCGCTGGATCTGCGCGCCGAGTTCCACCATGTCCTCGACGAACCTGGGGTAACCACGATCGATGTGCCACACGTCGTGCACCTCGGTGACGCCGTCGGCGGCCAGCCCGGCCAGCACCAGACCGGCGCCGGCCCTGATGTCGGTGGCCCAGACCGGCGCGCTGGACAATGTTTCCCGGCCGCGGATGGACGCGTGGTGGCCGTCGATGCGGGCATCCGCGCCCATCCGCACCAGCTCGTCGACGAACTTGAATCGGGCCTCGAACACGTTCTCGGTGATCATCGAATGCCCGTCGGCGACCGCGGCGAGGGTCAGCGCCATCGGCTGCAGGTCGGTGGGGAATCCGGGATAGGGCAGCGTGATGAAGTCGACGGCCCGCGGCCGGTCGGCCGACTCGACGGTGAATTCGCCGTCGTGTGCGCTGACCGTTGCCCCGGCTCCGGCCAACCGCTCCAGTGATGCGGCCAGGTGGCGCACATCCGCGCCGCGGACCGTCACCCGGCCTCGGGTGATTGCCGCGGCGTAGGCCCAGGTGCCGGCGACCATTCGGTCGCCGACCGTGCGATGGTCGGTGGGATGCAGATTGTCGACACCCTCGATCGTCATGGTGCTGGTGCCGGCTCCGCTGATCTGCGCCCCCATCTGCTGCAGCATCTGGGCCAGATCGACGATCTCGGGTTCCCGGGCGACATTGTCGATCACCGTCGTGCCCTTGGCCAGCACCGCGGCCATCAGGATGTTCTCGGTGGCCCCGACGCTCGGGAACTCGAGCGTCACCGGCGCCCCCAATAGTGCGTCGGCCTCCCCCACCACCGCTCCGTGCTCGATCCGCATCCGAGCGCCCAATGCCTCAAGGCCAGCCTGGTGCATGTCCAGCGGCCGGGACCCGATGGCGTCGCCTCCCGGCAGCGAGACGGTGGCCCGATGGCAGCGGCCCATCAGCGGCCCCAGGACGCATACCGATGCCCGGAACCGGGTGACGGCCGGGAAATCCGCCGCCGAGGACAGCTCGGCCGGGGTGCTGATCGTCACCTGGGCGCCGTCCAGCGTCACCTGGCAGCCGAGCCCGCGCAGTACATCGGCCATCAGCGGCACGTCCAGGATGTCCGGACAGTTCGAGATGGTGGTGGTGCCCTCCGCCAGCAGAGCAGCAGCCATCAGCTTGAGGACGCTGTTTTTCGCCCCGGCCACCGTCACCGCACCCTCGAGGCGTGCCCCGCCGGTCACCAGAAACCGTTGATTCACAGTCGGCAACTCTATCGGCCGTAGGGTGGGCCGATGGCCGTGCATCTGACGCAGATCTACACCCGAACGGGTGATGACGGAACCACTGGTCTGTCCGACTTCTCCCGGGTGTCCAAGACCGATCCGCGGCTGATTGCCTACGCCGATTGCGACGAGACCAACGCCACCATCGGCATGGTGTTGGCGATCGGCCGACCGCAGGCCTCGATCGTCACCGTCCTGACCAGGGTGCAGAACGAGCTGTTCGACCTGGGCGCAGATCTCGCGACTCCGGTGGTCGCTGAGCGGGTCCCTGAGCCCCAGCATCCGCCGCTGCGGATCGGTCAGGAATACATCGACCGGCTCGAGGCCGACTGCGACGAGTTCAACAGTGGGCTCCGGACTCTGGACTCGTTCATCCTGCCGGGCGGAACCGGAGCCGGCGCGTTGCTGCACCTGGCCCGCACCGTCGCCCGACGCGCCGAACGTAGCGCCTGGGCCCAGATCGACCGCGATCCGGACGGCACCAATGCGCTGGCCGCGACCTATCTGAACCGGCTGTCGGATCTGCTGTTCATCCTGGCCAGGGTCGCCAACCCCGGCGGCGACGTGAAGTGGGTGCCGGGCGGCGACCGCTGACTGCGGTCACCGCCGCGGCGCAGTCACCGCCGCACTCAGTCACCGCCGCCGCTCAGTCACCGCCGCGCTGCCTGCCCCGGAAGCCGGTGGGCGCCGACTCGAGCCACGATTGCAGCCCGGTCAGCGCGTCCTCACTCAGCGCCAACTCCAGATCGGAGCCCGCGTCGGTACATCGCACGATCATCGACGATCGCGGCAGCAGATCGGATTCGGTGCCGGCGGGCGCCCTCCTGGTGCCCAGAACCAACGTATGCCGGCTGAGGGTGCGCGCCGCCATCGGCAACAGCGACAAGGCCCGGAACAACTGCAGGTCGTCCCCGGAGTATCGGGCCTGGCCCAGGATCCACCGGCCGCCGGCGGTCCGCGCCGCCCGCCAGGACACGTCCACACCGCCAGACCTGGACAACAGGGAACGCCGGACCGAAACCACGGCGATCAGCAGCACGATCGCAACCAGCAATCCGAGGCCGATGAACTCGATGAGGTTCATGGTCGCCGGTCCGCTCCGTCCCTTCGATCGGGCCTCAGACGTCCTGTCCGGTGGCCATCAGCCTGGCCCGGGCACGTCGCAGCTCATGCAGCTTCTCGGCGCTCTCGGTACCGGCCGCGACGGCCGAGTCGTACTCCGCCTTGGCCCGGCTGACGTCGATCTCGTCGGACAGCTCGGCCGCCTCCGCGAGGATCGAGACGCCGTTCTTGGTGACGGACAGGAAGCCGCCGTGCACCGCGATGCCGAGCACTCCGCCGCCGGGCTCGATGATCCGGGCGGAGAATCCCTCCTGCAACTGGGCCAGCAGCGGCGCGTGCCCGGGCATCACCCCGATGTCACCGTCGGTCGTCCTGGCGACGACCATCTGTGCCTGGCCGGACCAGATCTCGCGTTCGACTGCGACCAGGTCGACCTGCATCTCTGCCACTACTCGCTCCGTACGGTTCTGATCGATTGTTCGGTGGACGTCCCGGCGACCCGTCCGTCGACGCGTCGCCGGTGCGCTCGACGGGGCCTTCAGACTACGTCTCGTCGGCGATCGCCCTCGCCTCGGATCAGCTCTGGAGCTGCTTGGCCTTCTCCAGAACCTGATCCATCCCGCCGATGTTCAGGAAGGCCTGCTCCGGCACGTTGTCGTACTCGCCCTTGGCGATCTTGTCGAATGCCTCGATGGTGTCAGGCAGCTCGACATATGACCCCTCCATGCCGGTGAACTGCTTGGCCACGAAGAAGTTCTGGCCCAGGAACCGCTCCATCCGCCGGGCCCGGCCGACGACCAGTTTGTCCTCCTCGGAGAGCTCGTCCATGCCCAGAATGGCGATGATGTCCTGCAGCTCCTTGTTCTTCTGCAGGATCCGCTTGACCTCCTGGGCCACCCGGTAGTGCTCCTCGCCCACGTACTGCGGGTCCAGGATCCGGGAGGAGGACGACAGCGGGTTCACCGCCGGATAGATGCCCTTCTCGGTGATCGCCCGGTCCAGCTCGGTGGTCGCGTCCAGATGCGCGAAGGTGGTGGCCGGCGCCGGGTCGGTGTAGTCGTCGGCGGGCACGTAGATCGCCTGCAGGGAGGTGATCGACTGGCCGTGGGTGGAGGTGATCCGCTCCTGCAGCTCGCCCATTTCGTCGGCCAGCGTGGGCTGGTAGCCGACCGCGGATGGCATCCGGCCGAGCAGTGTGGAGACCTCGGAACCGGCCTGGGTGAACCGGAAGATGTTGTCGATGAACAGCAGTACGTCCTGGTGCTGCTCGTCGCGGAAGTACTCGGCCATGGTGAGCGCCGACAGCGCCACCCGCATCCGGGTGCCGGGCGGCTCGTCCATCTGGCCGAAGACCAGCGCCGTGTCCGCGATCACGCCGGACTCCGTCATCTCGGTGATCAGATCGTTGCCCTCGCGGGTGCGCTCGCCGACGCCGGCGAACACCGAGGTACCGCCGAAGTTCTTGGCCACCCGGGTGATCATCTCCTGGATGAGCACCGTCTTGCCGACGCCGGCACCGCCGAACAGGCCGATCTTGCCGCCCTGTACGTAAGGGGTCAGCAGGTCGATCACCTTGATGCCGGTGACCAGCTGCTCGGTCTTGCCCTCCAGCTGATCGAAGGGTGGCGGCTTGCGGTGGATCCCCCAGTGTTCGGCATCCTCGCCGGTGCCCGGGGCATCCAGGCAGGCGCCCAGCGCGTTGAACACGTGCCCCTTGACGACGTCGCCGACCGGCACCGTGATCGGGCCGCCGGTGTCCTCCACCTGCGCACCGCGGACCAGGCCGTCGGTGGGCTGCATGGAGATGCACCGGACGATGTTGTCGCCCAGGTGCAGCGAGACCTCCAGGGTCAGCGTCCGATCGATGCCGCCCCCGGAGACCTTGACGTGCACTGCGTTGTTGAGCTCGGGAACCGAACCGCGGGGGAACTCGACGTCGACGACCGGCCCGATGACCCGGACCACGCGTCCGGTCACCCTCCCCGAGTCGGATGCGCCGCCCGGCTCGTAGCTGGCCGGCGAATACTGGGTGGCTGCTGGAGTGCTCATGGCGTCCTGTCTAGTTCTCTTCGATGGAGGCGGCTGCGAGAGCGTCGGCGCCGCCGATGATCTCGGTCAGTTCCTGGGTGATCTGCGCCTGCCGCGCCTGGTTCATCTGACGGCTCAGAGTGCGGATGATGTCGTTGGCGTTGTCGGTGGCTGCCTTGCAGGCGGCCCGCCTGGCCGCGGACTCGCTGGCTGCCGAGTCCAGCAGCGCCGCATAGATCCGGGTGGTGACGTACTTCGGCAGCAACGCGTCCAGTAGAGCGTCGGCGGCCGGCTCGAACTCATACGCCGGCAGCGGGCCGCCCGGAGCGTCGTCACCGACATACTCGATCTCCAGCGGCGCCACCCGGCGGGCGTTGGGAACCTGGGAGAGCATCGAGACGAACCGGGTGCTGACCACGTGGATCTCGTCCACGCCTTCGACACCGCCTTCCAGACGGCCGCCGCCCCCGCCGCCGCCGCGGCCGTCACTGCCGTCGGTCTGGTTGCCGCTTCCGGCCAGGAACGGCGGCATGATCGCCGCCGCCGCCCGCTCGGCGTCGGCATAACTCGGCCGTTCGGAGAAGCCCGTCCAGGAGTCGGCGATCGGGCGCTGCCGGAAGGTGTAGTAGCCGAGCGCTTTGCGCCCGATCAGGTAGAGCACCGGCTCCTTGCCCTGTGAACGGAGCAGCGCCGACAGTTCTTCTGCCGCCTTGATGGCGTTGGCGTTGTATCCCCCGCACAGTCCGCGGTCGGAGGTGACCAGCAGGATCGCGGCCCGTTTGGGTTCCGGTCGCTCGTTGAGCAGCGGGTGGTCCAGGGTGGATGCCGATGCCAGCGCGGAGAGCACCTCGGTGATCCGCTCGGCGTAAGGAGTGGATGCCTCGACAGCGGCCTGCGCCTTGGCGATCCGTGAAGTCGCGATCAGTTCCTGCGCCTTGGTGATCTTCTGCGTCGACCTGACGCTCCTCACCCGCTGTTTCAGCACACGTGCCTGCGCGGCCATGCGTCACCTCCCCTGTCGAGTGTCCGGCGGGACACCTGGTTGCCGCACGATCAGCGCTTCGCCGGCGGCGCGGGCCTGCGGACCTGCACGCGTTCCTGGCCGACGGCGTCGGCGTCCATCGGGTTGGCCTGTTTCTCGTTGCCCAGCAACGGTTTCCCATCCGAGGTGGTGAACGACCGGGCGAACTCCGAGAACGAGGCGTCCAGTGCGGCTACCACGTCGTCGCCCAAGGCACCGGACTCCCTGATAGCCGCCAGTGGTGAGTTCTGCGCGTGCCGCAGATACTCCAGATACTCCGATTCGAACCGCCGGATGTCCGCCACCGGCACCTCGTCCAGGTAACCCTTGGTGCCCGCCCATACCGACACCGCCTGCTCCTCCACCGGGAACGGCGTGTATTGCGGCTGTTTCAGCAGCTCTACCAGCCGAGAACCTCTGGCCAACGACCGCTTCGAGGTCGGATCCAGATCGGAGCCGAACGCGGCGAACGCTTCCAGCTCGCGATAGGCCGAGAGGTCAAGGCGCAAAGTGCCGGAAACCGTGCGCATCGCCTTGGTTTGGGCCTTGCCACCGACCCGGGACACCGAGATGCCGACGTTGATGGCCGGCCGCACACCGGCGTTGAACAGGTCGGACTCCAGGAAGCACTGACCATCGGTGATCGAGATGACGTTGGTCGGGATGAAGGCGGACACGTCGTTGGCCTTCGTCTCGATGATCGGCAGGCCGGTCATCGAACCGCCGCCCAGGTCGTCGGACAGCTTCGCGCACCGCTCCAGCAGCCGCGAGTGCAGGTAGAACACGTCACCGGGGTAGGCCTCCCGACCCGGAGGACGACGCAGCAGCAACGAGATCGCCCGGTAGGCCTCAGCCTGCTTGGTCAGGTCGTCGAACACGATCAGCACGTGGTTGCCCTGGTACATCCAGTGCTGGCCGATCGCGGAGCCGGTGTACGGGGCCAGCCACTTGAAGCCGGCCGAGTCGGACGCCGGGGCCGCGACGATGGTGGTGTACTGCAGGGCGCCTGCCTCCTCCAACGCCGCCCGGACGCCGGCGATGGTGGAACCCTTCTGGCCGATCGCGACATAGATGCACCGCACCTGCAGCTTCGGATCGCCGGTGTCCCAATAGGACTTCTGGTTCAGGATGGTGTCAACGCAGACGGCGGTCTTGCCGGTCTTGCGGTCTCCGATGATCAGCTGCCGCTGGCCGCGCCCGATCGGGGTCATCGAGTCGATGGCCTTGATGCCGGTCTGCAACGGCTGCCCCACTTCCTGCCGCTGCACCACCGACGCGGCCTGCAGCTCGAGCGCCCGCTGCTCTTCCGCCTTGATCTCGCCGAGCCCGTCGATGGGCTGGCCGAGCGGGTTGACCACCCGGCCGAGGAAGGCGTCGCCGACCGGAACCGACAGCACCTCGCCGGTCCTGGTCACCTCCTGCCCCTCCTCCAGGGTGTTGGCGTCGCCCAAGATGACGGCGCCGATCGAGCGCACGTCCAGGTTCAGCGCCACTCCCAGCACCCCGCCGGGGAACTGAAGCAGCTCGTTGGCCATCGCCGACGGCAGGCCCTCCACGGTGGCGATCCCGTCGCCGGTGCTCGCGATGATCCCGACCTCTTCGCGGGTCACCTCGGGTGAGTATTCGGAGACGTAGCTCTCGATCGCGGAGCGGATCTCGTCGGAGGAGATCGTCAACTCGGTCATCGCGTTCCCGTTCTGTATCGATGGGGCTGGGTAGTAAGGGCTCGGTAGGTTCAAGGGGCTCGGTAGGTACAAGGGGCTCGTTAGGTCTCGGAACACTCGGCATGCAGAAGGCTCGGTGTGGGGGCAGCTCAGCCGGCCATCCGGCGTCTCAGGACGGCCAGCCGCCCGGCGACGCTGCCGTCGATCACTTCGTCGCCGACGGTGATTCGCAGGCCGCCGGCCAGTTCCGGGTCCACCTCGATGTGCAGCGCCAGCGGACGACCGTAGATGCGCTGCAGCGCGGCAGCCAGCCGGGCGCGCTGCTGGTCGTCCAGTTCGACGGCGCTGTGCACCTCGGCAACCAGCTCGCTCTTGCGCTCGGCGGCCTGCTCGACCAGCTCGCGGATGCCGTTGGAGAACGAGCGGCCTGCGGTGTTCCCGGCCAGCCCCGCCAGCAGTTCGGTAGTGAGCGGGTTCGCCCGATCCTCGAGCAGCCTGCCGATCAGCGCCGCGCGTCCTTCCGGATCGGCAGTGGGATCGTCCAGCAGCACCGCGAGGTCGGGATTGGCCTCGACGATCCGGCCGAACCGGAACAGCTGGTCCTCGACCTCGTCCAGGGTCCCGGCACGTTCCGCGCGCAGGAACAGCGCGGTGCGGCCGAGCCGTTCCAGCCCGTCCCGCAGGTCGGCGCCGCTGGCCCAGGATCGGCCGACAGCATCCTTGGCGATGGACACCGCCGTCGGGTGGACCTTGCCGTCCAGCAGCCGGCCGATCAGTGCGGCTCTGTTCTCGGTCGAGGTGGTCGCCTCGGACAGGGTCCTGCGCAGCGCCGGCTGCGCGCGCAACACTGCGGCCACCGCGATCAACTCGCTGCCGATTCCGCCTAGGTCGGCGTTGGACAGTTCCGCGGAGTCGGCCACCAGCCCGCGGGTCAGTTCGTCCAGCGCCTGGAGGCTCGCGATGTGGTGCATCAGCGCTCCAGATCGGCCAGGAAGCGTTCGACGGTGCGGTGCTTGAGCGCGTCGTCCTGCAGCGATTCGCCGACCACTTTGCCGGCCAGGTCGACCGAGAGCCGGCCGAGGTCGCCGCGGAGTTCGGCGACGATCTGGGAGCGCTGGCTCTCCAGCTGCGTCCGGCCGGCCGCGGCGATGCGCTCGGACTCGGACTTGGCCGCGGCCACCATGTCGTCCTTGATCGCCTGGGCCTGCGCCCTGGCGTCCTCGCGGATCTTGGCGGCCTCCTCACGGGCGCCGGCCAGCTGCTGCCGGTACTGCTCGAGCGCTGCCTTGGCCTCGTTCTGCGCCTGTTCCGCCTTCTGGATGCCGCCCTCGATGGCCGAGGTGCGTTCCGCGTACGCATTCTCGAACATCGGCCAGACGAATTTCCTGAGGACGAATACCAGGACCGCGAAGGCGACCGCCGCAATGATGACCTCGCCAAATGGCAGGCCGATGGGATTGGTCGTCTCTGCGGCGAGGTTCGCGGTGGTGGACATGGATCCCGTTCCTTCGATGTCTGATGGTTCGATCACCGGCACGCCGGATCCGGTCGTCAGGACGGCTTGCTGGAAAGGATGAACGGCACGACGAATCCGAGCAATGCCAGCGCCTCGGACACCGCGAAGCCCAGGAAGGCGTAGGTGCGGGTGAGGCCGGCCGACTCGGGCTGACGGGCGGTCGACTGGATGTAGCTGGCCCAGACGATGCCCACACCGATGCCGGGGCCGATCGCGGCCAGACCGTAGCCGATGGTGCCGAGATTGCCGACGATCTGGACATCGGTGGCGGCGAGGTTGGCGACAACAGACATGGGGGTCGTTCTCCCTTTCGGTAGTGCTGATTGCTGACCACGCCCTCGCGCAGCCAGGTGGTTCCGATCAGTGCGACTCAGCCAGCGACCCTTCCAGGTAGATGGCCGCCAGCAGGGTGAAGACATAGGCCTGCAGTGCACAGATCAAGAGTTCGAAGAAGACCAGAACCAGGCTGGCCGCGCCGGGCAGGATGAACAGCGCATAGCCGGCGCCGCCCTGCTCGAGCAGGTAGATGGTGCCGACGGCGGCGACGCCGACCAACATGTGGCCGGCGAACATGTTGGCGAAGAGCCGGACCGAGAGAGTGAACGGCCGCAGGATGATGTTGGACAGGAACTCGATCGGGATCAGCAGGATGTGCATCGCCGGAATCACCCCGGGGATCACCGTCTGTAGCTTCAGATAACCGAAGAACCCGTGCTTGCGGATGCCGACGCCGTTGTAGATGACCCAGACCAGCGCGGCCAGCATCACCGGGATGGCGAAGTGCGAGCTGACCGGCATCTGCGCAACCGGTACGAGCTCCCACATGTTCATCACCAGCAGGAACACGAACATCGTGGCCAGGAATCCGGCCCACTTCTTCCCGGCCTGGCCCAACACCTCGATCGCGATTCCGTTGCGAACGAATCCGTAGATCGATTCGCCGGCGAACTGCAGCTTGCTGGGCATCACGGCGGCCCGGCGCGCGGACGCAACGAAGAACGCGATGATCGCGATGACGCCGAGGACCAGCAGCACCATGGCCTTGACGGATGCGATGACCGATCCGTCACCGATCTTGTCGTAGAAGAAGGAGTGTTCAACGGTTGGTGGCTGGAAACCTTCGCCTTCTGCAGCGAGGAACGTGCTCGCGGCCCTCAGCACGGGGATCACTCGGTCTCCCTTCGGGTGCTGGCCGGAGGCGGCCCTGGCTGGGCGTCGATCGGTCGCGTCACCGCGGGGGCCGTGTGTCCTGCTCTGGCCACGACGGCGTAGATCCCGAGGGCCATGCCGATGATCAGCCCGACCGGTGTGGCAAAGCGCGTGCCCCACCAACGATCGAGAAGCCAACCGATTCCGCCCCAGACGACGAACCCGCCGATCAGGGTGGACACCACCGCCCAACCCTCGTTCGCACCGGAGTGATCCGAACCTGGTGTTGGCCGTATCTTCATGGCAAGACGGACTCTAGCAGCCGGTCAGGGGTGGTCCTGCACGCAGGGTGAGCATCTTCTACATCGGGTCGAAGACGGCGTGTCTATCGTTCTGCCCCGGCTTCCGGGTCGACGTAGAAGATCTTCGTGGTCCACACGTATCGCATGTGGGCGCCCAGCCAGCAGAACAGTCCGAGTCCGACGCTGCCCGCCATCCACCGGGTGTCGATCGCGCCATCCCGCGGGATGAGGACGAGCACGAACCCCAGCGCGATGATCTTGACGAGGTAGCTGCCCAGCGCCGCCGGCATCACCAGTCTGGGGCTGCGCTTGCCGGCCTTGGCGATCGCGACGGCGGAGAAGGTGAAGAACAGCCCGACGATCATCGTGCCGACGACCGCCCCCCAGCCGGCTCGCGATCCGGAGACCAGTGCTCCGGTGAGCACGACGGCGGCCCCTACGACCAGCAGGACCGCCCAGCAGATGGACAGGTGCCCCAGCGACCAGACGCCTCCGGCCCGTGATCGGCGGGCCGCCCTGTCCGCGACACCGAGATCCACCAACGGCCGGCGCTCCCCTTGGCTCACCGCCGGGCCGGGACCCAGGGTGGGCTCTGCCGCGTCCCCGATGGCGTCGCGGGGTGGGCGGGCATCATCGAGGTGGCCGCTCATGTCGCCGCGCCTGCGCTGGCCCTGGCCCGGCTCAACTTGCGGGCCCTGACCCTGGGCCAGGCCGAGATCACCGCCGCGAACAGCATCAACCCGAACGCC
>JAABUS010005542.1_pt1 | contig 16433 bp, 14 predicted proteins | sample 5560161 | NCBI WGS metagenome assembly JAABUS01 (sample SAMN10711885, study PRJNA513376) | rock metagenome | isolation source: Antarctica rocks | place: Antarctica: Victoria Land, Trio Nunatak nord | collected 2016-01-04
CCCTCGGTCCTTCTCGCTCCCGCGGCGCTCGCGGCTCTCGCCATCGTTCAGTATCTCTCCCAGGGCTGGGCCGAGTCCGCTGGTCAGGCCATCGTCGAAGGCCAGCGCACCGTGCTCTACGCCGCTCTGCTGGCCGCGTTCGTGCTTCTGCTAGACGACGCCCGCTCGCGACTCGTGCTGCTCGTCGGCTTGGCGACGGGAACCCTGTGCGTCGTCGTCTTCGACCTCGTCGAACTGCTTCGGGAATCCCCGGATGCCTTCGTGCTGGGTCGCCTCGACGAGCCGCTGGGCTACAGCAACGGCCAGGCCTTCGTGATGCTCCTGCTGGTATGGCCCGGTATCGCGCTCGCCGAGCGCGCACCGCACCTGTGGTTCCGCGCGTCGGGCATAGCGCTCGCGACTTTGGCGTCGTGCACGGCGTTGACCATCCAGTCGCGCGGAACGCTGCTCGGGCTTGGGCTTTCCGCCGTGGTCGCGGTAGCAGTGCTGCCGGGGCGCCACCGGCGCATCGGCGCGATCGCCGTTGTCGGCGGGGCCACGGTGATGGTCTCCGGCATCCTCGTACGCGTCTACGATCGGGCGGTTCCGGAGACGGGATTGCCGGCCGCAGGCACGCCGCGCGACGCTGCCCTCGCTGCCCTCGTGGCCGCCTTCGGTGCTGGCCTAGCCTGGCTCATCCTCGAGCCCGTCGGTCGCGCGGTGGCACGGCCCTTCTCTGCCCTGAACCGTCCAGCCGTTCAACGCGGCGCAGTCCTAGCCCTCTTGGTGACCCTCGTAATCGGGGCGATCGCCGGCCAAGGCAAGCTCCGGGATGAGTGGGACCGATTCAAAGCGCTGACCCCGACCCCGACCCAGGGTCGCCTGGCCACGAGCGGCGGAAACCGCTACGACTACTGGCGCGTTGCGCTCGCGCAATGGCGTGACCGACCGCTGGTCGGGATCGGCGCGGGCAACTACGACCGCACCTACTTTCTCGAGCGCCGGACCCAGGAGGACATCCGTCAGCCGCATTCGCTCGAGCTGCAGACTCTGGCCGAGACGGGGCTCCTCGGTGCCCTGCCCTTGGCAGGCTTCGTGCTTGCCGTTGGGGCGGGACTCCGGCGAGCGCGGCGTGGCTGGATCGCCCGCTCGAGCGTCGAACGCGGGGTGATCGTCGCCGCGTCGGGAAGCTTCGGCCTATGGCTGGGGCACACGAGCGTCGACTGGCTGCATCTGCTCCCGGGTGTGACCGCCGCCGCCCTCGCCGGCGCTGCGGTCCTGATCACCGATCCGCACCGCGGCCCACCGCGCCGATACGGCGGCCCGAGTCTCCGCCCTGTTGCCTTCGCCTTCGGGGCGCTCGCCGTTGCGAGCCTCGGAATCTCCACGCTCGCGGACACTTCTCTCGACCGCGCCACGACGCTGCTCTCGACCGATCCCGCCCGGGCAGCCACGTCTGCGCGCAGGGCCATCAGCCTCGACAGTGACTCGACACAGGCGTACATCGTCCTCTCTGCCGCCGAAGCCAGGCGCGGGGACTACGCCGGAGCTCGGGAGGCCCTGGAGGAGGCTCGGCGTCGGAAGCCGCACGATCCCGTCCTTCCGGCCCTGCTCGGAGACCTCGCGATGCGCCGCGGGATGCCCGCCGTCGCGCGAGCGGACTACCAGCTTGCAGCGCGCCTGAATCCGCGTGACCAACGCCTCCAGGCCTTGGCTGCGTCCGATGCGGCCGATACCGCACCTTGAGTAGGTTGGGTGTGTCTGCGAACAGTGAGACGGCGGCAGTGCCCTCCGACCCGATGACCACACCTGGTATCCACGAGCAGGTTGCCGCCGCCACGGCTGAGCGGTCTGGATTCTCGATCCTCAGGCGCCGTGGCCGGTGGCGCGACGCGTTGCGTCGGCGGATGCTCGCCGTCGCCGACTCGATCGGCGTGCTCGCGGCCTCGATGACGGTGGCCGCGATCGGCGGACAATCGCTGCTGGTGCCGATCGCGATGCTGCCCGTGTGGCTCGTGCTGGCCAAGCTCTACGGCCTATATGACAACGATCATCGTGCTCTGCGCCATCTCACGGCCGATGAGTTGCGTGAGGCGATCGCGTGGGCGGCTACGGGCACGGCGACGTACGTCGGCATGCTGTCGCTGCTCGGTCAGCCCACCGTCTCTGCCCTGGGCGCCGTGTCGCTGTGGCTCGCGCTCGTGATCTTCGTTCCTATGCTGCGGGCCGGCGCCCGCGCCGCTTGGCGAGCGATGGTTCCGTCGGAAAAGGCGCTGCTCATCGGCTCAGGCCCGCTCGAGGAGGCCACGCGTCGCAAGCTCGACCTGTTCGGTGACATTCACGTCTCCTGCGTCGGAATCGTTCACGACGCTCGACCGGGCGAGGACGGTTTGGCGGACGCGGTCATTTCCCTCGAGCGCGCGCGCGCCCAGAACCCCGGCGTCGACCGAGTGATCGTCGCCAGTGAGATCCTCAGCGAGGAGACGATCGGGGGCTATGTACGGGTCTGTCGCTCCCGCGGCCTGAAGCTCAGCGTCGTGCCACCCGCACGGGGGATGTTTGGCACCGCCGTGCAGCTCCGCCACATCGCCGACCTGCCGATGATCGAGTACTCGACTTGGGACTCGGCACGCTCGACGAAGCTCATCAAGCGCGTCATCGACGTCGTCGTTAGTGCGGTGGCCCTGCTCATGCTTGCGCTCCCGCTCATCGTCACCGCCATCGCGGTCAAGCTCACGAGCCGTGGTCCGGCCCTCTTCGTCCAAGCCCGCGCCGGGCTCAACGGCGTGCCGTTTCAGATGTACAAGTTCCGTACCATGGGCGTCGACGCGGAGCAGCGGCTCGTGGACGTGATTGATCTCGAGCAGCTCGCCGATCCGATGTTCAAGCTGCGCCACGATCCACGAGTGACCCCTTTAGGTCGCCAGCTTCGCCGCTTTTCCGTCGACGAGCTTCCACAGCTGTTCAACGTGCTGCGGGGTGACATGAGCCTTGTCGGTCCGCGCCCGGAGCAGATGAGCCTCGTCGAGCGCTACGCGCCCGAGCATCGCTTCCGTCTCACCGTCAAGCCGGGCCTGACGGGGCCGATGCAGGTATACGGGCGGGGGGAGCTGCGCTTCGACGAGCGGCTGGCCGTGGAACGGGAGTACATCGAGAACTTGTCGCTGTCCCGCGACCTGCGGCTGGTGCTGCTGACCGTCGCGCCGCTGCTGCGAGGGCGCGGGGCGTTCTGACGTGCGTCAGCGAGGACCACACCCCGCCGTTGCACGGCGGCCGGACTAGGGCGTCGGCGTCGCCGTCGCTCGTTGACGGGGCTGGCCCGCCGTCGCCGTCGCCGTCGGCGTCGCACGGCGGCCGGGCTGGTCCGCCGCCTGCTCCGGCGCGACCTGGAACACGTTGTAGGGGTCGGTGCCGATCAGCCAGTCGCTGCCCCGCCGTTGCAGGTTGAACTCGATCACCTGGTCGGCCTGCGTGAGGACGGGTCCGTGCTGGATGAGCACCGTGATGACAGCTTCCGGCCCATGCACGTCCGACTCAGAGACACGAGGGCGCAGCAGCAACTGGCTGCGGAGTCGGGCCATGCCATTGACGAAGCGTCCATAGGCCACCTGCGCACGCAACTCTCGCGTCAGCCGAAGGTACGCCTGCGCATAGTTCTGGAACTGGATGTCCCTATAGAACGAGAGGACGGTCTTGGCCGGCGCGGGAGCCTGGGTCTTTGTGGCCAGCGCGTCGACCTGAGGGCGGGTCAAGAGGTAGCTCGCCCGCGGAGCGCCTTTCTCTCGCTGAGCCTTCTTCGAGTCGCCGCATCCAGCGAAAAGCATAGTAGTCATCTCGGCGCACGTACCCTGGGGGCATGCTGCCAGGTCGTCCTCTCCTTGGGATCGCGGGCTGGGCCTCCCTGGTCGCGGCAGGTGTCCTCCTCGCGCTGGCCCTCCGGGCTGAGACGGGGGTCGAGCTCGACGGGCGCGGATGGGAGCTGACGGCGAGCTTCGCGGCGCTGCTGGCCGGGCTCGTCGCCCTGCGCGCCGGGGCGGTGGCCGTGGGGTTCGCCGCCGCCTTCCTGGTGTTTGGAGGGCTCTCGGCGGTGGCCGCCGCCGAGCAGGCGATTCCAGCCCCGGACAGCGCACTGCTGCAGCTCGTGCATTACGGTCTGGCTGGCGCGGTGCGGCCCGCTCCGATCGGCGAGGGAGCGGCCTCCTTCGTCTACGCGCTGCGGATCACGGCCGCGGCGGGTTTCCTCGCCAGCTTCGCCGCGGTCGGGGTGACCTCGTGGCAGAGGCGTCTTGGGCTGCGCGAACCGGGAGTCGCTGGGCGCGAGGCCGGATCGCAGGTGGACGCCCTGACGATCCAGCGAGTGGGCCAGGCGCTCGTGCTGCTCGGCTTGTGCGGATTCGGGCTCGCCCTGGTGCGCTTCGCCGCCTCGGGCCAGGAGGCGCCAACGCTTTTCGCCCGCCTGAAGTCCTTCTGGACCGGGGGCAGCTACCTGCTCACGCTGGCCGCCGTGTCCATGCCCGGAATCGGCTTGTGGCTGTCGGCCGCGCTGGCGCGTGCCGACCAGCGGTCCGTTCGCACCTGCGGGGCGGTGGCCGTCCTCCTCGTGCTCGCGTCCGTTCCAACCGGCCAGCGCGGATTCGGTATCCAGGTCGCCCTGGTGGTGACGGCCGTGTTGACCGCGCGAACCATGATGTCGTCGCGCACGCTCGCGCTCCTCGTCGTGATCGGTGCCGCCGGACTCGGGGTGACCCAGGCAGCGCGCAACGCCGCACGCGAGGAGGGCACCGTGCGGGTGGGCTCCATGGTGCAGCGCCTGGCGCCCGATCGGATCGGCGACCTGTTCGGCTCCCAGATCGCCAGCTTCCGCTGGACGTGGGACGTGGCACGCTACCGCCCGCAGCTGGACCTCCCCGGACCCGTGCGCTCGCTGGTGTCCAAGCCGATCCCCCGTGCGCTCGACCCTGACAAGACTCAGGGCTTCGGGACGGACTTCACGGCGGAGGTCTATCCCGCCGCCGCGGCCCAGGACGTCGGCTTCGCCACGCCGCTCGTCGCCGAGATGGACTACGCATACGGCTGGCCCGGAGTCGCGGCGGCCTTCCTGGTGCTGGGCGCCTTCACGGCCTTCCTGTGGGCCCGATCCCAGCGCAGCGACCTGATCCTCCGGCCCGTGCTGGCGACGGCTATCGGCTGGTGCGCGTTCCTGTACCTGCGCGGAGATCTCGCCAACGCGACCGTGATCGCCTCGTCCTGGATCGTGCCGCTGATCGTGGTCGAGGTGCTCCTGCACCGCTGGCCCGACCGGCTGCGGACACTGCTGCGGGTCGGCCCCGCCCCCGAGTCCTGAGCGCGCCTGGGTTCGTCCTCCTGGGCCTCGACGGACCGTGGCTCAGGAAGACGCGAGCGGCCGAAGGCCCTTGGACAGCGCCCGGCTCAGCTGCCGCGGGTCCAGCAACCGTCGGCGCGAGCCGATCGCCACGGCGTAGACGACCAGGCACGCCACACACCCCGCGGCCGCTCCCAGTCCCTCTCCGAGGGCCGATACGACCAGTACGCCGACGCCGGTGCCCAGCAGGCCGGCTGTGACCGGGGGCGCGAGCTCTCCGATCAGGCTGAACCCGCCGGTGGCTGCGCGCAGCCGCCGATCGAGCAGCACCAGGACGGCCAGGGCGGAGACCGCCCCCGCCACCGGTATGGCGAGGACGCCGAACAGCTCGGCGCCGGCGGCGCCCAGCGCCCACTGCGCCACGAACCAGCCCACGAGCATCCACTTGACCCTGCGGGGCTCCAGGACCAGATAGAGCAGGGGAAGGCTCGGCGTCAGCCCGAGGCCGACGAGCGTGGGCAGGCAGGTCATCCGGATCACCGGCACCGCTCCGAGCCATCCGTCGCCGAAGCCGAGCTCGACGATCGTGCGGGCCCCGACCACGACGACGGCGAGTGCCGGAACGCTTGCGACCGCGAAGGCCCGGAAGACCTCGGCGAACACCTCCGGCCGGCGGTCGTGGTCGGCCGTGGCCGACATGGCCGGAAACGTCGCCCGAGCCACAAGCGGCGCAAGCAGACCCGCGAAGGACACGATCGTGAGCGACAGGGTCAGGTGGCCGACATCGCGCGCGGTGAGCAAAATCCCGCCGAGTGCCGGATACGCCGTGTAGGCGAGTTGCGTGGCCAATCGCCCGTGCCACCAGTGCGCGGCGAAGCCACCCAGCAGGCCGCGGGCGGAGCCGAAGCGGGGTCGGCCCCGCCAGTTGGACGAGATCATGGCCCCGATATAGGAGGCCACGCCTGCCCCCGCCGCCGCGAGCGGAATGCCGACACGTTTCAGGCCCGCCAGGCAGAGGACGATGGCACCGACCGTGAACACCACCCGCTGGCCCACCTCGATCACTCCGACCCGGCGGAAGTCCTGCCGCCGCTCGAGCGCCGCGGTCGGAAGCGTCTGAAGCAGCGCGAGCAGCATGGCCACGAAGATCAACGCGACCACGAGCTGGTGACCGCCGCCCACGGCGCCGGTACCGATCAGCGTCGCGCCGAGCACGCCCAGGCCGATCACCATTGCGAGTTGAAGGCCGAAGATCGCCTGCATGTCCCGCGGCGAGACCTCGTCGCGGATGATGCGTCCACTCAAGCCGAAGTCTCCGACTGCGAGCGCGAGCGTTACGCCGACCGTCACGTAGCCGTAGACGGCGAAGTCGCTTGGTCCCAGCAGCCGTCCCAGGACGACGACCCCTACCAGGGTGACTGCGGTGAGACCCAGCTGGCGAACGCCGAGGACGAGCCAGCCGGCAAGCGCGCCCGGCGAGGGAGGCTGGTCGATCTGGGTCATCCGCAAGCCATTATGCTCGGTGACCCGGCTACGCCGGGACCCTATGCGCATCCTGGCCGTCAGCGACAGTCCTGTGTTCTCAGGAGCGGAATCGGTGTTCGAGACCATGTGCCTGGAGCTCGCGGACGCCGGTCATGAGGTCCGCGCGCTGGTGGCCGACGAGGCCGTCCGCTTGGCCGACGGGCTCGGCGAGCTCGTCGTCAGGCGGATCCCGGCTCAGCCGACCCGCCTGGCGGGCCTTCAGCTCCTCCGCCCCTGGCGGCTCGCGGCGGTGGCGCGCGCGGTTCGGACCACGCCTGGGGAGGTGCTCCTGGTCAACCTTCCCAGCGGCGAATACGGCTCCGCGGCGCTGCTGGTCAGCGGCCGGCCGTCGGTCGGCCTGCTGCACGTCCACACCGGGCTGCGGGCTGCGGGGTTCCGGCTCGGGCGCCTGCGTGAGCACGTCGCCGGCCTCGCGTTGCGCCGGGCGCGGATGCTGATGACGGTCTCGCCCGAGCACGCGGACCTGCAGGCAGTCTGGGGCTACCCGGCGGCGCGCACGGTGTGGGTTCCGCTTCCGGCTCCCGTTAGGAGTGCCGGACCCGGCTGCGCACAGGCGCGGGCGGCGCTCGGCCTGAGGCTCGAGGGGCCGGTGGTGACGCTGCTCGGACGGCTGTCCGTGCTTCAAAAAGGGCACGACGTGCTCCTCGAAGCCGCACCCGAGCTTCTGCGCCGACTGCCGGGGCTCCAGCTGGCCCTCTGCGGTGACGGTCCGGATCGGGAGCGCATCGCACGTCTGGTCGAGGTTCATGGACTCGGCGACGCGGTGCGCATGACCGGCCACACCGACCCGGCGACCGCCCTCGCCGCAGCCACCGCCATCGCGATCCCCTCCCGCTTCGAGGGCCTGCCGCTCGTGGCCCTCGAGGCGCTTGAAGCCGGCGTACCGGGAGTGGTCGCCAGCGTGGACGGGCTCAAGGCCCTCTGGCCGACGGAGTGGCAGGTCCGGCCCGAGGATCCGATCGCACTTGCCCGCCGGCTCGCCGATCTGCTCGAAGGTCCTCAGGCCGATCGCGACGCGCTGGTGCGCGATGGTCGCGAGCGCCTTCGTCGCCTGACGAGCGAACGCCCCCACGAGGCCGTGGCCCGCACGCTCGCAGGAGCGGTCGGGTGACGGGGCCGCCGAGGCGTCTCGTCGTCGACGCCCTGCAGGTGGCGCCGACCTTCTCCGGCACCGGCCGAACCACGCGACAGATCGGCCAGGCACTCGCGGAGCGCCCTCCGCCGATGCTGATCGTTCTGCGCTGCGCCGGGGACGTGGTCGACATCCTGGCGCCCGCCTTCCCTCCCGGCACGCTGGTGCACACGCCGATTCCCTCCTCGCGGCCACGCTGGCGGCGCCTGCTCCAACAACAGGTGATCGGGCCGCTGCGCGAGGACGGCCGGACGCTGCTGCTCTGCCCGGGGGATCAGGGGCCGATCTGGGGCCGGTCTCCGCTGCTCCTCGCGACCCATGACGTGCGTAGGCTCAGCCATCCTGAAACCGCCGGGTTCGCGGATCGCATGCTCTATCGGATCATTCAGCCGCGGGCCAACCGCCGGGCGCGGCAGATCTTCACCGCATCGCAGTTCAGCGCCACGGAGATCCGGCGGATGATCCCCGGCGCGCGCGCCGCGCAGGTGGTCGCAACCCATCCGCCGCCAGAGGTGGACGAGGTGCCGCCGCCGACCGACGGGCCGCTGATGGCCCTCTGTGCGCTCCGGCCATACAAGGGCATCGTCGACCTGCTGGACGCGTACGCCCTCGCCGGCGACAAGCTGCCGCCCCTTGAGCTCGTGGGCGCGCACGAGGACGGCGGCACCTGGGTCGCCGATCGCGTCCGCGCCGACAACCTCGCAGGCAAGGTCCACCTGCGCGGGTGGATGCCCGACGACGAGCTCGAGCAGCTCTACGCGACGGCGATCGCGACCGTGCATCCCTCGCACCACGAGGGCTACGGCCTGCCAGTCGGCGAGAGCCTGGCCCGGGGAAAGGCGACCGTGGCCAGCGGGATCCCGCCGCACCGGGAGATCGCGGGCGACGCAGCACTGTTGTTCGACCCAGGCGACGCCGCCGCGCTGGCCGACGCGCTGGTACGGGTCAGCTCAGACGCCGAGCTCCGGGCGGATCTCGCCCGGCGTGCTCTGGCTCGCAGCCAGGCCCTGACCGCGGCGAGGCCGACCTGGGCCGATGCGATCAGTCAGGCCGTCGGCCGCGAGGCGAAGACCGGATAGCTCGACCTGTCGATGCGCCCCCGGCCTCACCGGCCGCGGCGGCGCGTGCCGGGTCCGTACAGGGCCGTGTGACAGTCTTGGGCGCATGAGCCACCTCGACTCGCACCGACGCGCCTGGGAGGACTTGGCCACCGTTGACGCCTGCTTTGCCGTCTGCAGCCAGGACCATGGGAAGCATGGAGGCTGGGATCCCGAGGAGCTCATGGCGACTGGAGAGGAAGAGGTTGCGAAGGTCATGATGCGTGCCGCAGAGCTCGGCCTCGCCGTAGAGCAGGGAAGCGCGCTCGACTTCGGCTGCGGCGTCGGGCGCTTGACGCGCGCCCTCGCCAAGCGCCACGAGAACGTCTCGGGCGTCGACGTCTCCCAGGTAATGCTCGACGAGGCGCGCAAGCTCAATGCGGAGCTGGGAAACGTCCAGTGGCTCCTCAACGACCGCCCGGACCTGAGCCTCTTCGACGATGCGTCCTTCGAGCTCGTCTACACCAACGTCGTGCTGCAACATCTGCCGACCGCTGAGGCGGCGCTCGCGTACATCAGGGAGTTCTTCCGTGTCACGCGGCCCGGCGGCACCGTGATCTTTCAACTGCCGACCCACATCGCCCTTAAGCAGCGGCTCCAACCCCGGCGCCGCGCGTACGCAATCCTCAGGACCCTCCGCATCCCGAAGACCGTCCTCTACGCGCGCCTCGGCCTCATGCCGATGCGTATGCAGGCCGTTGAGCAGGCGCGGGTGGAGGCCGTCATCCAGTCCTCGGGCGGCACCCTGCTCGCCGCCGATCCGGACGACGTCGGGCACGCGCACGTCCAGAGCGCCCGGTACTTCTGCCGGAGGTGAGGCCGGCCCCTGCGGCGCTTCGGCTCAAAACTGAAAATAGAGGAACGGGCTGGGATTTCCCAGTGTCAGGACAGCCAGCGCTGCCGTGACCCCGACCGCGACGCCGAGCACCGGCCGGAGACGCCAGCGCAGGGCCACGTGCCAAGCCTCCGGGCCTGAAAGCACCAGCGCGAGCAGGACGGCCACCCCTGCGGCGAAGCCTGGGGTGACGTCCGCGCCTCCGGTGATCCCATGGAGGCCGACCAGCGAGGCATAGAGCGACCCTGCGTCACCCAGGCTCGCGCTGCGAAACAGGCCGAACGCCAGGATGACGAGCAGCGCGGTGGTGAGCTGTCCCAGCAGCCGGCTCGACGGCAGCCAGCGGAGCCAGACTGCGTACGGGCCTGGTCGCCCTGTCACGTCACGTCCACGCCGTCGTCGGGCACCTGGGGAGGGAGTCCCGGCCGCTTGGGGCTGACTGGGACACAGCCAACATGGAGGTCAAGCCGGTTTGATCGCCATCCGCCCGCAGTCGTCCACGCGGTTGAGCAGGAGCTGCACGCCCTGCTCTCGCAGGTACTCATCGACTGCGTCCCGAGCTCCCCGCCAGAATCCGTAGTCGTCAAGAATGAGCACGCCACCCGGCCGCAGCCGCGGATAGAGATGCTCGAGCTCGTGACGGGTCGACTCGTACCAGTCCGTGTCCAGTCGGAGCAGCGCGATCTGTTCGGGGATGGCCTCCGGGATCGTGTCCTCGACCTTGCCCCGGATGTACGAGATCCGCTCGGCCTGATAGCCCGTGGTGCCGACGTTGGCTCGCACGTCGTCGAGCGATGCCCAGCACAGCAACTCGCTGCCCTTGTCGTCGCGGTGCTTGTCCCACAGCTCGGTGACGGGCTGGCCGTCCGGACCGAAGTCTCGCTCGGTCGGCTCGCTCATGCCCTCGTAGGTGTCATAGAGCCACAGGTGGCGATCGGAGGTTCCGTTCTGCAACAGGGTGAGTGCGGCGAGCATCGAGCTGCCACCCCGCCAGACTCCGCATTCGACGACGTCCCCGTCGATGGCGGCCGCGTCGATGTGCCTGACGGCCTCCCAGAGCGCGTACAGTCGTTCAACCGAGGTCATCGTGTACGGGCCGCACCGCCGCATCAGCTCGTCGAACCGCCGGTCGAGATCCGGGTGCGTCTCGGCTAGGGCGTCGCCGCTGGGACGACGAACGAGGTCATACCCGGCGCGCGCGAGCACGCGGCGCACCGGCGGAGCGATCCGTTGCCGCAGCTCTGACACGCGTACTACCGCTAGCTCCAGCGCACGGCTTGATGACCGGCTGACATGGCCCCAGGGTAGTTCGCGCTGCGCGGTAGGACCCGCCGTGCGGCCTGGCGACTGATCAGTGCCGCCCTCTCCGGATCGGCTCGGCCAGCGAGGTCGTGCCGACGGGCTCCACTCGAGCCGCCGCCGAGCGGGAGGACGGTGCCCAATCCCGTTCTACGTACACTGCCAGCCGCGTGCGCCGCCCCGCCCCGGGCATCTCCATCGATCCGAACGACGTTCCCGCCCCCCGCCTCGCACTCACAGCCATGGCCACACCAGCCGTCGACATCGTCATCGTCTCGTTCAACTGCCGTGAGCTCCTGAGCGCATGCCTGGACTCCATCGCGCGGTCGCCCACTTACCACGGGGAGGTCTGGGCCCACGTGGTTGACAATGCGAGCACGGATGGCACGCCTGCCATGCTCCGGGACAGCTACCCCCAGATCCGCACCCGCGCGCTGGGTGAGAACGCCGGCTTCTCCGCGGGCAACAACATCGCGCTGCGCGAGTGCACCGCGCCATGGGTGCTCGTGCTCAATCCGGACGCAGAGCTGCGTGACGGAGTGCTCGACCACCTGCTTGACGTCGTCGGCGAGCAACCGGACATCGGGATGATCGGCTGCCGGCTCGAGCAGCCCGACGGAACCTTCGATCACGCTGCGAAGCGGTCGTTCCCGACGCCGCTCGCCGCCATCGCGCACTTCACCAAGCTTGGACGCCGCAGCGCAGCCGGCGCGGCGATGGCCCAGTACCGCGCCCCCACGGTGGACGAGCACGGCATGGGTGACGTCGACGCGGTGAACGGGGCGTTCATGCTCGTCCGGCGCGAAGCCATGGAGCAAGTCGGGCTCTTCGACGAGGGTTACTGGCTCTACATGGAGGACCTCGACTGGTGTCGCCGATTCCACGATGCTGGCTGGCGCGTGGTCTACGACGGGCGGGTGACCGCCATGCACGTCAAGGGAGGCGCGGCGGGCAAGGTCCGCGCGCCAAAGCAGAACATCGCGTTCCATCGGGGCATGGGTCGCTTCTACCGGCGTCACGAGGCGGGTAAGCGGCCCTTGCTCGACTGGGCCGTCTTCTCCGGCATCCTGCTCAAGCTTGGTCTGTCACTGGCCCGCGGCGTCGCCGTAAGGAGGGGGCTATGAGCCAATGGCCCGGCGGTGACCGCAGGGATCCTTCGGCGACGGACCGCCACTATCTGGCGCTCCGGCCGCTGTCGACCGCCCTGCAGGGTGAGGTCGCGAAGCACCTGACCGGGAGGTCGGGCCTCGACGTGCTCGACATCGGTTGCGGCGTCAAGCCCTATCAGCCCTTCTTTGCGCCTTACGCCGCGACGCACCGCGGGCTCGATGCGGTCCCCGGACCGTACGTCGATGACGTAGGTCACGCCGAGGCGCTCCCCTACGAGGACGAGAGCTTCGACGTCATCCTGTGCACGCAGGTCTTCGAGCACCTTCATGAACCTTGGACGGCTGTCAAGGAGATGCGCCGCGTGCTGCGACCCGGCGGCCTCGCGCTGGTCTCCACCCACGGCGTCTTCCTCTACCACCCCGACCCGCCGGGGTCTGACCAGGACTACTGGCGTTGGACGCACTCCGGGCTGCGACGGCTGTTCGAATCCCATGGGACGTGGAACAGCATCGGCGTCGAGGGCTGCGGAGAGATGCTCTCGTGCGTCGGCTACGTCCTGGCCCAGTTCCTGGGGGAGGCGGTGGACCGCGCGCCGCTGTCACACGCCGGAGCACTCGCGATGCGGGCCTTCAACCGGAGCGTGGAGCGGATGGACCGGCGCTTCCCGCCGCGCGCGCGGACCCCGGCGGGGGGCTCGATCAGCTCGACCTATCTCGTCTCGGCGACGCGCTCGGGCGCCTGAGCGAGCGCTTCCCCTCGCGCCCAGGCTTCCAGGACCAGTTCGTGCCAGCGCAGACCTCCTTGGGGCCTACTCTGCTCGCGGTGCCGTACCTGCGCTCCCCCGCCGACAGCCTTACCCGGCTGCGCCTGCCCGGCGACACCGTCGAGCGCCATGAGTTGGTTGCGCAACTGGTCGGCGCGCCGGGCACGCTGCTGGACGTCGGCGGCGTCAGCGGCCAGCTCGCGGCCTTTCTTCCCGGCACGAGCGTCACCGTGATCAACGTAAACGCGGACGGGGACCTGCGCTACGACGGCGAGTCCCTGCCCTTCGCCGGCGCCACGTTCGAGGTGGTGACCAGCCTCGACGTGCTCGAGCACGTGGCGCCAGACCGGCGAGAGAACCACCTGCGCGAGGCTCTACGAGTGGCCCGCCGCCTGTTGGTCTCCTGCTGCCCGGTGGGCACGCCGGAGCACGTCGAGAACGAGCGCTCCTCCGCGGCCTGGTACGAGCGCATGACCGGAGCACCCCATCCGTTCCTCGCGGAGCACCTCGTCCTGGGCTTGCCGACCGTCGCCGAGCTCGAGCGCCTCGCCGCCGCGGTTGGGGGCGAGCTGCGCTTTCACGGCGACTTCCGGCGCACGGACGCCGCGTTCCGAACGGCGATGCTCGCCCGCCACCGGCCGGGGCCGGGCACCCTGTGGCGCTACGGTCGCGAGCGCCTGGGTCGCAGCACGTCGAGTCTCGAGCTGAGCTCCCGCGCGGGACCGTATGCTAACCGCGCTTACATCAGCGCGGGGGCGTGACCAGGACATTCGTCTCCAGGTAACGCCGATCGTAGCCGGCCCGCCCACCTGCGAGGGTGTGACGGCCGGCTGCAGGCGTGACGCCGTGGCGGTCACCGGTCTGCGAAGGCCGCGATCTGCCGCAGCGTCCGTTCGCGGCCATCGTCCACTGCCGCGTACCACTCCACCGTCGAGTCGAGCCCCTTGGCCAACCCCCACTCCGGCGCCCACCCGAGCCGCTCGCGCGCCTTGCTCGAGTCCAGCCGCAGCAGGACGGACTCCTTGCCGGCATCGGAATCGGGTTCGACCCGGACCTCCGGCCCGGCGCCGGGCCAGCCGTCGCTCAGACGATCGGCGATCCACCGCACCGGCTTCGCATCGTCGGCGTCCGGACCGAAGTTCCAGGCCTCCGCGAAGGCGTCGCCGCCCGGGCCGAGCAGCCGCTCGGCGAGCACGAGATAGCCGGAGAGCGGGTTGAGCACGTGCTGCCACGGCCGCACGGCGTCGGGGTTGCGCAGCACGACGGGCTCGCCGGCCATCGCCGCGCGGACCAGGTCTGGCACCAGGCGGTCCGCGGCCCAGTCCCCGCCGCCGATCACGTTTCCCGCGCGGGCGGTGGCGATCCGCGTCCCGAACGTGGCCCGGTGCGCGGCGGCGACCAGCTCCTGCGCGGCCTTCGAAGCGCTGTAGGGGTCCTTGCCTCCGAGCGGGTCGTCCTCGGTCATCGGCCGGCCGGACTCGATGTCCCGGTAGCACTTGTCGCTCGTGACGACGATCGTCGCGCCGACGCTGTCGGGGAGGGCGGTCAGCAGGTTGGCGGTCCCGATGACGTTGACGCCCCAGGTCTCGACGGGATCGACGAGCGAACGGCGCACGATCGCCTGAGCGGCCATGTGGATGACCAGCTCAGGCTGCGCGCGTTCGAGCGCCTCGGCAACGGCCGCGCCCTCACGGATGTCGCAGCTGAACTCGGCCTCGCACATCGTCGCGATGTCCGCCTGCTCGTACAGCGACGGCGCCGACGGGGGCGGGCCCGACAGGCCGGTCACGCGTGCTCCCATCATTTGCAGCCACAGCGCCAGCCAGGCGCCCTTGAAGCCCGTGTGCCCGGTCAGCAGGACCCGGCGGTCCTGCCAGAACGCCGGGTCGGCCACCTCAGCCGCCGAGCGACTTCATGTCCGCGTCGACCATCAGCCGGATCAGCTGGTCGAAGCTCGTCTCGGGCTTCCAGCCGAGCTGCCGGGTCGCCTTGGAGTGGTCGCCGACCAGCAGATCGACCTCGGCCGGGCGCTTGAACCGGTCGTCGATGCGCACGTACTTCTCCCAGTCGGGCAGGCTGGCCTGGTCGAAGGCGACCTCGACGCAGCGCTGGACCGTGTTGGTCTCGCCGGTGGCGATCACGTAGTCGTCCGGCTCGTCCTGCTGGAGCATCAGCCACATCGCCTCGACGTAATCCTTGGCGTACCCCCAGTCGCGCCGGGCCTCGAGGTTGCCGAGCGCCAGCTCGTCGCGCAGGCCGAGCTTGATCGCGGCCGCGTGCCACGTGATCTTACGGGTGACGAACTCAAGCCCCCGACGCTCTGACTCGTGGTTGAAAAGTATGCCTGAGCAGGCAAAAAGGTCGTACGACTCGCGATAGTTGACCGTGATGAAGTGCCCGTAGACCTTCGCCACGCCGTACGGCGAGCGGGGGTAGAAGGGCGTCGTCTCGGTCTGCGGGGTCTCGAGCACCTTCCCGAACATCTCGCTCGACGACGCCTGGTAGAACTTCGCGCCCGGGCAGACCTCGCGCACGGCCTCGAGGATGCGCGTGACGCCGACGCCGGTGAACTCTGCGGTCAGCGTCGGCTGGATCCACGATACGGCCACGAAGCTCATCGCGGCGAGGTTGTAGATCTCGTCGGGCTTGGAGGCGCGCAGGGCGTCGACGAGCGAGCGCTGGTCGAGCAGGTCGGCCTGGTGCAGCGTCACCTTCTCGCGCAGGTGCTCGATGCGCTCGAACTTCTCCGTCGAGGAGCGGCGGACCATCCCGTGGACCTCGTAGCCCTTCTCGAGCAGCAGCTCCGCCAGGTAGGAGCCGTCCTGCCCGGTGATGCCGGTGATGAGCGCGCGCTTCACGCCGCGATCCCCTCCTGTGCCTGGAGCCATCCGGCGGTCTGGGCGATGCCCTCGCGCACCCCGATCCGCGCCTCCCAGCCGAGCCGGTCCCGCGCCTTCTGGACGCTCGGCCAGCGCCGCACCACGTCCACCTCGAAGCTCGGCAGGTGCTCGAACACGAGTTCCCCGGGGTCGTTGGCGACGGCTTCCCAGCAGATCGCCGCGATCTCGGCGACGGTGAGCTCCTCGGCGGCCGAGATGTTGAAGTCCTCGTTGAGGCCGGCGGCCGCGCTGGTCGCGACGACGATCCCGTCCGCGATGTCGTCGACGTGCGTGAGCGTGCGCGTCTGGGTGCCGTCGCCGAAGATCGGCAGCGGCCGCAGACCGCGCAGCGACTTGCGGATCAGGTCCGGGACGGCGTGGGCGATGCCCGGCTCGTCGTCGGGCATCTCGCCGGGCCCGTAGGCGTTGAAGGGGCGGCAGATGGTGAAGGGCAGGCCGTGCTCGTCGTGG
>JAABUS010005544.1_pt1 | contig 16430 bp, 16 predicted proteins | sample 5560161 | NCBI WGS metagenome assembly JAABUS01 (sample SAMN10711885, study PRJNA513376) | rock metagenome | isolation source: Antarctica rocks | place: Antarctica: Victoria Land, Trio Nunatak nord | collected 2016-01-04
CAATCCAAAGTTTTTAGTTTAGGCAAATGTTACACAAAACCCGCGGCATCGTTTTTAAAACCACCGATTACAGCGAAAGCAGCGTGATTGTACAGGTTTTTACGGAGAAATTCGGCCTGCAATCTTACCTGATCAACGGTGTAAAAAAGCCGCGGGCGAAAATCAGCCGGAACATGCTACAGCCGCTGCACTTGCTGGAAATGGTGGTTTACCACAAACCGAACGGCAATATCCAGCGCGTTTCCGAACTGCGGAATGTGCCGGTTTTAAAAGAAATCCCCTATAATCTGGTGAAAAGTTCGCTGGTAATTTTTTTGAATGAAGTGATTTACAAAGCCATCCGCCAGCAGGAAACCGACGAAACGCTGTTCAACTTTATCTTTCATTCCGTAGCGTGGCTGGATCATCAGGAAGCTGGTTTGGCCAATTTTCATTTACTGTTTCTGGTGCATTTAAGCCGGTATTTGGGTTTTCATCCTGAAAAAAATGAAGCAGAAACTTCTTATTTTGATTTGAAAGACGGTTTGTTCGTTTCCAAACGGCCTGAGCACAATTTATATCTTGCGCCGCCATACACGCAATATTTCAATCTATTGATCGGCAGAAACTTTGATGAGCTGCCGGAAATCAGGCTTCCGAATGATATCCGGCGGTTTTTGTTAGATCGTTTGCTGGAATATTATGCTTTGCACATTGATGGTTTTGGGCAGATCCGCTCGCATGAAGTCCTGGAAGAAGTGCTCGGATGATAATTCTGAAAAAATATTTTGCATAAATAAATTCTGCTTCTATATTTGCAATCCCAAACAGCAGGGGAGATTAGCTCAGCTGGTTCAGAGCATCTGCCTTACAAGCAGAGGGTCACTGGTTCGAACCCAGTATCTCCCACACCATAAATCAAGCAGTTAGAAGTAAAATTCATAACTGCTTTTTTTATTTGCCGATAAACCAATTATAAATTTTGCTGATTGCTGACTGAAAAACCATGCCTGATACTGTTTTTACGATACTATTTTTGATGTAAAAACTTTAGGAGGTTATTTGATTTGGCAAAACCATGTTTAAAAATTCGTGCTAATGAAATTTAAATTTATTACAACATGGTTGCTGGTTTTTCTGGTAACCAATCTTTTTGCCCAAATCCCAAAATTAGAACGTGTGGAGCCGGCTTTTTGGTGGACGGGAATGAAAAACCCGAAACTACAATTAGTTGTTCACGGAAATAACATTGCTTCACGATCTGTGAAGTTGATTTATCCGGGCGTAAAACTGAGGGCAGTTCACAAAGTAGAAAACCCAAATTATTTATTTTTGGATTTGGAAATTGCTTCTTCAAAAAAAAACGGCAGTTTCCCAATCGTTTTCTCCGCTTCCGGGCAAGCTGATTTAGCGTTTAAATATGAACTGAAAACCCGAAACTTTGCTGCAAACCGTGCCCAGGGCGTTACCAATAAAGATTTGATTTATTTGCTGATGCCAGACCGTTTTTCCAACGGCGATCAAAGCAACGACGTGGTAAAAACGATGCGGGAAACCACTTTAAACCGGGATTCTATTTATCACCGTCATGGCGGCGATATCCAGGGTTTGATGAACCATTTGGATTATTTAAAAGATTTGGGTGTTACCGCTATCTGGATGACGCCGGAAATCGAAAATGATGAGCCGCACGCTTCTTATCACGGTTATGCCGTAACGGATTATTATAAAATTGATCCGCGTTTCGGTACGAATGAATTGTATAAAGCTTATGTAGAAAAATGCCATTCGATGGGATTAAAAGTGATTAAAGACCTGGTCCACAATCATATCGGGACAGAATCCTGGCTGATCCGGGATATGCCAATGAAAGATTGGGTGCATCAATGGCCAAAATATACCAATTCCAATTTTCATGACGCGGTGGTAATGGACCCGCATGCTTCTTTTATCGATAAAAAAACCATGTTGGATGGCTGGTTTGATAGCCGTATGGCAGACTTGAACGAAAATAATCCTTACGTGCAAAATTACCTCACCCAAAACCATATTTGGTGGGTAGAATATGCCGGTTTGGATGGTTTTCGTTTGGATACTTATCCTTATAATGATGCGGATTATATGGCTGATTGGGCTAAAAAAGTTAAAGCTGAATTCCCGCATCTTTCTATTTATGGAGAAACGCTGGTTTGGTCAGTATCTAACCAGGCTTTTTTTACACAGGGAAATACCGTGAACCGCGGCTTTGATACACAACTTCCGGGCGTTACAGACGGGCAAATAAAAGATGCCATAAACGAAGCATTGAACGGAAAAAGCGGCTGGACAGATGGTGTTGGCCGTTTGTACTCGGTTTTGGCCCAGGATTTTTTGTATCAGGACGCAACCCGAAATGTTATCTTTTTGGATAACCATGATATGAGCCGTTTTTACTCGGTTGTGGGAGAGGATTTCAACAAATACAAAGCCGGAATGGCGATGTTGCTGACCATACGCGGCATTCCGCAAATGTATTATGGTGATGAATTTTTGATGAAAAACTTTTCCAATCCGGATGGTTTGGTGCGTTTGGATTTCCCCGGCGGCTGGCCGGGCGATAAAGTCAATAAATTTGTTGCTTCCGGCCGTACTGAAAAAGAAAATGAAGCTTTTAATTTTGTACGGAAACTGGCCAATTACCGTAAAAATACTTCCGCATTGCAAACCGGGAAATTGATGCAGTACATTCCGCAGGATGGTATTTACGTGTATTTTAGGTATGATAAGCAAAAAACAGTTATGATTGCCTACAACAGCAACGAAAAACCAACAACCCTTGCAACCGACCGTTTTGCAGAACGGACAGCCGGATTTACAAAAGCTTTAAACGTGATGACAGGCGAACAATTGAATACGATTACCAGTCTTAATTTGCCTGCAAAATCAATTACTATTTTGGAGCTGAAATAAAAAGACAACTCCGTTTTTTAACCTAACCAAGCTTATTAAAACCTTTATGAGAAAAATTTTAGAACGGCCACGGCTCAGCTTCTGGCAGATTTTCAACATGAATTTTGGATTTTTAGGCATTCAGTTTGGCTTTGCCCTGCAAAACGGCAATGCCTCCCGGATCCTGCAAACTTTTGGTGCCGATGTAGAGCATTTATCACTTTTCTGGCTGGCCGCACCTATAACGGGGATGATTGTGCAGCCAATTATCGGCCATTACAGCGATCATACTTGGACAAAGCTGGGCCGCCGGAAACCTTATTTTTTAACTGGCGGATTACTGGCAGCAATGGCTTTGATTTTTTTGCCCAATGCTTCTTTTATGGCCTATATTTTACCGCCAATTTTGGTAGGGGCAGGGATGCTGATGATTATGGATGCCTCGTTTAATGTGGCCATGGAACCTTTTCGTGCTTTAATTGCAGATAATTTGCCTGATAGTCAGCGTGGTTTGGGTTTTTCAACACAAACCTTTTTAATTGGGATTGGTGCTGTGGCAGGTTCGTGGTTACCTTATATTTTTTCAGAATATATGGGAGTGTCCAAAACTGCTGATCCGAGCCATATTCCAAACAACGTTCTTTTTTCCTTTTATACTGGCGCGGCTGTTTTAATAGGCAGCCTGTTGTGGACTATCTTTACCACCAAAGAATATCCGCCGGAAGAATATGCTGCTTTTCATGCTGAAGTACCAAAAGAAGAAAACGGCGGCATTTTAACTATTTTTAAGGATTTTGCAAACATGCCCCAAACGATGCGGCAGTTGGGTTTAGTCCAGTTTTTTTCCTGGTTTGCCTTATTTTCGATGTGGGTATTTGCTGCACCGGCCATTGCACAGCATATTTATCATGTGACACCAAATGATACTTCGTCTTCAAAATTTGCAGATTCCGGTAACTGGGTTGGTATTTTATTCGGGATTTACAATGGCGTTTCGGCTATTTATGCGTTGTTTCTTCCGGCACTTGCCCGGATCACCAGCCGGAAAACAACTCATGCTTTATCCCTGATTGCGGGCGGCGCAGGGTTACTTTCCATTTTTTTTATTCAGGACCCTAAACTGCTGATTATTTCTATGATTGGCATTGGCCTGGCCTGGGGCAGCATTCTGGCTATGCCTTATGCTATTTTGTCCGGCTCCATTCCTCCGCAAAAAATGGGCGTTTACATGGGCATTTTCAATTTCTTCATCACCCTGCCACAAATTATAAATGGTTTGTTTGGCGGGTTAATGGTGAAACATCTTTTTGGCGGATATGCCATTTATGCCATTGTACTGGCCGGTATATTTATGTTTTGTGCAGCTGTTTCTGTTTTGTTTATTCAGAATGAAAAAGACATTAAATTCACCAGTTGATCCAGGCCAATATCATCAGCCCGCAAAATGGAAACTACTTGCAGGCTTTTCTAAACTTCAAAAAGATAGAGAATTATGCTTCCCAATTCACTTAGAGTTTGGAGTGTATTCTTCTGTTATTTATATTCATACAAGTTTCGATTCTGAAAATTGAATGAAAGTTTAAATAAATTTGGAGCCTGTTTAAAATTTGTTCAATCTATTTTATATGCTTCTTTTATCACCCAAAAAATGGTAAGTTTTTGATTTGTTTAAATTGATGCAAACACCAATTTTTATAGGATAAAAGAAGCATTGTAAATTTTGTCAATCTATTTTCTATGCTTCTTTTATCGCCTAAAAAACAGTAAAGCCTGATTTGCTTTTTGTGAAAATACGATACAAATACCAAACTTATAGTGCTAAAAGAAGCATTAATATTTTTTTATAAATAAAATTTAAACAAGCTCTTAATAAAATATATTTTTTTAATTTTCCTGATTCAATTATCAATTGTGAAATCAATTCTGATGAGAGAATAGCGGTTTGCGAATTTCTCTTGTATCCGCCTTCTTTTCTCATCTTTGTTTAGTTTAAATATCGACCGATGCAAGAAACTAAAGGATTATTAAACAAGATCAAACACCACGATAAATTGTCAATGATGGTGAACGAAAATTGTAAGATCGATCTGCCGGACGATATTTTAGAAAAGCTGCTCAAGCCACACAAACTGGCGCATTACTGTTTTGTTTTTTTAGATCAGGGTACAGAAACTTACAAAGTAGATTTACAGGATATTACCATCTCTGATAGTCAAATGATATTTGGTTTACCTAACCAAATATTTTTAAATCCTTCTAAAAGCAACCACAGTTTAAATTATAAAGCTGCCTTTGATGAAAATATATTGGCACTGCTTCCAAATTCGTTTCCGTTCTTGTTAAATCCGTTAAATACCAATACGATCACGTTTACTCCGGATGCTAAGGAACGCGTTAAGTCAGTTTTTTCCAATTTATTTCAGCTGCTTCATGCTACGGTAAAGCCAAAGAAAACGGAAATCATTTTAGCACATTTAAATACCCTTTTAACTGAGTTTAACAGTGCTTACTTTGAGCAGGGCAATCGGTATAGCCTGCCAAATCCTAAATTATCCAAATATATTGCCTTTAAGCTTGCTGTAGAAACGCATCTGACAGAGCAGCACGATGTGCACACTATTGCAGATAAATTAGCAATGACCACAAGCAGCCTTTACGGCGTTGTAAAGGAATTTTCGGGCGTTTCGCCAAAAGAATGGATGACCAACCGGCTCATGCTGGAAGCACAGCGGAAGCTGCAATATTCCACACTTTCTGTAAAAGAACTGGCTTACGAATTGGGTTTTAATGACCCTGATTATTTTTCACGGCTATTTAAAAAGAGTACAGGTAAAAGCGTCAGTGCATTTTTAGCAGATCATCACGATTTGTCCGGTAACTAAAATGATTTATCCACCCGGTATGATTTTCTGCGGGCTACATTTACTTGGATATTTTTAAACCCATTGATCAAATGAAAACAGCATTAGTAACAGGAGCCAACAAAGGTATTGGCTTGGAAGTAGCGAGACAACTCGCACAAAACGGATTCTTCGTTTATTTAGGTAGCCGCAACTTGGAAAGCGGATCAGCAGCAGTAGAAAAACTTAAAATTGAAGGCATCAGCAATATCGAAGCCATACAGTTAGATGTTACGGATCAGGGATCGATTAATACCGCCCGAATAACAATAGGTAAAAAAACGGAGGTACTGGATGTTTTGGTCAATAACGCTGGCATTTCAGGTGGATTCCCACAATCGGCACTCGACGCAACTATCGATCAATTTAAAACAGTGTATGCAACCAACGTTTTCGGCGTGGTTAGTGTTACGCAGGCTTTTATTGATCTGTTAAAAAAATCACCCGAACCACGCATTGTAAATGTTAGCACCTCTATGGCCTCGCTTACCCTCGCAGCCGATCCTTCCGTTCCCGGTTACGACAATAAAATGGCGGTATATCAATCCAGTAAATCGGCACTCAATATGTACACGATTAATCTTGCCTACAACCTCCGTGATCTGCCGTTTAAAGTCAATATGGTTTGTCCGGGATATACTAAAACTGATTTCACCGGTCATCAAGGCACAAGTACAGTGGAAGAGGCAGGCCAACGTATTGCCAAGTATGCACTAATCGGACAGGATGGCCCAACAGGAAAATTTATTAGTGAAGAATACTTTCCTGAACCGGCAAGTTGCCCCTGGTAACCACAAAAGCGGTACTGTGATATATTACCCGGCAAAAAACAGTTGGCACAAGGAAGGCGATAAGAAATATCCAACATGCGATTGGTATGATCACCTTCTCACTAACCTGCAAAAATTCTTAAAACAAAAAACCTCAAATCGAAAGATTTGAGGTTTTTAAATTTTTAATCAGGTAGCAGGGGCAGGATTACAAAATGAATGTTTGAAAGTAACAGTAATTTTCAATCCGAGCGTATTATCCGGAATACAAATAATCAATCAACCGCTATTATCATAAGGTACTTTTCTTTATTGTTTCAGTAAAATGGTTTTTAACATCATACATGACATCGTTGTATTAGAATTACTGCCAACAAAGAGGTTGTTTAAACTTAGAGCCTGTTTAAATTTTTATCTGAAAAAAATATTGATGCTTCTTTTATGCCTGTAGATTTTGTTTTTGTATTTTATGCCGATAAAAGAAGCATTAATATTTTCTGTTTTTGGGGTGATAAAAGAAGCATCTAAAAGAAATCGGACAAAATTTAAACAGGCTCTTAATTACGTTTAAATAACCTCATTGCAACGACTTTGATTTTTTTAAAGTTTAAGGTTAAATGTTTATTTTTCATCTTCTAAGTCAGCCCTGCTTTTGCAAAGTCCTTGTTAGCTGCCGGTCTTTTTCTTTCGTATCAAGTCTGTCGGATTTTGTCCGTACATTTTCTTAAACGCAAACGAAAAATGCGATAAGTCTTCAAAACCCAAGTCTAAAAATATGTCAGACGGATTTTTGTTGTATTGGGCTATTAGAAAATAAGCTTCTTGTAATCTCTTTTTTACTAACCAATTACTTGGCGTGTCATCAAATACTGTTTTGAAATCTCTTTTGAAAGATGAAATACTGCGACCAGTTAAGTGTGCAAAGCGTTCATTGCTCACATTAAATTTGAAATTACGGTTCATAAATTCTTCTAATTCCACTTTGTCTGGAATATCGTAATTAAAGAAAATACCGTTCAATTCTGGTTGTTTTTGCAAAAGTATAATGAGCAATTCCTCATATTTCAAATCTTCAAATGCTTCATCTAATTGCATTATTCCTTTATAATAAGGCTTTAGCGATTGAATGAAATTTTGAATCAGATATGTTTTTTGAACTTCAATGATGGCATCATTTCCTTTAAATTTTGTTGCAGAAGTTTTGTGCTTTTTTTGAAAATCTTGAAGAAATCCTTGTTCAAAACAAAAAATGATTGGTTCAAAATCCTCCTTACTATCTTCTAAAACAAATTTTAACAAACAATTTTTTCGGGCAATACCACATTCACCAGCCTTGAATGTATAGTTTTTGTTCCCGTCGAAAAAGCTAATGGCACCTTTGGCAACATATAAAAAAACGTGGTCAGGAATGAACTGCTCTTTTAAAATTTTCGCTTTCGTATCTTTTGCTATTTCCCTCATTTTATGATTCCGAATTTAACCATACTTTCCATAGCCGCAGTTATTGCCTGTTCCTGACTTGAAATGGGTGTCCAACCTAAAATTTTCTTCGCTTTAGCATTGCTCACATTGCGGTTAACTTTTAAAAGCAACGCACCTTCTTTTGCTTGTTCATTAAAAAGTGAAGCGAAACTTAAAACAAAATCGGGGATTTTTTTGGTGGAAACTTTAGTTGCAAATTCAGGAAACTTGTCTTTTAGCAAAGCAGCAATTTCGGGCATAGAAATCTGTCCGTCTGCAGTGGCTATAAATCGATTTCCACTGGCATTTGGATTTTCCATAGCACGTATATGCAAATCAGCTACATCTCTCACATCAACGATGTTTAATGGAATGTTAGGTACTGCTTTCATAGAACCGTCCAACAAATGTTTGAGAATATTAAAACTACCTGATACATGTGCATCCAAAGATGTGCCTAAAATAGCAACAGGGTTTATGGTTGCAAATTCTAAATTTCCACCTTCGTTTTTAATAAAATCCCAAGCTGCTTTTTCTGCCAAAGTTTTTGATTTTTCATAAACCGATAATCCTTTTTCATTTGGATTTGTCCAATCATCTTCTGTTGTAGCAATATTTTTATTTGAATGACTAAAGCCTACTGCGCCAAAATTTGAAGTCATTATTACACGTTTTACACTTGCATTTTTAGCAAATTTTAAGATACGAAGTATGCCTTCAACAGCAGGGCGAAGGGCTTCATTTTTATCTTTTTGAATTTCAAAAAAAACAGGAGAAGCAACACTTAAAACATATTTGCAATCTTTCATTGCTTCTTCCCAATTATCATCTTTGGTCAATTCTGTGGCTATAAATGATAGATTTTCAAAGGAAGGAATGCCATTAGATTTTAATGTATCCAATAATTTATCCTTACTTTTTAAGGAACGCATTGTGGTTTTTACCTTGTAACCTTTTTGCAATAGTTGGAAAACAATTTGTATACCAACAAAACCTGTGCCTCCGGTTACTAATACTGTTTCTTTATTTTCTGCCATTTCATTTAAATTTTATGTCGCAAAGTTCAGCATAAAATTCAATTTGCACTTTGTTGAGAAGTCCAATTATTCTTTGTTCAGAAGTCCAATAGTTTGTCGGGATTGTGACTTTGATCGACTTGCAACTAAAGTTCGAGTATTGCTACAGGTGTGGAATTCATTTAATGTACTGCCCGGAACCGCTGCCTGGCTTTTTGATAAAGTTAAATATGAAGAACCAAAGCTGGGCTTTATCCGTCCAGCCTGAACCACAGATTGGATTTGCAATTGGCTGATGTTTGTTGGTCAAGCCTCATTTGCACAAAACCCCTTGTTAGCGGCAGGTGTTCGTCTTTTGCAGCTTTATTTTGCGAACTACCATGGATTAACTTTTTGATGTGAAAAAAACCCACCTGTAGGGCCTTGTTCGTCCAGACAAGCCAGCCAGACAGCAGGTTTAGCTCCTTCTTCAACTGTATAGGTAGCATCTTTCCCTCCCATCTCAGTCTGAGTCAAGCCAGGATCTGCACTATTCACTTTAATGCCTGTTTCATTTAATTCTTTAGCCAATAAAACAGTAAACATGTTTAAGGCTGCTTTAGAAGATGAATATCCTAATGGAGTAGCCTTGGCTATTTTAGGATTAGTGTTTACCGAGTCACCCATTGTAGCCATAGAGCCAATAGAAGAAGACATATTGACAATCCTTCCCGCAGTGCTTTCTTTTATCAGAGGCAAAAAAGCTTGTGTTACCAATACGTGTCCCACAAAATTTGTATTGATATAACTTTGCAGAAGCTCGAGAGGTATTTTTGATGGCGATTGGTCATCCCGACTGAAAAAAACGGCATTATTAATCAATATGTCTAATTTTCCAAACTTATTTTTCACCATTGCTGCTGCGTTAGTTATGCTGTTGTTGTCAGTAACATCAATTGGTATATATAATGAGTCTATTCCTTCTGATGTTAGTTGAGCTGCAGCGTCTTGTCCAGATTTTTCATTTCTTGCACCAAGAAGAACCTTCATTTTTAGTTTGCCTAATTGTCTTCCGATTTCTAAACCAAGTCCTCGGTTTGCGCCGGATATAAATACTATCTTGTTTTCCATTTTCATTGTTCTTAAAATTGAAAGTATTCTGCTACTCCTATACTATAATTGAAACAGTGTTCTTTTGTTTTCCTATGTCTATATGTTACTACATTATTGGGTTTGTCCACACTTGCAGCTAACGGAAAGGTATTGCCGCAGGTCGGGAATTTATTAAATGTCCAACTGCTGGTTGAAAAACATTTGATGAAGATAACAAGTAAAAGCTAAATTAATAACGTCCAGCCTGAGCAACTGCGATTGTGTATTTAGCTGAAGTTTCAACGTCCGGCCTCATTGCAGCAATACTTTTGTTGTATGCTGTTTTATGTCTCCTGAACAAGCTCCAAATTATATTTATTATTCATTTTAGAGCCTGTTTAAATTTTGTTCAATCTATTTTCAATGCTTCTTTTATCACCTCAAAAACAGGGAAACTGATGCTTCTTTTATCGGTATAAAACACAAAACAAAATTTATAGGCATAAAAGAAGCGTTGTAAATTTTGTCCGATTTCTTTTGGATGCTTCTTTTATCAGCATAAAATACAAAAACAAAATTTATAGGCATAAAAGAAGCATTGTAAATTTTGCCTGATTTCTTTTGGATGCTTCTTTTATCACCTTAAAAACAGGGAAACCCATGCTTCTTTTATCGGTATAAAACACAAAACAAAATTTATAGGCATAAAAGAAGCATTGTAAATTTTTCTGATATAATTTAAAAAGGCTCAGACAAGATGGTTTTATGCTAATTTTAGAACCTTTACTATGATTTATTACGTAACTTGCTGCATGTCTGTCCGGTGCTGTAAATACTATATTTTTTTTCTATTTCTGTTATTTGTACAAACAAGTCATGGTCAGCAAAAAGAAAAAGCAGTTTCAAGTTTTAACGCCGTTCAGCTTTCCCAAAACTTCCTTTATGCGGCAAAAACTGGTGAAGAAACCGCTGCTTTTCTGGATAGCCTGAAAAATATCGATGAAGTCTCTTTAGCAGATCAGCTAAACAGCGATAAGCAAAAGTTGGCTTTTTGGCTGAATCTTTATAATGGTTTCACGCAGGTACTTTTAAAGAAAAATCCGGATCAATACAAAACCCGCAACGCTTTCTTTTCCAGCAAACAAATACAAGTTGCCGGGCAGCAGTTAAGTTTGGATGAGATTGAACACGGCATTTTGCGTCACTCCAAAATAAAATGGAGCGAAGGCTATCTGGGCAAACCTTTTCCCGGTACTTTTGAAAAAAAATCCAGGGTGAAAAAATTAGATTACCGCATCCATTTTGCTTTAAATTGCGGTGCCAAAAGTTGTCCGCCGATCGCATTTTATGATCCGAAGCAAATCGACAGGCAGCTGGCCATAGCCGTCAAAACCTATTTAAAAGGTGAATGCGAATTTAACCAGGCTAAAAACAGCATCAGCGTTCCGGCTTTAATGGGTTGGTTTCGCCATGATTTTGGTGGTAAAAAAGGCATGTTGAAAATTTTAAAGGAGAACAAAATCATTCCGGCGGAAAGTCATCCTTCCATTTATTTTAACAAATACAACTGGACTTTATTTTTAAACAATTATAAATCAGAAAGCAATGGCTAATCATTATTATAACGCAGAAGACCTGGGCAAATTTGGCCATATCGGCGAATATCAAAAGGAAATGGCTGATAAGTTTTTTTCTTATTACGGAGAAGTTTTTAAGGACGGCGAATTGACAGCAAAAGAGAAATCGCTGATCGCGCTGGCTGTTTCCCATGCGGTGCAATGCCCGTATTGTATTGATGCGTACAGCAGTGATGCTTACGAAAAAGGTTATAGTGAAGCGCAAATGATGGAAGCAGTGCATGTAGCTTCGGCCATTAAAGGCGGTGCTGTTTTGGTGCATGGCGTACAGATGATGAACAAGATAAAAGAGATTGCCATGTAAGCGTTGGCTTGAAATGCTTCTTTTATCGGTCAAAAATCATCAAACCAATTACTGGTTCAACTCATGAAATCACTTAAAGTATTACAGCATCATTTAGCCCAAAGCGAAAATCAGCTGGCTATCCTTGAAAACCAGCAGGAGCATCAACATGCGTCTTTTAAAGAAAAAGTAGCTGCTTTAGGCATGTTTCCGTTGCAGGCAAGCGGGGTTGATATTTTCCAGATCAACGTAGGCAAAATGTGTAACCAGGTTTGCAAACACTGCCATGTAGATGCCGGGCCTGACCGGAAAGAGATCATGACGCGCCAGGTGATGCAGCTTTGTTTGGATGTTTTGGCCGTTTCTACCATCAGCATTGTTGACCTGACTGGCGGCGCACCCGAAATGAATCTTGATTTTCGCTGGTTTGTTACCGAGATCAAAAAGCTGGGCAAGCATATTATCGTTCGCTGTAACCTGACGATTATCCTGGCTAATAAACGCTATCACGACTTGCCGGAATTTTTCAGGCAAAACCAGATAGAAGTGGTTTCTTCCCTGCCCAGCTTCACCCAAGACCGTACAGACCGACAGCGCGGAGACGGCGTTTTTGAAGATTCTATCAAAGCCCTGCAAATGCTCAATGCGGTTGGTTACGGACGGGAAGGAACAGGTTTGATAATCAACTTAGTTTACAATCCGGCCGGTGCTTTCCTTCCGCCTTCGCAACAGGCACTGGAAATAGAATTTAAAATGGAATTGGCCAAAAAGTTCGGTATCGTGTTCAACAACCTTTTCGCCATTACCAATATGCCCATCAGCCGTTATTTAGATTATCTGCTTTCCACCGGCAATTATGATAAATACATGGAAAAACTGATCGCCGCTTTTAACCCTGCTGCGGTTAAAAATGTGATGTGCCGAAACACGATTTCCGTAAGTTGGGATGGTTATTTGTACGATTGCGATTTTAACCAGATGCTCGATTTGAAGGTAACGCCGGGACATTCGCAGCACCTTTCTTCCTTCGATCCGGATGCTTTAAACAACCGGAATATCATCTTAAAACAACACTGTTATGGTTGCACCGCCGGGGCCGGATCAAGTTGCGGCGGAGCGGTTGCCGAATAAATCATGGATAAAAACAGTATGCCCACTACGGCACTGATTATTTTTGTGCGGCATCCGGAATTGGGTAAAGTAAAAACGCGCCTGGCTAAAGTGATCGGAGATGAAAAAGCGTTCACCATTTATAAACAGCTGCTCAACCATACACACCAGATTACTTCTCCTCTGAGTTGTAGAAAGTTTGTTTATTATGCGGAGGATGTGATTGAACATGATCTTTGGAGCAGTCCGGGATTCACTAAAAGAAAGCAGTTTGGCAATGATTTGGGTGAACGGATGAGCAATGCTTTTAAAGAACTTTTCGATCAGGGCTTTCAGAAAGTTTTAATTATCGGCAGTGATTGTTACCAGCTTCAAATAGAGATTTTGCAGGAAGCCATCAATTTTTTAGTCATAAAAGAAGCAGTGATCGGCCCAACATTTGATGGCGGCTATTATTTGCTGGGGACCAACCGCTTTGTACCGGAGTTGTTTGCTGATAAAACCTGGAGTACCGATCAGGTAACTAAGCAAACTTTGGAGGATGCAGAGAGATTGAATTTATCTCATCAATTATTAACGCAATTGCATGATGTGGATGAAGCAGCAGACCTGGAAGTAAACCGGATTTTTATCTAATGCGGGTTTAATAATTGTTTGTATTTGCTAACCATATCTTCTTGCGAAGCACCGTTCTGGTACATCCTGAAAATTGTATAATTGGCTTTTTGAACCTTTAGCCAGCCATTGGTATCGTACTTTCGGGCAGAAATAAGCACTGGTTTTGGAATGATCTTGTATTTGCCTTTTTTCCGTGCGCGGGCACTAAATTCAAACTCTTCCATAATTTTCATTTCATCATTAAACCCGCCTGTTTCTTCAAAAAGTTCTTGGGTGATAAACAAGGTCTGATCGCCGCCCATACCAGCAAAAGTATCGGTCCTGCTTAACAAAGCATTGATCTTCAAGAGCCAGCTTTTGCTATCATAACAGGATAAATACCGGCCCATTTGGTAGCCTTGCTGCACGGCTTTAACAATATCTTTCAGGTAAGATTTTGGAGGGATTGTATCCGCATGAACGAAATAAAGTAAATCTCCTTTAGCCATGGAAGCACCAAAATTCATTTGCCAAGCCCTGCCTTTTTCCGGAGATTTCACCACTTTTGCACCAGCGTTTTTGGCAATTGCCACCGTTTTATCTATACCGCCGCTATCGGAAACAATAATTTCAACAAGGCGTTCATCACCATTTTCCCTTAAATAATGCACAAGTCTGCCAATATTGTCAGCTTCGTTGAAGGTGGGAATGATAATACTGACCGTCATATTTGTATAAACCGAACTCTGGGAATTAAAAATTACGTATAATCAGGTCATAACAGATGAACAGACCAAATTGATGATGAAAAATAAGTTTTTCTTTTTGCTGGCTTTTGTGTTGCTGATTTCTTTTAGTTTGAAGGCACAACAGGTAAAGCTAATTTCGGTTACGGCGTTGGAAAACCGCATAAAGCAGGGCAAGGACACAACGTATATAATTAATTTTTGGGCAACCTGGTGCAAACCATGCGTGAAGGAGCTTCCGGAGTTTGAGCAATTTAAAACCGCAAACCAGGGAAAGCCGGTCAAGGTTATTTTAGTAAGTACCGATTTGAAATCGAAACTGGAAAGCGGAGTTGAACCATTTATTAAATCGCATCATCTAACCGGCGAAATTTACCTGCTAAACGAAGCACCTTCCGCTTATTACGAACGGATCAATGCCGACTGGTCCGGTGCTTTGCCTGCAACACTGATTGTTTACGCCAAAACGGGCAAGAGAAAGTTTCACGAAGCGGCTTATACTTATGCTGAGCGGGTAAAAGCTGTTCAAGAAAATTAAGGTTTGTTTAAATTAGATTAGAGTTTGTTAATGCTTCTTTTATCACCTAAATTTTGGAAGTTTAAATCTTATTTGCTGAAGGATTGCTTACGAAAGCAAAAATTACAGGCATAAAAGAAGCATGATCTGTTTTTTTGTTAAAGTTTAAACAAGCGTTAAAACTTATGGGTTTCCAATTCGGATAGCCAGCTAATTGTTTTTTTAAAATATTTTCATGGATAGAAACAGCTTTCAGCAACAACCTCCGCCATCGTAAAAAAAGGTAGGACCGGAAATAAAAATATCAGTACGGTTTAAGGCAGCCAGGTTGCCAGCTGTTTTATCACAAACGGCCAGAGGCTGGTTAGGAAGCAAAACGTGTCCTTTTTCATCATCAAAATATTCCTGGTCACCATAATAAATGGCAGCTTTCCCGGTAAATACGCAAGGGCCGTCCTCGGGCATCGGGTCTTTGATCGCACAAACTTCTACACTTTCAATATACAGCAGTTCTTCGGTTGGATATTGGCCGGGGGCAAGCACGCGATAAGGCCGTTTTGCGCGGACCTCAATCGTGCCAAAACCAATTGCACTGATGGCATTCAGATAATCTTTCAGCGTCAGCGAACCAGTGAGGCATAAGGCACGCAGCCGTTCATCATTGCGTAAAGCTTCGTTCATGGGCTGCTCGCAAACCGGATCAGACATCACCAGCCTTCCGCCAGGTTTCAGCACGCGGTAAATTTCTGCTAACGCTTGTTTCAGGTCCTGTTCCTTGAAAATATTAAACAGGCAATTTTGCCCGGCAACGTCGATTGAATTATCTGCAACCGGAAGTTTCAAGGCCGATCCTTTTCGCAGGTCTATAAACTCTTTTTTGAACCAGGCGTTCAGCTTTTCTGCTTCCAGCAAATTTGCCGAACAACTTTCCAGCATTTCGTCCACAATATCTACGCCTACAACTCCGCTTTTATTTCGGTTGAAATAAGAAAACTGAAGCAGCTCCATCCCGCCGCCAACGCCTACATACAAGATTTTCGGGTTGTTGATCAGATCACGCGCACTCACAATAGAACCACAACCATAATTCATTTCCTGCATGATTTTAGGAATCTCCAATCCCGGAAAAGCATTTATGGGCGTGGTTGTACAGCAAAGCCCGACATCCGGTTTTAAAGCTGCCCTGCGGTACACATCTTCGGCAGTTTGTAGGTAATTATCCATTTAATAATTTTTCGTAATATACAGTAAATCATCATGCTGATGCTTCTTTTATCCTATAAAAATTGGTATTTGCATCGATTTAAAGTTTTTGAATTAGGCGTTTAGCTGATAATCATTTTATAGGTACAAGGTTCCGCATTGACCATTCTGGCAATTAGGTTTTCAAAAATACCCTCTTTCATTTTTTGCCT
>JAABUS010005545.1_pt1 | contig 16425 bp, 18 predicted proteins | sample 5560161 | NCBI WGS metagenome assembly JAABUS01 (sample SAMN10711885, study PRJNA513376) | rock metagenome | isolation source: Antarctica rocks | place: Antarctica: Victoria Land, Trio Nunatak nord | collected 2016-01-04
GCAAAAAATCAGCCTGAATCCACTGTATTCACACCCTGTTGATAAATATTCAATCACCTCTTTTGCTTGAAATCCGCTCCCAATAAGAGCTACATTATTTCCAGACAGACACTAATTAGGAGAATAAGTAAGATATTGACAATTTACGATAAAAAGCTCTCTTAAAGGCATTGATTGTTGCGGACATAGACAAAGAAAGTTCTTATTTTGTCTTTAATGGTTAGAACCATTGTACCCGGTAAAGCAGGAGAAAAATAACAAGGTAGCAACAAGACGCTTGGCCAGCGGGGCTTGTGCTTTTTTAATAGATGATTTAGGCAACAACATAATTATGAAAGACCCAAGCAAATAATCTATTAAAAAAGCACCGTAAATTATCCTTATTATTATTTGAGTGTAATATCAAATAATACAAAACAACTTGTTATCATCGTCTCGTAATTTTTGTTATGTTAAGTAGACTATTAAGTGGCTTTTTAGCTAAGTATCAGCGACCCAATCAACATTAATGTAGATGTGAAACTTTCCAAACCGGTGCTCTAAAAGACCGTCAAATGCGTTTTCATAATTTCGAAATAAGTAAATGATTTTATTATTAAAGGATAATTTTCTAATGAAATTGCTTTAGCGAGCTGTTGCAATTCAAGCTTCCTGTATTCATTCAAGCTCACCATCTTTAAATTGCTTTTCTATGTTCTCCCTATTTATACGCATTTTTTTATTGGTTAAGATCCTCCTCTGTGTCCAGAAATACTAATCCATATTTCTTTAACTGCCACCAGCGACATGGAAACTTACCACGAGATTATGCGCCATAAACTGGCTACCCCCCGACTAACATCAGCACAGTGCAAAATTTTTTGTACTCTGGGAGACCAAAAGCGACATGGCCTACGCGTTATAGAGATTATCGATACGTCCGTAGATTTATCTTTGCTCCCATGCCACCGCTGAATTTTTCGCTTTTTGAATTGCTGCTGATTATCGGCATTACCCAGGGTGTTGTGATCAGCTTGCTGATCTGGACTTGCCGCAGGAAGACTCCTGATAAGATCATTCTGTCCTTGCTACTCACCGTGTTCAACCTGCTGTGTGTACGGATTATTTTGCTATCCTCGGGGCTGTGGCAAATCTCCTGGATTCGTTACCTGCCGTTACCCTTCGAGTTGAGTATGCAGCCGCTGATTTATTTGTACATAGTTTCCCTCACGCAAGCCAACTTCCATTTGAGGCGCAAAGATTGGCTGCATTTTGTGCCGTTTTTGGTTTCCCTGGCTTATTCCCTGTTTATTTATCTACAGGTCTTACCGGAATCCAATCTTACGCTCAAGGATCAGATCGCGAACAGTTACGGCTTTAATCCGGTTAAAGAATCTGAAGACTATTTATCAGTTGTTTCCGCCGTAATCTACGGCGTACTAAGCTACCACATGCTTACCAAGTATCGGCGATGGTTAAGCGATCAGACCTCTAACACGCTTTACCCTTCTTATTCCTGGCTGCGCAATTTGCTGTTGCTCTTCGGGGTGTTATTCGCGATGCTGCTGGTCAACCTGTTGCTGGATCTGAAAGGATATGCTGCAGGGCATTTTTTCCATTGGCAGATGCTCTTTGTTTACATCGCGGCCCTAATATATTACCTCGGGTTTAGAGGGTACCAGCTCAGGAATCCGGTGCCGATTGTTGCAGAGCCTAGTCCGGTTAGAAAAATTGGACGAGACCTGAGCGAAGCGACGCTCACTATGGCTAGGAAAGTTATCTTGCAGGCGCTGGAACAGGAGCGGTTGTACCTGGATCCGGACCTGAGCCTCGCCTCTTTGTCGCAAACTGTGGGATATACTCCCTCCATCGTGTCCGCATGTATCAACACGGGTTGGCAAAAGAATTTCCGCCAGTTAATCAATGTTTATCGGGTGGAGGCGGTCAAAGCCCGCTTGCAGGCCCAAGGTTCGGCACATCTGTCGCTGCTGGGAATCGCTTACGAATGCGGATTTGATTCGGAAGCGAGTTTTTACTGAATTTTTAAACAACATACGGGCGTCTCCCAAAAAGATTACTCTCAAAACCCCTTTTGAGAAGAAGACAGGCATCAAAGGCGGTTATTTTACCGCTATGAAATCAAAACATTCAATTTTTAGTCAGATGGCTGCCTTTTTATGTTGCTTTTCGGCCATTGCACAGCAACCTATGGTACAGCGGGGTTTCAAGACAAGCGTACCCGGCTGGTTGCAGCAATATAAAGTACCTGCCGTGGGCGTCGCGATCCTCGAAAACGGCCATTTATCCGAGGCCCAAGTATTTGGGGAGCAGCAAAGCGGCATTCCCGCGACTGTCGCCACGATCTTTAATGTGGCCTCCCTGACCAAACCAATCACCACCCTAACCATCTTAAAGCTAGTCAATGCCGGACTATGGGACCTGGATGAACCGCTTGACCAGTACTGGATCGATCCAGATGTTGCTGCTGATCAGCGCCTGCACGCTCTGACAACTCGCATGGTGCTCAGTCACCAGAGTGGTTTTCCTAACTGGCGATGGAATACCCCATCCGGGAAATTAGCCTTTGAGTTTGCACCCGAAACCCGCTACCAATACTCGGGTGAGGGATTTGAATACCTCAAAATGGCGATAGAAAACCGTATGCATAAACCCTTGGAAGCCCTGGCGAAGCAGTATTTGTTTGACTCGCTTGGAATGATCGACACCCGCTACACTTGGGATTCCATGCTGCACCGCCGTTTCGCGCAGTGGCACGACCGTGAAGGTCGGCAAAGCTATTCCAATAACAAAAGAGCGAAGGCTTCTGCTGCCGATGACCTGTTGACCACCGTAACCGATTACAGTCGTTTTGCCGAATCCGTACTAGATGGAGCAGGCCTTCGGCCCAAGCTTTTTCAGGACATGATCACCCCGCAGGTCATAGAAGCGCCGCACCGCTCCCGAGGTCTGGGTTGGACAATTATCAATGATTTGCCAAAAGGGGAATATGCGCTCTTTCACGCGGGCAGTGATGATGGCGTCAGGACCGTGGTCGTGCTGCTGCCCCGGTCTAAAAGAGGGCTGATACTTTTTACCAACGGCGACAATGGGATGCAAGTCATTAAGGAAATTGTGACCGCAGCCCTGGACTGCGGATCCACCATCATTTCGTTTTTGAATGAGCCGGCTCCCAGTAAAGTATATCCCGGCAAAGTGTGGGATACCGCCCCTGATCCGGCAACTTTGGGCTGGAATCCTAGGCTGCTCGCGCACTTACGCCAATACATTATTGACAGCAGCAACACCACCGGCATGATGGTGGTGGACCACGGGCGGGTGGTTTTCAGTTATGGAAATGTGGCTGACAACAGTTACCTGGCTTCCTGCCGCAAAAGCATCCTGGCTATGCTCTTTGGGCCTTTCGTGGCGAACGGAACCATTGAGCTTTCCACAACTCTAGATGAACTAAAATTGAGTGATATCGGCGGCCTCCTCGCTTTGGAAAAAAAAGCAACAATCCGTCAGCTTCTTACTGCACGTTCCGGTGTCTATCACCCCGCCAGCAACAAGGGAGACAACCTTGACAAAGCACCGAAAAGGGGTAGCATCCGGCCTGGGACTTATTGGTTATACAACAACTGGGATTTTAATACCGCAGGCTATATCCTGGAAACCAAAACCGGCCGGACTATATATCAGCTGGTGGATTCTATCCTTGCCAAACCCCTGCAGCTGCAGGACTGGAACCTGAGCCTTCAGCACAAACACGGCGATAGCACCCTTTCCCGGTATCCGGCTTACCACCTGTGGTTTTCCACCCGGGATATAGCCAGGATCGGCTATCTCATGTTAAGGAAGGGCGGGTGGAAGGATGAGCAAATACTGCCGGCCGACTGGATAAAAACGATAACTTCGACAGTGACCCCTTATTCGGAAACGCTTGCAGGTGGCCGGAATTTTTTCCAGTTTAGCTACGGCTATTTATGGTGGTTGTGGAACGAGTCATACCGCGGCACCCCACTGGAGGACGCTTACACTGCTTCGGGAGCCTTCGGTCAGTTCATCACTGTCATCCCCAAAATGGACCTGGTAATCGCGCATAAAACCAATTATGACAACTATGGCCGTAGCACGCCCACAGCAGTTTACCTGAGCATCCTTAGTCAACTTATTAAGGCAAAAAGCAACAAATAATTTTCCCCAAATCTTTTCATTATGTCGTTTTACCCGATTGCATTAATCGTTTTAAGGATGATATGGCCTGTTAATGAGGTTCAACAGCCACCTTTGCTGGTGGGTGCGGCAAACCCAAAGAAAATAACCGCTGTAAAGGACACAGCGATATTGATGGCAATTTTCGCCCACCCTGATGACGAACTGCTTACCGGGGCGCTGCTTGCCCATTATGCGGCTAAAGGGGTGTATGTCTACCTGGTGGTGGCCACTAATGGATCCAAGGGGGTGGAAAAACACGCCCATATTCCCGCGGGACCTGCGCTTGTTGACGAGCGTAAAAAAGAGACAGTTTGTTCGGCGCTGGTGCTGGGAATTCAGCCGCCCATTTTCCTTGGAGCCAGTGACCAGCTCGAATCGGGACCGGGAGGGTTGTCCAGCCAGCTCGAGCTGGTGAGAAAAGGGGTGGACTCCCTTATCAATCGGTTGCGACCCGATGCCATCATCACTTTCGGACCCTCGGGATGGACCGGTCATCCAGACCACCGAATGGTGGGCATGGTGGTGACCGAGGCATTTGCAGCGCACGCCTGGCCTAAGGATCCAGGGCTGTTTTATTCGGAACTGGCCACCGGAAGCATCACCGATAGCAGCTGGGCTCATTATCAAACGGTCGACTCGAGCTACCTGACCTTGCGGATTCCCCTGGATTCAGTGGATTATTCCAAAGTAAGGACCGCCTTCAGGTGTCACGCAAGCCAGTACCGTCCCATGATCCAGGAGCGTTTGCCACGTTTTATCGAGCAGGCGCAGCGGCGGGTAGCCATGTTACGGCCCTTTGAGCCCCAAAGCCAAAGCAAGCTGATATTCCCTTAAGCAAAGGTTAAAAACATCTTAGGCTTTGAAAAATTGATGAAGCCATCCAAAACTGGTTACCGGATTATGATAAAGTACCGGGCTTTATTAAATCTGTTGTAATAGCATTGATTTATGAATCATTCAAGCAACCGGGTTTAAAACATTTATATGCTCAATCGCTTATAAGGGGTCGCTTAAATCAGTCCCAGTTGCCATTAACCATACCTAAAAAAGCCAATTTATAAATTTTCAAAGTATTTTCACAGACTGACGTAAGCTGCAATTGGTTAGCAACAGTCGTCCATTTTAATTGTAATCGATGCTATCCTGTCTTTAAACTAACGAAAGTATTTACCCAATAAATTCTGCCATTACGAATATGGAAATGACTTTGACATCGCGTCGTTCTCCATATAGACGGTGAAATTGTTATTCCTTTTTTTTCACTTTTAACGAGTCGCCACCTTGGATCTCCTTCTTTCAGCAAGTTTAACTGTATATCCTTAGTACATCCACAAGGGCATTTCAACATCACACACCATGGTTCGATCCGTTCACCGATAACATAAACAATATTTTTCATGATGCAGGCTGGAATATCATCATGATATTCTGTTTTATATTTTGGTTGTGCCCACTTGCCAAAAATACATCGCAATTTTCTTATTAAATGTTTCATTGCAATTCCGGCATTTCTAAAAATGGAATAATATCTCCTCTTCCGATTCTTGACCTTAAATAATTATCGCTTTGAAAATCTCTTTCACTCACATTTACTATATAACCTTCGCTAATATCAATTGTGCTTGCCGCATACTGATCAATTGGTTCCGCTTTATATGGGTGAATCCTGTTGAGGAATTCATTTACAGCCTGACTAGCTATCTGCATATTGACACTGATTACTGCTGGATTATTGACATTTACATTTTTAATGTATGCCTCTTTTTTTAGATTCTCATATTCATCTTTATTCCTCCTATACTGTCCTGCAGCACTTACGTCTTCCAAAGTATATAAGCCTCTGGTCAGCAAAGAAGATTTACCTGGTTGAATATAATGGACTGATCCACATATTTTGTTGATGCCTCCTGTCCCGTCAGCTTCAAGTTTCACACCTAGATCGAAGTAAGGGAGTAAATAAAAAGAGCATAGTTGGTTAAGCAAATATCTTCCATCAACGCTATCCATACACCCAAAAATTACGTCGCATTCAATCAGAGCATGAAGGGCTTCTTTGCTATCATATATGTTAGCTTGGAATGTTATTACCTTGGTACCTAACCCCATTTCAATTATTGCTCTCTTCAGAACGTCAACTTTAGCCAATTTCTCTTCCGCAGTTTTCTTACTTGTATGCAATATTCTGTTGAGATTTTTCATTTCAACCACATCGGGATCTATCAGGATAATTTTTCCTACGCCTAATCTTACTAATTGCTCAATTAATGGACTACCGGTTCCTGAGCATCCAACAACAGCTACAGTCATTCCTTTTAAAACTGAATAGGTTTTCTCCCCAAAAGCTTGGGCTGTCCTCAACGCAAATTCATCAACGATATAGTCATTAATTACTTTATAGTGATGAATTGTATCTCCGGCGACTAATACATTATCAATTGCTTCATGATGCATATCGTTAAAAAAGAACCTCCCAAATATCTTACCCTCAGGTAGCATCACTGCACTAGCATGCGGCCCATCGTTAATGGACCACCCAAAAGCCGACTCAAAAAACTCAGCATCTGAAATATCATCAGTTTTCGAAAACTTTTCAAACCCTCCGGGATGGCTATGTATCTTTAGCAATGCCAGGTCGGATTTACCGATTCTCTCAAAATAAGAATGAATTCGGCTTGTTGGCCAGCACAAAATATCCCACTCCCTTGAGTAACACTCATCATGAGGGATCAAGGTTATCTCATGTACAGTAAGAATGCGGTGGATACCCACATGCCTTCCGCACAGTGCTACAGCCACTGCTTCTCTACCATCCATTGGTAGCAAATGCTTTTTCAAAATTTCATGATGTTGTCCTGATATTCTAAGCTGCAATGCCATTTGCGTGTTTTTTAAATTCTTCTTCAAACCAATTAGTGACAAGTCCAAGGTGAGTTGAGAGATCATCTAAACCCTCCCTCCAGGGATTTGCAGCCGTCCTATGTCTTGACCAACGTTGAAATAGCTTATTGTCAATCTGCTGGGCAGAGATTGCATTTATTCCTTTACCATCTGCTCTTTCTATGTGGGGTAAGAAATAAGCCATATCTAGGGCAGCTCTTGGATACCCTGTTTCAATTTTTATGGCAACAGTTACAGTGGGATGGGTATATCCTAATGGCAATGGATAATCATATACCAATACCCATTGCATACCTCTATCTATGATTGCTTCCCACGGTAATCCCAACCCTTCAAGGAACGTTACATCCTGCTCAGGTAAGTTAAATTGCCTTCTCATGTTACTTACCTCCTTCGGTTTGATCTAAAGGTAATGTCATGAACTTTTCTATGCCGGGATCGGAGAAACAAATGCTTTGGTCATAACCCACTTTATTTACTTTCCCACCCCTGTAACGTACATTCAGTTGGAAACGTTCAACAGGTGTTTTGCCTGCCAAAGTCAGTATTTGACGTCCTGTCATGCATTCAACGTCCACCTTATAAGGCGTTTTGTCTATCATAATTTCGTAATGCTTTTTCTCAGGTTTTGGGCTTTCCGGTTTACCCCCTTTTTGATTCTCTTGATTGCTCATAAATATGTTTTACCTTAATACAGAAACGTGACTTTATAGATTTTCAATGGTTTATAATTATTTTTGGTCTCTATGTCACGTTTAGGTATTATAGTAAAATTTATATGGCATGGAAATATCTCTACCCAGTCATGATTTTAAAGATCAGAACCTGATCAGCTTGTTAGATGAGTTGCTTAATTCTGATGATGAAACCGAACAACGGCACCTGCAAACTGAGTTATATAAGCAGCTACAGGAAGGGTTCTTTGATCGATGCACCAAGATTGCATATAAGTTGTATAAGGGCTTTCCCGACATTGAAGAAAGAAGGGATGATATTTTTCAGGAAACTTTTATCACAGCTTTCGAGGTAATCAAAACCTTCACCATCGATCCTGAGTGGGATGAGTTAAAATACCAAAAAAAATTCCTCAATTGGCTGGGTACAATAGCCAATAATAAAATCTTGAAAGGTCATAATAAGGACAAAAAAGATAAAAATGGATTGGAAAGGTACGTTCGCCATTATAAATCCGAAATTTCAAATAGGAGTATTGGAAAGAGAACATATAAGCCAACATACGATAAAGTAAGGTTTGCAGAAGTTTGGGAGTCTCTTAATCCTATGTCAAAAGAAATAATAATGCTTGGTGTTGAATATAATGCGGTATCTGAAGAAGTCATCAAACATTTGCCTGATAAAGAGCTTGAAGCTTTGACTAAAAAGTATGGAGTCGGTAAGCCGGCGATCCGTAAAGCCAAGGAAAGAGCTCTAAAATTAATTCGGTCATGTAAAATCGAAAATTAGTATGGAAAAGAACCATATAAAAAAGAATAACGATTGTCTGTCTAACGAAGAGAGCAATGCTTTAGAAAATGATCTGAAACATTTTGGATATTTATTACCGACTAACGATGAAGAGTTAGAAGAATTTGAAAAAATATACGGTATAACCAAAACTTTGTTTCCGGAACACCTTGCGGAACCTGATTTTTTGTTTAATAAGAAGATACCTGGTAAAACCGATAAATTATCATCAGTTCAAAGAAATAAAAGTGTAGCTAAAAAAGAAAAACCATCAACAAAAAAAGCGCCTGTCAAATCCATTGCTACCAATAGCTATTTCAGAAGATTAGTACTAGCTGCTGAAATAGCTACACAGCTTCATGAGGAACCAACATTTGGGCACATCAAGTTTGTTAAAGTTCAGTACTTATGCGAAGAGTTATGCAACATGAGTCTAGGGAGTAATTATGGGAAATTTGCGGCAGGTCCGTTGGATCCAAAATCTATGTACTCTATCGATGCAGAATTAAAAAACAGACGTTGGTTTTCTATTTCTAAAACAAAATATGGCTACAAATATTTTCCAGATGAAAATTTGAATGACTATAAAAAATATTATCAGAATTATTATTCTCGGATATCTGATAAAATCGATTCTATAATTAGTTTGTTCAGAAAACCTAAATCTGACTTTTGCGAAATTGTAGCAACTATGTTTGCTGTTTGGAAAGAAAAGTTATATAAAGGAGATCTGATAACAGAAGATTTATTGATCAATGGTTTTTATAATTGGAGTGAAGCAAAAAAAAGATTCAAAAGAGAAGATTTAATTTATGGGCTAGCTTGGATGAATCAAAATGGTATAGTTCCTATATTCCAGTGATGTCCTAAACTTCATAGTTATCATTATTAGTCGATGTATTTCGATAAAAATGGACTCCTGATTTGCACAGTAATGTTCTGCCGAACCAATACTAAAAAATAGACTGCTGCCAATAACTAAGGTTTCGTTGCGTCCGCAGGACGAACAATGAAACCGCTGTTGAACGAAACCTACGGTAGCCGCTTTTGCACTATGGAGTTCCCGTACTTTGGAATTGGAGGTTATTAGCAGTCAGTGAGAAGGATAGTATTTAGAGCTGCTATGCTATTTTTCATTTGACCATATTTCAGGGCTATTGGTTCATGGTGTACCAACCCCTTATAAACTGGACTGGTTTTCATAAATAGTTTGACTATTTTGTACTTTTAATCATCAAACAACGTCTTCCAACATAAGGAACCAGTCATGTCTTGCTTAAACAACGATATCATCCTTGGGTAATTCTTAAGCTTGGGAATGGTAATTGTCATTTCTTCCACTGAAAACAGCACACCATTTCGGTAGTAGGTTTCCTTGCCATACTTGCGGTTATACATATGCCGCTTGTGATCTCACCACATGTGGCATCCTTGGCAAAAGGCCGCAAGATTATCAAACCGGTTATTAGTACGGTCATGGTTTAAATGCACAGTGGCTAGAGATACCCTGTAACCAGTCGAGTAGTGAGGTTTGCCATGCTGGCAACTGCAACGCTCACATTTTCCTTCAGCACGCTTAAAACGGATCAGGCGAGTAATCAGGGGCCACTTTGGGTGATACAAAGCATAATTAATAGCCATGATGATGTACAGGTTATTTTTTATTGATAGGCAGTTCTTCCATGTGGATGTAGTTATAAAGCGTCCGTCGGCTCACGCTAACTTTCTTGCAGATGTCCTCTATGCTTAAGGAACGATCGTCATAGAGTTTTTTAGCATACTGCGCCTTAAGTTGTGCTTCCAGGCTTAATCCTTTTGGCCTCCCTCCTTTTCTACCCCTTGCCCTTGCTGCACTAAGACCGGCATGGGTGCGTTCGCGGATAATATCACGCTCGAACTCGGCGAGCGATGCAAAGAGGTTAAAGATGAAGCGGCCTTGTGCGGTTTGCGTGTTGATGTTGTCCTGCAGAGAGATGAACTTCACTTTCTTTTCTTCAAAGCTTTTAACCAGGTCTATCAGGTGCCGGAGGCTGCGGCCTAACCGGTCCAGTTTCCAAACTACAACGCTATCTCCCTTTTGAAGTAAACTGATCATCTTTTCAAGTTCCGGGCGTTCTTTTGCAGCTGAGATTTTCTCTTTGAATATTTTATTGCATCCGGCTTTTTTCAGGGCATCGAGCTGCAGGTTGAGTTTCTGGTCTTCAGTGCTTACCCTGGCGTAACCGTATATCATAGAGCTGCTCTCCTATCTTTCATACCCATAAATATACTTAATTATACTTGTAATGAGTACTTTATACGCAGATTTATTTTACAGATAAGTATACGGTATTCAGACGTAAAGGTGGAGTTAAGAACGTTGTGCAAATAAACGTTGTTTCGGTAAACTGTTAGTATAATATGTATCGTACTGAAAATGGTTTACACTTTTTAGTGTATTCCTGACATAGGTTGACAGGTTAATGAATATTCCTAAATTAGTTAACAATTTTATTTTCTGTTTCTTTTTTCCAATATTTTTTTATTGGTCTTGATGTACTGTGTGCTTTATCCGGAGTCGAGCATGCCACAACTCATATGGGGACGTTCATAATTGTAAATGAACACCGCCTTTTGCATCTCAGTGATAGCTTCATTAAGACAGTTAACACTCAGATGCTCTAACAACTCTTCCTTGATAGTACGGTTAATGCGCTCGGCTATGGCATTCTCTAAAGGATCTCCCTTTTCAGTCATACTGATCTGTATATTATACTTCTTCAAAAGACGCACATAAGAAGTACAGCAGTACTGAATGCCACGGTCTGAATGATGAATTAGCCATTCCCCCTCTCCTTTCCCTATTTGGTGCAGCGCCATCTCTAAGGCAAGCAAACTATTAAATGCTTCCAGGTTATCAGCGATGGCATATCCCATGATCCGGCGGCTATAGGCATCGGTAACCAGAGAAATGTAAAGGAAGCCCTTCTCAATGGGAAAATAAGTGATGTCGCTTACCCATAGTTGATTGGGCCGGACGATCTGCATGCCACGGATCAGGTTTGAGTACTTACGAAACCAGTGTTTGGAATTAGTGGTGATGGAAGGCTTTCTTTTTTTCTTTTTCACCAGCAAATTCTCCTCTGCCAGTAAGCTGTACAGGCCGTCGCGCCCCATTTTGATGTTATGTTTTTTGATGTCTTCCTTTACAAGACTATAGAGCTTATGCACACCAATACGAGGCTGTTTTAAGCGAATGGCTTGTGCCATGGCAACAACAATGTCAGCTCCACCCTGGATAGGATGCTGCTTTGTAAAGTACTTGTAATAGGCTTGTCTGCTGATACCAGATAATCGCACGTAGTCTGTCCAGACTCAACTCAGAATGCCTCCTGCGTTAGTTCATGGATTACCTGGTAGCGGATTGTTTTTGGATATCAATACCGAGTTCTTTTTCAGCTGTGCGGACCATTTGCTCATAATACAGCGCCTTGATATCCGCTTCCTGAAGTGCTGCTTCCAGTTGCTTGACACGCGTAGCTAAATCGTCGGTATGTTGCTGTAGCTTCTGGACTACACGCGGTGGTTTTGGTTGGAAGAAGGATCTGCTGCCATAAGAAATTTTTCATCCTCCAAGGTACGAACCCATTTTCGTACCGTAGCAATGCTTTTGATTTGATAGCGAACCCTGGCTGCATGTTCGGATAAACCGTTCTCCAGGATCTCTTCTGCCATCTTACGCATCCGCAGCTCATGGCTGTCCTTGCGCAGTAATGTAACATTTCGCATGATTGACTTTTTGTGTCAACCTATGTTAGTATAATACAGGTTGTCTCGTACGGATCTGTGAGCGGCTTTTATGGTAATCTTGAAAATCCTGTAACAATAGTCATAAATGGTAAAACTGCTTTTAAACAGAGAAATATAGCAGATAAAAACTTTTTATCTAATAATTTCTTAGTTTCCTTTGACAGAAAGCTTTGTGGGTGAATTCAGTAAGACTACTTGTTAATTAACTGGTACTAAGACGTTTTATCTGTACCCCTTCAAACCATAAAGCGGAGTAACTACACGTCTAGAACTGTCTTTGATCTGAACGCAAAAACGTTTGTCAACATATACGGAGAAAAGCAACCGGCTAAGTTTTCATCAGCCTGGCTATATATTTTAAGCTACCCGGCATTTGCTGATTTATAGAAACGTTTGGTAATAGTCTTTTTATCCTTTATGATACTGATAAAATATATTCCTGTTGCAAGCTGTCTGACGGGCATTGTGTAATTGGACATGCCTTGTGCGATCGTTTCTTTTTTGCTGATTAGCAAATGGCCTGATGCATCGCTTATCCGTACTTGCACGGTCGCAGACTGATCAGCCTTTAGTGCTATCCTCAATTCACTCAGCACAGGGTTTTGCATGATACGATATGCAAAGCCGGCAATTTGTATAGATACTTTTGCAACGGCAGAGTATTCAAAGGTGTTATCCAGACTTATCTGTTTCAGACGGTAAAAATTATTTCCGTTTAAGGGAGCATTATCAAAATACTGGTAACGGGAAATAGTAGATGCATTACCGGCTGCCCCAACCGTGCCTATCGTTGTAAATTGGATGCCATCGGAGCTTCGCTGTATAATAAATTCTTTACTGCTTTGTTCCTGCAATGTATTCCAGTTTAGAATAACCTGCTTATTTTTTTGTGTCGCTAAAAAGCCGCTCAATTTTACGGGAACAATATTATTTGTTACAGTCAACTTCCATAAATCATTAAGGTTATTATAAAAAGTAACTGGATTGGATGGTTGCTGTTTTTGCCGAATACCGCCGAATAACCAAATATTACCTTCAGCATCCCTCCAGGTTACTGAACCGCTTCTTCCACCCGGCTGATTGGTTTGAGAAGACATTCCCTTTATTCCAAAATTAGGAGGTCTGTTTAAACTGCTGTCTCCATCAACCCATGTCCATTCACTTGTTTGCCCATTATACTTCCATAAGTCGTTTAAATAAACATATGTGATAAATTCATCTCGAAAGCGCCCTCCGAAAAGCCACTGGTTACCTTCGGTATCTGTCCAAAGTACAGCATCAGAACGAGTTCCCGGATGGTTGTTGACTGAAGGGACACCCTTAATTCCTTAATTATGTTTTGGATTTGGGTATGGGTTTATAGTTCTGTCTCCGCTTACCCATGCCCATTGATTGGTTTTCATTGAATAGCGCCACAATTCACTGTCTATATGCATCGAGATTATGCTGTTTGAATCTGCCACTCCAATGAAAAAAATATTCACCGGAAATGCACCCGGGGTGTTATCGTCTGTAAATACTTCCTTGGTTCCGTAAACAGGCTTGTCGCTTATACCCCAGTGCCGCTGCCTTCCGCTTACCCAGACCCATAGATTTGTAGCTTGATCATACTTCCACACGTCACCGTAAAATGCGGTAGAAGAACCATATCCACCAAATCCACCATATAAGTATAAGTTGCCTTCCCGGTCTGTCCAGGACTTCATTCCTACCCTGGCGCCAGGGGTGTTTGATAAAGCAGGTATGCCTTTAGTGCCATAAGACGGAGGACTCTCATCACCATCACCTCTTAAGTATGTCCATTGGCCGATAACAGGGTCGAATTTCCATAGTTGACTCTTAGTCCCAGCGGAGCGATAACCTGTCCTCCCTCCAAACATCCACCAGTTGCCGGATGTATCCGTCCAGGTAGCGCCGCCAACCTCTAATCTCTCAGGCGTGTTATCAGGAGCAGGAACCCCCGGAGTTCCAAAAACGCCCCCTCCACCGGACATAGCGTAAATTGAACTGTTTGAACCGGTTATCATAGCCCATGCATTTTTAACAGGGCTGTATTTCCACAGGGCATTAGAAAAAACAGGTATCGTATCAAAATCAAAACGAATAGCCAGCGTACTACCTCCAAACATATAAAAATTTCCCGCCCTGTCTGTCCAGGTGTTTAACGGCGAAATGGATCCGGGCTTATTGATTGAGTCCGGCACACGCATATTTCCGTAAACATCAATGTTATTACCGGTACTATCGCCGCTTATCCAGGTCCACTGTACATTTTGGGCATGAAGGAAAATCCATGAAAGCATCGAAACTAAAAAAATAATCAACTGTTTCATACAACCGTTTTATAGATTGGCAATACAGACGAATTTCTACAGAAGCAGAAACGCTAAGTGAATTTACGAAATGTATGTAGTATGAGTTTTGACTGGACCATCTTTCTCTATCTAAACGTTCGTTTAGATAAGCGGCAATTGTAATGATTGTAAATTGGTTAAACTTTAAACTAAATTGCAAGCTCTTAATTGCGATTCTAAGCTCAAAATCTATGAAGAAAACAGGAACATTTATTTTGGCTTGTATGTGTTTTTTTAACTGCGCATTATCACAAAGCTCAATTAATGTTGGATTTAATTTAAGTAATGGGGGTAAAACCTTTCTTAAAAACGGAAAGTTGGGGTTAGGTGCAAGTGGAGAATTCTTTCAGTCTATATACTCTGGAGGTGGTGTAAGAGCTTATGTTGCTTACGATTGGTTTCATCATAAAATATCGGATCCCGATAGCATTCTACGATTAGGAATTCAAGGTCAAAGTCTCTCCTTTGTCCCTATACGAATAGGCTTTCAACAGTTTCTTATGGAGAAAAAGGTGTTTGTTTATGCTGATGCCGGATATTTTAGAATTCTTTCCAAGTCAAATTATCTTTTTATACATGGAGGGTTCTCTTATTCTTTAAGTGCAGGATATAAGTTCATTCTTGATAACAACTATTTTGTTCAGATTTCTGCATTATATAATGTTAACAGGCTTAGGCAACACTGGACATATAATTATTTAACTTTCAGACTTGCCTTTGGCCTACCTTTTAAAAATTTAAATGGCAAAACCTAGTAATTAATGTGCAGATTAAAAGGAGTACTACCTTCATTCATCACAAGGTTTTAAAAAGCTGCTCTCAAAACTACTGCTTTCACTTACACTATTATCGTTGAAAATGCTAAGAGATCAATGGCACAAGAGTAATGCCCTCTCCCACCTTGTCTTCATCCCTGCACAGTTTTATATTATAAAAAATGCATCTTATGACGCAGGGATGGGGATCTCAGCCGACAGTTATACCCAACCTTGTTTCTTTCAAAATTTAATCCGATTGAAGTGCTAAATGTCAAACCTTAATTCCAAATTTGCTTATACAAATTGAGTATAAACAGTTTCAAAACTTAAGCAAATAAACGTTCGTATAAGTATACGCTAATAGAAATGGCTTTGAACTAATGAAGCTGTATGCGAAAGGTTTACCATCCAGGAGGTTTTACATATTGGTAGCTTAATTGGACTACTTTATACAAATGTTTCTCAAAATAAGTGAAGTATATAAAAGCAGATTGAATTTACAAATCAACATTACCTATACATAGAAATAGGTTCTAAGCGCTCCTCTCGCATCCCCCAGGCTAGTTATCTAAATATAGCTTTCTTTGAAGGCTGTATTTAACACTAAATTGAAGTGCTACTTTGCTTTTCTCAGTGCTCTGACTTTTGAAGGCTTCTTAGCGCTATATAGTGTCTGTCTGGAAAGGATGGAACTCTTATTGGCAGTGGATTTTGGGCAAAATTGGTGATTGAATATTTATCAACAGGGTGTGGATATAGTGGATTCAGGCTGATTTTTTGCTGATTGTTCGCTATAAAACCACTTTCATGCGCCAGCGTTTTGAGCAACAAATGAACCTTTGAACAGTAGCTATTGCCGATGTTAAGTTCTCCTTAAAGAGTCGTGATGAATTACATCCTGTGTTAATGGCATTACAGTATATTTTTGTTACTCCGGAATTGAACGCGAAGGTATTTGCAATTTTGGA
>JAABUS010005546.1_pt1 | contig 16425 bp, 5 predicted proteins | sample 5560161 | NCBI WGS metagenome assembly JAABUS01 (sample SAMN10711885, study PRJNA513376) | rock metagenome | isolation source: Antarctica rocks | place: Antarctica: Victoria Land, Trio Nunatak nord | collected 2016-01-04
AATTTATTATATAACTTTTTAAAACCGACCCTACTTTTTATAATAAATATATAATTATTTCTTATTAACTACGGAATAATTAGTCCCGAATTTAAATTAAAGCTTTAATTAATACTAGTATATCCGGCTACTTTTTTATCGATTATAATTTTATATATATTTAATATTTACCCCTTCGCCTTCTTTATTATTCTTATATCGTCCAACCCTTTAATAATATACTTATCGTTATAGGACGTATTATTTATATCGTAGAAACGATTTTAAATATTTATAACTATTAGGAATAAATAGTTTTTTTTATTACTAAATTTAATTAATACCCCGTCGTAATCGGCTTATTATACCTCTATCGTTATAAAGTTATTACCGATTTTTTAGATAATTCCTTAACTTTCGCCTTATATTTCTATTTAAGAAATTATACTCCTAGTTTTATAAAAGTCTTCGTAGAAAATAAATTCTTTTTTATACCTTAAAAAAGTTTCTAAATTTAAAAATCCTAATTCTTAACTTTATTTAATACCCGTATAGGGTAAGGCCCGACTTAAAAGGAGTCGCTAGTATATAAAGAGCCGTTATTATTTATAGACGATAACGTTACTATTAAATAATTAATTCCGATTTAAGAGAAATTACTTTAGTTTTAAACTTATTAATAATATATTTAATCCTAGGTTTATAAAAAGTAAACCTCGATTTAAAAAGAGTTAATTTAGTCCTAGGTTTATTAGAAGTAAACCTAGTCCCTAGCCTAATTTAATATTTATATAAAATAATTTAAAACTTAAAAAGAGTTACCCTAGTTCTAGGTTTATTAATAATGAATCTAGATTTAAAAAGAGTTTTCCCCGCCTTAATTCTAATTATTTATTCTTATAAAAACTAACTATAATAACGAGTATAATTATATTATTACTACCGTTAAATAAGGAAAGATATTTAAGATTAAATATTATAGTTTAATCTCGCTTCGTTTTAAGTTTTAATATTATAAATAACGAACCTAGTACTTAATTACTCTTAATATATACGAGATAGGATCTCGATTATTTACCTAGTTTATTATATTTAATAAATAAACCGTATTTAATCTATTATTTATAAAAATCGATCGATTTTTAGGTATTCTAAAAGAAATCTCGACTTTAAATATTTAGTTTTATTAAGAATCTAGATATTATAAATCTAAACCCCGCTTTAATTAAAATTTTAAGTTAAATATTTACGATTAAACCTAGAATTAAGTTATATTTAAAATAAATAAAGAGCTCTACCTCGCCGCCGTCGTTATTTAAGAAAAGTTTTAAGTTTATTAAAATAATAAGAATATTAACTTAACTATAATTCTACCTATATAGTATTATAAATTCCTAGATATTTTTTCGAGAAAAGACGTTAATACCTTACCCCTATATCGGTTATACGATTATATTATTAAGTTTAAAGAAGGGCTATAACCTCCGTTATTTAGTTTATATAGTATAAATTATAATAAAATCCTAGAACTCCGTCGTTACCTAGATAAAAACTTTAGTAAAGATTTTATTCGAGTTAATTAGTCCTATATTATATTCTTTATCCTATTTATAAAGAAACCTAACGGAGGCCTATATTTCTATATTAATTACCGAGGGCTTAATATTATTATTATAAAGAATAAATTCTCTTTACCCCTAGTCTTAGAAACCTTAAATTAATTAAATTATATTAAGGTATTTTCTAAATTAAATATTATATCTACTTTTAATCGCCTCCGCGTTAAGGAGGGCGACGAAGAATTTATAATATTCTATACCCGATTCGGCCTATTTCAATATCTTATTATATTATTTAGATTATATAATAACCCTACCTCGTTCTAATATTATATTAACGATATTTTTTATAAATTTCTTAATAAGACCTATATTATATACCTCGACGATATTATAATTTATAGCGATATCGAGGAAGAGTATAAAATCTATATTAAATATATTCTTTAGAAACTCCGCGAGGCGGGGCTCTAAATAAATATTATTAAATATAATTTTTATATTAAGGAAGTTACGTACCTAGGATTAATTATTATTATTAAAGGGATTAAAATAAATTTAAAGAAAATCGATATTATTTTAAATTAATTATAATTAATTAATATTAAGGACGTTTAAAGTTTCCTAAAATTTATTAACTTTTATCGGCGTTTTATTTATAGGTTTAGTAAACTCGCTATATTATTTATAACCTTAATTAAGAAAGGTATCGTCTTCGAGTAGAGTATTTAATATTAAATAACTTTTAATACTTTAAAGAAGACTTTTACTTTTAATATTATTTTAATTTATTTCGACCCTAACCGTAAAATTATAATAGAAATAAATACGTTTAATTATATATTTAGAGGGGTCCTATCCTAGTATAATAATTAAAATATTCTTCGTTTTATTATTTACTTTTTAAAGAAATATAACCCTACCGAGTATAATTATAAAATCTATAATAAAGAGTTTATAATAATCGTCCGTGTATTTAAGGAATAATACTTTAAATTAAAGTTATCTACTCTTTTTATCGAGGTAATATCGGATTATAAGACTCTTAAATATTTTATTTTATCTAAAGTATTATCTCGCCGTTAAGCGAGATAAAGCGAGTTTTTATCCCGTTTTAATTATAAAATTACCTACCGGCCTAGTAAAGAAGGTAGTAAACTTAATATATTAATATATCGATTAAAAGACCTCCCTAAAGAGGGGGATAAATTAAATCCTAGATATTAATATTAATATTAAATTATATTAAAAAGAAAAAACCTAACCCTAGAAGTCTTTAAAGATTATATTTATAATATATTATTAAATATAGCGACCCTAGCCTTAATCCTAGTTATTTTAATTATATCAGTAGTAGATCTAGAGATTTTTATCTAACTTTTTTAATTATATTTTATATTAATTTATATAACCCCGATAAACCCCGATATAGATATTAATTTAGAATTTTAAACCTTATTTACGTCCTACGAGCCTAAATTAAATAAAGACTAATTTATTAATTTAAATAAAGACCTATATAATACCCCGATTTATTAGTTATAGGATATAATTAATTAAGCCGATTAATTCGCCCCTAAAGTCCTAGAAATATTATATTCTAGAACGCGCTATTATAACGAAATTCCCCTCGCTAAATATAAAGATAGAGATAAAGTTCTCTACTTCCGAGGAAAAAGATATATTCCGAATTCTAATAAACTACGCCTTCGTTTAATTTAATTAATTTATAATAATATTATAAATAATGACCTAGGTTATACTAAATATTACGAATTAATTAATCGGGTCTATTAGTAGCCTAACGTCTATACTACTATCTAACGATTCGTTAGGAATTATTATATATACCGAAGAATTAAACCTTCCCGTTAGTATATTTAAAGATAATTACGTTTATTACCGCCCTTATAACGATATTAAAGAGATATCTCGATAAATTATATAAATCCCCTACCGCCTTATATCTTTATAGGAATTATTTATCGGTATATCTTAATTTTTATAAACCGCTTAACTAAGATACGGTACCTAGTATTAATTATATTAATAGAAATAAACGAAGCCTACGACGCTTTTTATTAGAATATATAGAAACTTTATAAACTACTAGATATCTTTATTTTAAATTAAGGATTTTAATTTATATCGGAGTTTTAAAAAATCTTATATAAACGCTTTAAAATTAATTAACGTATATCTACCGGGTATTATCCTTAGACGGATAATTAAACCGAGTAATTTAATACTATAATAAAATACTACCTCCGTATATATATTAATTATATATAGAATAATTAGGTAAAATAGCTCCCTAAAACGGAGTTTTCTAATAATAATATTAATTTTTCTAATACTTTAACCTCGCCTTTCTTAACTAACTATAGTTAATATTTATATATCGGTTTCGAGTTTACTAAATCTTTACCTTAAGATTTTACCGCCTAAATATATATCTATTTAATCGTTACCGATAAATTCGTAATATAAATAAAAGTTTTAAATAACTACCTCCGCGATAAAATATTTATTATTTAAATTATCTTTAAATCCTCGGCTAACTAACGAAGGCGCCTATATTTAATATATTTAGTAAATAACTAAATATAACTAAATACTAAAAATCTAAATACTATATACTTTTTAATTAAACTCGACGATTATAATATCGGCCCCTTCCGAGTCTCTAAAGTTTTCGATAATCCTTTTATAGTTTAATTAAACCTTCCGTATTTAATAAAAGTTTACCCTATTTTTTATACTAGCCTATTATAATTAATAATTAATAACTCTTTACCTAGATAAATCTAGTTTATCCGAGAATTTATAATTACCGAAGATAATTAACGAGAGTAGTATATTAACGGTATTTTAAATTCTAAATATAATCGCCGTTATAGTCTACTCTTATTAAAATATTACGTTAATTAAAAAGACTACGTCGTTATATAAAAACCCTTTTATTATTTTATTTATTATTAATAATTTATTAATAAATATTATATCTCGAATCCTAGCGCCGCCGGTCTTTATAAATTATCGTATATTATTTAAAGGTATTAATATAAAGAATCTTTATTATCTTTATCCTAGTCCGATTTTTAAGAAATTAACCCCCGCCTATATTATAGTTTATTCCTTATCCGTTATCGTTCTTTTAGTTATCGTTCCGTATTAACTTCGACCGATACTTTATATTATTATATAAATAAATAATACCCTATAGCCTAGCCCCGTCGTTATTATTTATAGATAATAATATTAACGCCTAGTTTTATTCGTATACCGTTATTTATTCCCCGTTTTATCCTTTACCCGTTACTATCGATAACTCGAATACTTTAACGCGCTTTTATTTTAATTATTTCGTAACCCTAAATAAGATTTAAAGTTACGAAATTTAATTAGTTAAATTAATTATTTATTTATCTCGTAGGAGCTCGACCTTAAAGAGGGGGTTATTATTATAGTATAACCTTACCTACCTTAACCTAACTTAATTTATTTTAGATTTAATTTAAATTTAAACTAATTTCCCTATTTCTATCCTAATATAGTCGGGATAGGAAATAAATAAATACTTTATATACTAGTTTTTATTTAGATAATAGCTAGCTCTACCCTAACTTTTATTCTTTATCTTTAATTTTAGTCTACTCCTATACTATAATTAAATCATAGTTTAATAAATCTAGCCGTTAATTTAATAAACCTCTAGATACTAATCCCGTCCTTTAATAAAAATCTCGAAAGTATATTTAATCGTTATATAGTCGATATAAGATATTTAATATAGTTATAACTCGATAATATTATTTTTAATAAGAATTATATCGTGCCTACTAGATTAATTAATTAGTATTTATATAATAACTTTTTAAACGCGTAGGATAATTTTATTTTTAATAATAAAGAATACGCGCTAGTCCCGCGCGAAAATAATAATATAAGTAAATTATAAATCATTATATTAAACGAAGTTAGAGGGGATAATAGGGCTCTAATCCTAAAAGTATTTAATATAATTATTTAAATATATCCGTATACTCGAGCCCTAGTAGTTACTCTATTATAACTTTATTATATTATTAATTAAATCCGCTATCCTAAAATATATCTAAGAATTTCGATTTTTAATATTTAGTAATATTACTACTAGATATTTTAGATTAATATAATATATATTAATAATTACCCCGGAAGTATTTAATAATATCTTTTTAGTTTTAATAAATACTTTAACTTTCTATAAAAGGAGAAATAATAATTTATTCCGAGTTTAAATCTTTATAGTCGAAAGTTACCTAGGTAATTTATTCTTAATTATATTATTTTTTAAATATAATACCTCTTTTAGAGCTAAATAATCGAGACGCGTAATACTTTTTACTTTATACTAGATCGCTAGTTTAAATATAAAGTTCGCGATTTTATATAAAAATAGGTATTAAGGTACCCCGATTATATTATTTTTAAAATCGAGGGGTTAAGGGCTAGTGTAAGGTTTAAATAAATTTATAAAACTATCGCTAGATAATAATAATAACGTTATATAAATATTACGTAGGCGAGAGCGGAGGATATTAAAGACTATATTTTATAAAGAGATCGATATTTATATAGTAATAATAAATATTTACGGGGGAGGAGGATTAATATTCGCTCTATTATCTTTAAATATAAATCGGTCATTATTTAAAATATATTATAAATCGCTATTAATATTCTCCTAGGTTTATTCCTTTATTATCTCTTTATCCGAATTTAGTTTATCTTTATCGATTATTTTATAAATATATTTATCTACCTCGTTAAATTTATTATAACTTTATATATCCTCCTAAATATTTAAATTTATATTTATAGGATTCTTTACCTCCTACGTAGTTAACTACTTTATAATATATAGGCTAATAAAGATATTAGGGTCTAATCCGATATATATATATATAGGCGTTATAGTATGAGTATTATAAAATATATCTACTAAATTTTTAATATAATTATAGGATAGTATAAAGATAATTTCGTTATTATTAAATTATACTAACTCTGAATTTTCGTCTATAATCCATTAATCTTATTTATTCGATAGTTTTAATATCGAGATTTATTAATATATTATTCCCCTAAAGCTTTCGATACTCTTAAAGTTAATTTATCTCTTATTAAAATAATATTACTACTACGAAATCTATTTTACTTTAATAAATATATCTCTAAAAATTATAATAATAAAATATTTATTATTTACGCCCGTAGCCCGTTTTTATTTCTTTAATTAATATAACTCCCTATTGATTTTTATCCGTCGAGAGGACTTATAATTAAATATACTTTAATTACTAGATTATTAAATCAAATTTAGTTTAATTCTTATACTTTCGGCTAAGAGCTTTCTAGTACGGGTAGGTATTTACGCGCTAATATCGCGGGTTATTCCGCTCTTTTAGTTTACTCTTTAAGAAATCGCCCTTCCTTACTATAATAGTATATTATTTCGATTTAATAACTACGAATAAGAATGTCTTAATATAAATTTATTTATCTATACTATTAGAATCTCCTATAATTAAACGGTGCGATATAATTATATTAAATATTATTCGAAACTAAATATTTATAGCCTAGTAAACTCTAGTTAGTTTATATTTTAAATATATATAATAATCTCCGCTTCCTTCAGCTAAAGCTTTAACGAGGTATTTTTTATTATATATCTTTAATCTACTAGTCGTAAATATAAGACCCGAAGGTAGTATAATTTATATTTTATAAAACTTATCGGGTAAAAGAGATACCGGGAATTATATAAAAAAAAGCTAAAGGAAAAAATAGGGGCGAAGGAAAAGAAATAATTAAATATAAAAAAAAGAAGAAATTAGGAAAATTATTACTAAAGAGAAATAAGAGATTAATTAACACGGAGAAATAAATAAGTAATAATAATAAAAATATATAAATATAAGATATTCAAAATAAATAACGAGAGTACGTTAAGAAAGTAGAGAAGTAGAGAAATATAGCGAAGAGAGTTTAAACAGGCGCTTAAAGACCGGCGAGGTATAATAAATAAGCGGAAAGTAAAGAAATAAAGAAATATAACGAATAAAGTTTAAATAAACGCTTAAAGGTAGGCGAGGTATAATAAATAAATATATTAAAAGAAAGTGGAGAAATAAAGAAATATATCGAATAAAGTTTAAATAAGTGTTTAAAGATAAACGAGGTTCGGCGGATAAAAAGTATTAATCTAGGATACTCTTTAAAACGTTAATTAAAGATTCGGAAAATATATATTCTTCTTTTATAAAATTCATAATTATAACTATCGAAATTAATAACGTCGCGTAAAGTTTAGCTATAATAAGGCGGTATTTTATTAACGTAATAAATAATTTACCCCGATTAATAAGGTATCGAGAATTCGTTCTAATAAATATTTATTTACGAAATTATCTCTAGCTCTTACTCGGGTACTATATTAATACCTAGGCTTTATAATAAATAATAAAACTACGTAATTTAAAGCCTATCTCTAGAATTATATATAGGATATATAAATTTAAAATTATATCTTTACTCTAGTTTATAATATTTAGTTATTTATAAAATAATTAAATTAAATCTATATTAAATTAGGTCGGGTTTAATAAAATTCGCTCCTATAATTACTCCCGTAAAACGCTCCCCCGCTTTTTATTTAATATATAAATCTACTCCGTCTTAACTACTAAAGTTAATATAGTCTAATTCTAGTAAATATCTAGATAATATCGCTACTAGCTTTTATTAATATAGGGATCGCTAATATAACTATTTAATTATTCGTGTTTTAAAGATTTTATATTTTTTACCTTATTATCGTAGGCTCCTTATACTCTATATTATAACTAATCTCGAAGTTCTTTAATTTAAAATTTTATAAATAACTCCTCCTAAACTACTAGTACTAAAACTCTTTACCGAGAGAATAGTATAGATACCGCTAGCTAAAGAGATTAAACTATATATATGAATTCTTAGTCTACGCTACCTAAGCCTATCGAATAAATAAATAAAAGAACTTATTATAAATATAATTAATTATATAATAAAGAAAGAGGATACGTACTTTTATAAAAATATAATAAAAATTAATTATAATATCTCTAGGTAGAAGTATAATACTATTAAAACGATATTTATATATTATTTATCCGATAACTACTATTTATATTTACTAATTTTATAAATATAGATTAAAAGGCTCTTAAAAACGAAGCCCGTATTTAAAAATATATAAGAAAAGACTTTATTTAGCGAATTTTAAAAAGCGTTTAATTTTTATAATATAAAAATAATCTTTTCTTATATTATAATAAAATATTAAATTTATTACCCTACTTCCTCGTTCGCCGCGGTATAAATTAAAGGTTAGTATCTCGAAACTCCCTTAAATATAGCGTTTAATAATTATATAAATATATTTTATAACCTCGCGGTTATAATTAAGCTATATCTTAATAAACTTTATATTAAAAATTCGAATCGCGATTACCTACTCCGATTCTATAATAAAATTAAGAAAGTTAATTTTAAAGAGACTAATAACGCTAATAAAAAGCGAATTAAATTAATCGAGGACCCTAATTATATTTTTATTACTCTTCGAGACTTTTATCTAAAAGAAAATAATAAATAGAGGTATATAAAGAAAAAGATTTTTAGGCGAAGCGTTTTCGGGAAAACCTAACTATAAATATTACTAAAATTATTAACGGATAACTCGGGGACTATAAAAGGTAATAGCGCCTCTAATTCTTTTATCTAGATAAACGGAGGAGCGCTTATAAAATATATAAATATTATTACGACAGTATTACGTATACTAGGGCGGTATTATTATTTATACTCGATTTTAATAATAATATCCTAGCTCTATTCGTAATACCCTTTATTATATTATTAGAATAAACCGACTCTATCTTTTATTTCTCTATTAAATATTACTTTATATCTATAATATATATAAAGTAAATTATTCTATATATCTTTATATATTTTTAAAGTAAACTATAAATAATAATTTATAAACTTTAAAATTCCGAGAATTCTATTCTTATTTACTCTAATTATATTAAATAAAAACGAAAGTATTATACTATTTAAATATTTAATTAATATATTTATCTCTTCGTTATTTCTTATCTAACCTTATTAAAGCTCCTAAGGTATTTGATATTTCTAAAGTTTTCCTTTTCCTACTTTACTAATAATTTTTATAAGAGTAAATAGTAATTATTTATATAATTAAAGGTCTAGTAATAACTATTTTAACGAAGCGATAATTAAAGGACTCAAGGAATAATTTATTTAATAATATAAAAAAAATTAACTTTATATAGTATTAGTAATCCGCCTTAAAAAAGATATATAAATAGATTATCTTTCTAATTTAAAATAATCCTAGGAAAGGATAACGATTTTAGAGAAATAAAAACTCTTCTACCTAGGAAAAAATAATATAAAGAATCTTTTAACTTTAAAACCTACTATATAATATCTAGATATAACTTTTAAATAGAAATTATATTATTTAACGATATCTACTATAGTAAATTATTCTTAAAAATAAATATTATTAACTAATAATAGTTTATTAAGATAATTATCTTACTATAATCGCGATAGTAAAAGTATCTTTATATAAAAGATCCTATTATAATAAAGTAATTTCTTAGTATTTATTCTACTCATATATAATTTTACTAAGATTATTAAATACTAATATCTTATAAAAATAATTATCCTTATAAGTTTATAATATTATAATATATTTATTAAAAAACGTCCTAGATTTATAATTTCCCGCCTTAGTATCCTTCTTAAAAACGCCTTTTTTCGCTAAGATTCTAGTAGGTAAAGAGACTACTCTTTTAGGAGTATTTTAAAACCCTTTTACTAAATAAATTACCGTATTATAAGATCTGTTCTTTAAGCGATGTCTAGATAAAACCATTATTATACGTTTATTTTTATACTTAAAAGACTCGTACAAGCGTAGCGTAATTGAAAACACTACTAGTAGTCCCCCGGTATTCTTCCGAAAAACCCCCTTCCGCCCTTAAAGTACTTGGACTTCTTTTTGCCGCGTCGATATTTGGCAAGAGCGCGCCAAAACTCTTGGTACCTTCCAAGTGTTGAGACATATGGATTTACTTTCTACGGTACAGGATTGTGATCTTCATGGTGGATGTGAGGATGCGGAGTTTTAACGTTGATTTACCTATAGCTCGCCAAGACGTTCTGGCTTCAATTCGTAGAAAGTAATGTTATCCCTATAAATTTATACCTGCCCTTGTACTGGGCATCAGGCCTTCCTCATCTTGCTCTTGCACAGTCATCATCTTCTTGCATCTTTTAATCCTCTCCATGGTGATCAGATAAGACCTGGGTAGATTGCCAGTCTTGACAAGCTCTTCTTGGCAGATTTCAAGTTCTATATTATTCTCTCCTGCCAGTATCATATCCACAACAGCCTTTCCGCATAAGGTGGCATTAGGCATACCATGTCCTTAGGGCTCCGTTAGAATTATGTGACGACTCATTACTGTGAACTACTCACCTGAATACCCTCCAGCAAGCCACACCCCATCCATCCCAGGAACACCACCAACCCAAGGGTGGTGATCATTACTAGTCCCCCAGATTCCACTCCACTGATGCGTCGCCTCTAATTCCTTCAGCCCCTCGGTCTCACCTCCCAGCAACAACAAATGCAGTAACTCCCTCTTCAGATACTCCACAGAACCCTCGTCAATCACAGAATCATCAGTCTCATTGATCATGTTAATCGTCTTTCCAACGTTACCGCCTCCAAACATCAGATGACCACCGGCGTTTGATACACCCTCGAATGGCCGCTGTACTAAGTAGTCGTCGTGAATTGGATTCGCGCCGTTTGCGCCGACAAAGCCGTACGAATGCTCTAAGGGCTTTGAATTGTTGGGTGGAAGGAGAGCGGTCATGATGCCCCGTTCTGGGACTATGAGATCCTCGAATTCGGGGAGGAGATGGGAGGTGTATGCGTTTGTTGCGAGGATGACGTGACGGGCTTGAATGGTGCCGCGAGGTGTGTGGATGGCATATCTTGGACCTTTTGTCTGAGTTGATGGGCGGTTTTCTAGGCTTTCTATGCTGTTCACAGGCGTCTTTGTCTGCAGATTGAGACGACCCTTTTTTATGAACTTTTCGAGGATGAAGGTAACGTACTTGTACGGCCACAGACTAGCAGATGTTGCGGTAAGTATGGCGCCATTTGCACCATTTACTCTCAGCTCCTCTAGCTCTCCTTCGGTCTCTACGGTTGTCATTTCATTGCCAACTTCTGGATGAGAGCGCTTCAGATCTTCTACGTCTTTGAAGGCCTCTGCGACGAGAGCCTTAGTCCAGAACGTCCTGCATGCTGATCTAGCACGCCACTCGCATGAAATGTCATTCGCTTTGATATAGTCCTTAATGATGTTGTAATTACGAAGTTCGAAGGCTGCAACATCTGGACCTCGTTCAAAGAGGAGGGGCTGGCAATGGCCTCCGTTCTGCAATCGTCAAATTATTACTGTCAGCCACTGCAATTTAGAAAAAAACACTGGATTATGTATCTAATAAGGATGAGGCAACGACATCACTGTCGACGAAAAGGATGCGATGGTATACTCTTCCAGTAGCTCCCCAGCACGCCTCTCGAGCTTCCAGCATCACTACACTCAAACCCTTCGATCAGAAACCTCGCCGCAGATACTCCAGTTATGCCGGACCCAACGATAACAACATCAGCCTCTCTTGGCAAGTCGTTCGACGTTCGATGTCCTAGTAGGAAATCCGAGGGCTCGCTGTGCCAAAAAGAGGCGGACGACTCTGGAGTTGGGAGGCCCGCCATTGAACGTCGAGTTGAAGAGACAAGTCTGACAGGGGAAGCATAAATCACATCAGCTTTCGCTCTTGTCTCAATTTCCCCTCACCGTCGGGTATGCAGAAGCTCATAAATCCGATTGGATGTAGAAAACATCCACCATTTGATGATTCTTCCCTTAATTACATGCAATTCATTGCCTGCATATCAAGTAACACCGAATTTTGACTACAAACCAACAGCATTGTGGAGTGGATGGGACGGCACTAGAGTTATAAATGTTTGTGTTACGCTAGTCTTGATTAGGTAAAACCTTGACAGCAGCAACCGTTAAATTGGCAGAACGGCACTATCACATGTAGGTAGAATGAATTGATTGACCACTGGTAGCTGTCTATGGGACAGCTATCTACGACAACAATAATACACAAACGGCGGAGCAAGGGACGCCGCCCAGGCGCTAATAACATCAGGATTCTCCGCCAATGGGATGTTTCCCCTCTTGACAACCACTAGCAGCTTCTTGCTATATCCTGCTAAGAAGTATTCTAATGCAAGATGCACGGGACTAACAAGATAAGGGCTGTATACAGACAATAAGCAGCTGAGTACGACACTACTCGCAAGGTAAGAGAATCAGCAGGTCGTCTGATAACATTGGTCACTTTTCATTATGTTGCTCGTGCTGAGGGTCTTCAGCTATCATGTCTCTATCATGCATCATTCCTGCCCGATACTAGTACGGCATCCACAGGGACTGAAGCCTCCATCCTTACTGATCTTCCCGAGCCGCAAAGCGCATCTCGCTAGCTCCGATATCAAACACCGCCAGAACATTCCTCAGGAACACATCTCCAAGAACCGGTAAACCATTCCCTGCATTGTCCACACCCGAGGTACATGTGCCATCGTCGTTAGCGATGATCATATCAATGGCGTTGACAAAGAAAGTCTGCGATCCAATCTTGACCCCAAATTCTGGTGCTTGAGCCGAGCAGTCCACCGCATAAGCTTCTTGGTCACTGTCGAAGACAGCAGGTGGGTCGAACAACGCGTTGACTGCATCTGAGATCTCTGTTGGTAGGTAGATGAGGGTCGTTCCGCTATCGATGATGACTTGAACCTGAGATGGATCCGAGGGCGGCCCAAATGGATTGGGGAAATTATTCGAAGACCTGACGAAATCTATGTCAGCATTGACTTTCATGGACGGCAATCGAAGGTCGCGATACAGCGTATAAAAGCGAAGACGGGTGTGCTGTGTGGGATAAGACATACCCGTTGGTGTTATCACTCTCTGCATAGGTGAAACCATTGGTTATGATGATGTAGAATTGATAGGTAGAGACAGGAGTAGGCGCAAAGGCATCAGTGACCGTGAGCAATTGGAATGGTGCATTAGCGAAGTCGGAATTGTAATCTACCGGTGGAAGGCCACCAATGGCAAGCTGACCACCTGGCGCTGCATTTTCGGATGAGGCCCGCTCGATGGCAATGCTGAACACGGGAGGGACGTAGCCTTCCGTGTACATTTTCGTGAAGACCGGGTTATATACAATTTGTTTCTCATCTGTAAATATCCGGGAGTCAGCGCCTTTCTTGGAAGATCGTAATTAGAATAAGAAGCTACTTAATGAGATTACATGAGGTAGCTTGATCCCACACTTCATGTTCGAGCAACGCTAAGTAGCAATTCAAATGCAACATAGTACGTACCCTCGGTGGGATTGGTCCCAGCATAAGCACTTGTGAGAGAAGGAAAAGCGAATCCAATCTGCACCAAGTCAGAGTCAGCATGTAGACCTAATAGCACAGGGAAGGTGGGAAGCCTATTGGTAGGAACGAGATTGGATGGATTGTACGAACCAGACCGCTTGCAACACCGTCTCCAGTCCAGGCGGCAAAATCGACGACTGCTACCTTCTGGTTCTTGACCGTAATGCCGGCAATGGTGACTTGCTCGGTACCGATTATACCTGTCAAGAATTGGCCGTCACCGTAGGTGATGTTGAAGTTCTCGTTTGGAGTTTGCTTGAATGTCTTTGAGATGCTGTATGGCTGGCCGAACGCGCATTCGCTCTCTGGTTTGAATTCATATGTATCTGTCGAGCAAGCGAAGTCAGTTCAAAGGAATGGTGCGAGGTCGACGATCATATAACAGGGTTAATGCCCCATGGTAGTGTGCCGAAAATGTTTTGGACTCAAATTGGGACGACTAAGAAAGCACACATACCTTCATCAACGCACTGGTAGTTGGTCTCCACGAGCCAGGTATCTGAGCTCCCCGTGTCAAAAACAGCCTGGAAACACTGCGTGCCAAAGTCCACACCCGCCAGGTAAGTCTGGCCCCCCTGCACTGATGTGAGAGATGTCGAACCATAGACGCCATCGACTGCACTGCCCTTGCGGAGCGACTTGAGGTAGTTTGCACTCTTCGACACGCCAGATGTGCGTGTTAAGGGGAGAACGTGAGCAGCTGGGATGTCGGGACTCCGTGCCTTGAACGGCGCTGGTGTGTGGCCTCCGACCTTGAATCTGCTTCCAAGTGCTTCAACTGTCACTGTGAGTATGCTTATGACGGCGAGAGTCCGCGTCACTAGACGAATTGAGCCGAACATGATGTAGGCGATCGACTTTCAACAAGTTGATGTAGGGAAGGTATGCTTCTAATAATTCCTGCTGTATTATGGGTATCTTGCTTGACAATATGTGCAATGGAACTGAGAAGGAGAGCTGTGCGAAAAAAAGAGTTGCAATTTAGAAGAGATGTGCAACGTTTCAAGATGAAGTAAGGGAATGAATTATGTAGAGACCTCGGTGATTGCGTTCCACGTGGAATTTGAACTTGACGTCAAGGCGGATACATGTGGGAACATTAGTATCTGCCAGATCTGGATCTTGACCTTGCAGCCGCGAAAGCCACGATACTTGAGACTAGCGCCAGGAACAGACGATAGAGGGTCCACAATTTCTTTGTAGCACCTATCACTCGCAGGGATTAATGCGTAAAATTTTACATGTAGAAGGATTCGTGACAAATAGAGATTTCAAAAGAGTGAATACTTCCTCCATCTTTCCTCCTGCAACTCCTCGGTACCCGAGCTGTTTAACGTCTCATGCTGAATCTGATGTTCCATTTGTGCACCCAAAGCGAGACATGGGTCTGCTTTGCTACTCAAGATATATAACTGTAGTCTAGCTGAATCTGCAGAAGCTCTATAGAGGAACGAGAGATGGAAGGAGGTTCAGCGGCGCGTCGTGAAAAAAGGGCTTGATATATATTCGGCTTAGTCATCATTCTGGCTTGATAAGGTAACCAATCGAATGGCCTCAGTCCCTCAGACCTGCCGAGCCCGCTAAGTCCCTTCAGGTTAGCTCTATTCCCTTAAGCCCCTTCGGGTTAGCCTACTGAGCCGCTGAACGGCACCGCGGTATAAAAGTCTTTTGGATTGTTAGGTTCCGTAGTAGGCGGACGGCGCTAGCCTGAAGGGGCTTGGCACATCTGAGGGACTGAGGCAACCAATTGAACAGCGCTATTTCTATCAGACGTCTCCACCGATCTCTACATTGTTGAGCAGCACACTTCTACGCTTGATCAATCCACCATTCCAGCAATCATGGTCAGTGTCCACCTTAAAATCTCCACCCCCGCCCATGTATCCAGCTAACACCACTCGACCAGGCGCGCAACTCAGAAAAAGCCCAGTCAATGCTCTTCCGCTTCCGCGCCCAACAAGCCGCGTCCCTGGGAATCATCGACGCAGGTCGCACTCGCCGTCCCAAACTCATCACCGAAGTCACTTCAATACCCAACTGCGAGAAATGGCGGGGCCAAGTGCTCAAAGAGATATCGCGAAAAGTCAGCAAGATCCAGGAATCGAGCTTGTCCGACTTTCAGATCCGGGATCTGAATGATGAGATCAACAAGGCAATGCGGGAGAAGCATATGTGGGAGGTGCAGATACGGAACTTGGGCGGGCCGAATTATATGAG
>JAABUS010005547.1_pt1 | contig 16422 bp, 1 predicted proteins | sample 5560161 | NCBI WGS metagenome assembly JAABUS01 (sample SAMN10711885, study PRJNA513376) | rock metagenome | isolation source: Antarctica rocks | place: Antarctica: Victoria Land, Trio Nunatak nord | collected 2016-01-04
TAATATTAAGTTCGCGTATTAAGTACGAATTAATAGTATATATAACTAAATACTTATTAGAGCGGAATTATATTCGATTAAATAATTAATAAAGTTATTACTATATTTAAACTATTACAAGATTACTATTAAGAGTTAATACTTTTATTTCTATAAATTCTTAAATCTTAAAAGTAGCCGGATAATAAAAAACGTCCGAGTTAATTAAAACTATATTTAGTATACTATAAAGAGAGGTATAGCGGGAGAAATAAATAAGGTAAATAATACGAAAGACTATTTACTTCTAACTAAGTATTATACTATCGGAATACTTATATAAGTCTATACTCTAGTACTATTAACGGTTTATAACTATTATTAAATATAGTAATAAACTTAAACTATAATTATTTCTTAGTTAATATTATATTATACTCTAAATTAGAAGCGGTAGAGTTTACTTATAATCGAGAATATTATAGTTATTAAATATAATCGCTAGGGATATAATAAACTAGTATATTATATTCTTATTAAGCGGAGGAATCCTTATATTAACGAGTAATTATCTTATTTTAATAGTAAATACGTTTTATAAAAAGTCCGATAAAGGGGTAAAGGGATAGCGTAAAGACCTTTATAAACTTAATATTAAAAAGTAACTCTCGTATATTTATTAATTAATATATATAGACTCTTAGAAAGATCCTCTTCCCTAACTTTAGTATTTAATATATAGATTTAATCTAGCCTCTTTCTCGTTTAAATAGATAGAATAATATATACGATTTCTTTCTACACTCTTTTATACATTAAACTAAATAATATTTTTATAATATTAATATTTTATTACTGCGGTTATACTAGCTAATTATTATACCTAGTATTAAGAATTTATTTTTAAAACTTTACGAGGTTTCCTCGATATTTTAAAGACTAAGTTCTACCTTCGAAGTCTAGTATACCTAATATACGAATGGCCTAATATATTATATAGTTCGTATATATCTCGGACGATTAACGAGTAGTACTAGAATTACTTAGATTTTAATTATATAAAACCCTAAATTAATCGATATCTTATTTTATTAATAGGTTTACTAGGAAAAAAGAACTTAAATTATACTATTATTAAGACGAATAAATCGATAATATCGATACTACGAGAAGTAATATCTTAATAATAACGGTCTTTCTAGGTATCTATTATAATATAAAAGCCAATTTAATAACCTTAATTAAACGCGTAAAAAACGGACGTATTTTTATAAGGATCCTTTAAAGCCCCTAACTTATATAGACGAAAAGAACGAGGATAATACTAATAATAAGAGTCGCTTTTAAGTTAAAGGTATAGGTATTTTTTAGAAAAACGATATATATTAAATAATTATATAAATAACGATATTTTAGAATAAGTATTTTAAAACGCGGAGAACTATAAAATATATTATCCTTAAAACGTATTAATTCAAATAACGGAATAAACGATCTTTATAACGGCTTCGGGTAGTACTAATATAATATCGTCTTTAATAATTATATCGGTGGAATAATACCTACCGAAGCGAGATACGAGGAGGTTAATAATAGGAAAAAATATATTAAATTTAAAGTCTCTATCCGAGTAGTTATCCGAATCGGGTATAAATTACTATCCCTTCGGATTAGAAATAAACTACGTAATAACTAAATAAATATACGTCGCACGACTCTCTAACGGTTTTATAGATAAAATTTTTAAAAACCGTCGATTAAGACCCTTTTACGGATACTATAATTTCGATAGCGCCCTATTATTAAAAGCCAAATTATCTAGTATAAAATATAATAATACCGATAGAGACTAGGTCCGGTAAACTTTTTAAATTTATATAAATAAATCTAGTAATAAGCCTAGAATATATTCTATCCTCTACTTCGATATAATATCTATTATAAAAGCGTTACTAAGATATATACTATTTAATTCGAGCCTTAATTATATATTAATACGCTAGCGAAATATTAATAAAGATTTTATTATTAATAAGATATATATAGCCGGCTAGTAGTAAAAGATATAGGATAAACTACCTAACGACTCGACCGTTATACCGGTAATAATAAGATCGGATAAGATTTATTTATCTCGAATATACGGAGACTAGTAAGCCTAGCCGGTTTATATTATTATTAATAACCTCGAACGGAGTATATAACGGGTAAAGACTCGGTTAGGGATAATACTACTAGGCCTAATACTAATAATCTATAATAAAGCGAAAACCGAATTATATTACTATACTTTAAGGCTTATAGTAGAGGGTAAGTTAATCGTAATTATAATTATTATTTATTTATATTAACGGCGTAATTTTAAAGTATTTAAAGAGTATACTCGGAAGAGGATTTATATTATATATACGGACGGACTAGTCCGATAATATTATCCGATTTTAACTTCTATACCTAGCGATTATAAAGAATAGGTTTTAATTATCTTTATTAAGAGTAGTAAATATTATCTAATATATTTAATACCGTTGAATAAATACGAGCGATTACGCCCTAAGGTTTTATATTCTTTAAGGATACCGGAGTAATATATAAAATAATTATATATTTAAAGGACCTACGATAAGGATACGCCTAAATAACTATCGAATATAATAATATATAACCGCCGTAGTTTCGCGGAAGATTATTTCGCGGTTAATATCTTCTAAATCTAAATATTTAATATACTATATATTTTAATAATAAAGGGGCTAATAAACTACCTTTTAAACTAATAAACTTAATATATTAAAGAGGGTAGAATAAAAGAAAAAAGAAAAACTTTACTCGACGGTCGATTTCGAGTTATATTTAAATATACTAATTTAAGGCGTTTCCTAAACTTTAATAAAATTAGTTAATAGATAAAGAAGGAGAGTAAATAATTTTTATAAATAATTATACCCGTATTTACCCCTCTACTATTAGAAAAGATACCCGAAATATTATATATAAAACGAACGATTATTAACTTTATTATATTTATAAAATATCGTTCGTATAACGAAGAAACACTTAGGTATATAGATATAGTGTTAAATAAAATTAATTTATTAAAAGAAATCTTTAAGAAGTATAGGCCGATCGATAAAAAAACGGGCGAGCTATATTTTAACTTCTCTAAATTCTACATCTTTATTTATATAATATCTATAATTAGATAGTACGGTTCACCGGACTTTTATACATCGGTAAAGCGGGAGACTATATAAACTTTTTCTAAGTATAATACCCGTATATTCCGCTATCTATAACTCCGAGTAGGTTTATTAAACGTTTTATTACTATTTATTAATAAATTACGTATTAAGCTAGCTTAAGCCCGTAAACGATTTATTTAATTATCTAATTTATATAGTTTAAATTATAGGTTAAATATAATATATAGTAATATTAATCGCGTACTTACTGGTATATTTATATAAATATCGTATATTAATACTATTAATCTACCGTGTTTATTAAATATATTTATTATCTACGATATTTAATAAACGTTTTTATACGACTTTATAAACTTAAATATATTATATACTAAAATTTATCTAGTCCTAAGGCTCGACTGGCTAAAGTTTAGGTTACTCGGTCTATAATTTTATTTTATCGGAATAGGATTACGCCTCCCTACCTAGTTTTTATCGCTCTTTTTAAAGCGTAGCCCTCTCGGCGGTAGTTATATCGATATAAATCTTACTACACTTGGTTACTAAATAAGTATAATATACTATAGGGACTATCTTTTATTAGTTTAATATATTTTTATAAATTTAGAGCTAAATTTATAAAGAGATACGGGAGTAATTATACGTTAGTATTAATAGTAGTATTTATAGAGTATTACCTAGAATCGATCTAGTAGAATATTAATCTTATTTATTAATATATAATAATAAATGGGTCCGAGTAGTGCCCTAGATAACTACGTACGAGTAGAGATAAATATTATTCTCGAAGGGGTAAATAATATCATAATTAATAATTATACTAGGTATAGGATTACCGTTCTTATTAACTATAGGACCTATAAGAGGGAAGAAACGAATATAATAATATTTCTCGGTAACTACGATAGTAAATTTAATTTTATTATTAAGATAATTCTGGCCTAAGTCCGTAAATAAGCGCTTTATATTAATAACCTCGTATTTTAAAAGTAAACTTAATTAATCTTTAAAAATACCGTTACGGAAGTAGTAAATATATTTAGGTAGATTACCCCCGTTAATATTCTTCTATTATTAATCTACTAAAGGACGAAGTATAAAGTTAATATTATTAAAGGTAATTATCTTAATATAGGAGCCGTTCGTCTCGACCGTAGTAATATAACGAAAGGTAGTCCGATTAATAAAGATAATTATAATAATTATAAAAGTTTACTTTAGGCCGGGTATCGTATAAAAGATATTAATACTAATAATTATCGTCGGCTCCTCGAAGTATTTAGTCTTCGATTTAATTATAAAGATAATACCCTTAAGTTTATAATTAAATTTCATAAATATATTAAAGTAGTATTAAAGGGTATTCTTAATAACGTTACTCGCCTAGACGTATTACGATATAACTCCGAAACGGATATTATAATTACGCTTAATCCGATTATAAATATCGGCGCTTTTATTACTAAGAATAACTAGAAATATTTAAAGACTTATCTTCGTTTAATTTCCGACGGCTATAAATATCGTATTAATAACCTCGCCGTTATTAGCGTGGCCGCTAATAACGGGAGGGTTAATATTATCGATTCTTTCGCTATATCTACGATAAAGCTTTATAAAGTTTTTCTTAAAATTATTTACCTATTTATTAGTTATAGGCGCTCGACGATCTTTATTTAATTTTAAAATATAAATACCCTAAAATTTTAACGGCTAGGTATTAAAAAGGAGAAATATCTTTCTATATAAATCCTAACGACTAAAAAAGATAAATTTAATTATAGAATTCTATACGAAGAGTACCTTAAATAACTCGAGAATACGAGTATTAATCTTTAATATCTCCGAATTAATAATAAGACCGTAACTATTAAGTATAAAATTATTAGATTATTTTAGTATATCTAGATCTTTTTAGATTTATAGAATTTACGATTATTTTATCTCCTCTATATTATCGAACTCTTTTTAAATATTAATACCGCTGGTCTACCCTCTTAATATTTCTTCTCGTAAATATCGTTATCCTTTCGTTATACCTCTATAGTAATAAGTTATTTATTTTTCTATAATTAGCCATACTCGTCCTACTCGCCTTCGTTATTATAAATATACTCTTTTAAGACTTCGCGGAGTTTATAACTCTCCGACTCCTTTATAAAATCTTTTATTATTTAATATATCCGTCGTCGAGCCCTTTATTTATTATAGATAATTATATCTACTTTAGAAATTATATTCACGAACTTAATTATATATATCGCGCGGTCTTGATTGATTTAATTAATACGATATATAACCTAGTTCTTAGCGCCTACTAATTACTCGGAGTTAAAGATAATAATATATTTAGAGGCCGTAAATATTTACTCTATATTTAAAAATATAGTAGATCCTATTAAAAATTAAGGTATAGGTTTCGAGGATATATTTTTCGTATCGTTTTTACCCTCCTAGAAGAGTTTAACGATTTTAGTTTATTTTAATTTAAATATACCTCCGTAGATTAGGGCGATAGGCCTCTTCTATATTAAGCGGATCGCTTATATAATTATTAATACGATATTCCTAGCGTAGGATAAGGCCTACGCTATAGTATAAGATTCCGTTAGAAATATTTACCTAGTAAATAATAAAAGCTAAGATAAAGGATATAATTATAATAATTATCTTTATATCGATTCCTTATATTTTATTTTTAAGAATATCTAGTACTCGTATTTTAAGATAGTTATTTACTCCGGCGATTTAATTAATACTCTTTTCGAAGACTGAGTTCTTTTATTTTAATTTATAAAGTTTCTCTTTCTTTAATTTAAGTTAATTATTATCCTTTAATTTATTACCCGTTAGTTTAAAGTCCTTCGTATCTTTATAGAGAGCTAGTTTAGGGAATAATAATAAAATTCTAATACGACGTACGGCCGCGAGTTATAAATATACCGTAATCTTTAATATAATATTCTTCTTATAACTCGTAAAGGCGAGTATAATATTACGATAAATTTATCGAACTCCTTAATTTATTTCCTTAAAGTAATATTCTAATAACGATTCGTACCGTTACGGGTAGCCTAAAAAGTAGTCGAAATAATAATTAGATTTAAATTTAACTAGTGGTTCCCCGAAAAAAATTAAGTCTAGCGTACGTCGTACCCAAAGTATTCGAATAATAATAATTATGGTTTTTTTATACTACTCGTACTCGTCTTTAATATCGTTATTATTATATATACTTTAGATAAGGCTCTTATACCTTTTACCGATCTTAATAAATTTATCTTTTATATAATATTTTAGGCGCTTACGCGCCCTATTTAGGCGAGAGTAATCTTTTTTAAAGAGTAACGTAATTTATTTATTATTTATAAACGTATTTATTTAACCTATTATCGTCCTCGGTAATAATTTAAACGGAGTCCCGTTAATTAAAATCTTTCGAAGTTTCTGACCCGGTATTATATTATTAATCTTCCGAATTTTAGTAATCGTCCTTATAGTCTCGTTATTCTCGGTATATACTTCGTTTACTACGATCCTACTTTATCCTATATTTTATTAATATTATTATTCTTATATCTTAATTTTATTACCCCTCTTTTTTACCGCGGGAATTTTATCCGTTAGGACTTTATCGACCTAGTTAGGAAACGAGGTTAAAGATATAAAATAAAATACTTTTAAAAACTCATAATCTTCGTTAAAATAAAGAACCTACTTTAATTTTATTAAGAAGTCGCGATTTAATATATTTAATTTTATAGTATAGGTTTTTAATTTAAGATTATTATAAATTTATTATAACACCTACCTAAAAGCTTTATTCTTTTATTTTATTTACGTATTTATTAAATCTAGTTAATAGGATAATAAACTCGTAAAGAGAAGAAAGAGGTTAGGGCCGTAACTCGGTATAAGTTTTTTAAATATACTAGAATCGATATATATATATTAGATCCTTTAAGGGTTCTTGGATAGGTAATATACTTTAGGTAATTAAAAATCCTTCGTTATTCCCTCCGCGAGATATAAATTATATCTCTTTTTTTTCCTAACTTTCTTTACGTCCTTACGGTTTAGTATAAGTAAATAGTTTAAGTAGATTACGCCGAGAGTTTATAAAATTTAAACCCCTCGTTAGTTATTAGTTTTAAACTTGATAAAGGTTCGTCGTATTATCTTTCTAAACCCTATAATATCTACGAGGTATCCCCCGTTTTAGAAAACCTCTATTTCGAATAAAACGAATATACCGAGTATCTAGAATAAAGTAAAATCTATTATTATTTCTTTTATATAAATTTTTTTTCCGGTTTTATAATCTTTAATATTATTTAGTTTAAAAAGAAAGTAGTAGTCCTCCTATCTTTTATTATTCCGGTATATATATTCCGTTATTTTAATAAATTATACGTTCGATAATTTAACCCGATTTATTAACTTTAGTATTTAAACCTAATTATTAATTTATTTATCCTTCGCTCTTTTCTTTAAGGACTTTTTAGTATCTTCTTCTTCCTTAATCGGAATATCTTCTACTTCGTTTTACTCCGGGATAAATATTAGTTTAAATATTTAACTAATAACTACGCGTTTAGTCGTTTTCTCGTTATACGCGGTTTTAGTATCCGTAAAGCCTTTTTATAATTATTTAAATAAATCGTCTACCGTAGGCGGGATCGGTCGAGTTATTATTATTAATTATATTATATCTATTAGGGGCTAATTATTTACTATAATTTAACTAACTCTTTTATTATCGCGCGTTATAGGGGTTCCGTTATTCTTCGTATTTCGATCGCCGTTATTTTTATCCTTAAGGTTATTAATAAGGGCTTATAAAGACTATATCGTTTTATTATTTATACTCGTCTTAAAATTAACTAAATCGTTAGGGGTTTTAATAAAGGAAACGTCGCGTAAAACCGATTTAAAATATATATTAGGATTAGTAGGCCAATTTTTCCTAATCGGGAACCTAGAGTATATACTAGGACAAGTATTATCATTCTTAATAATAATCCGGAATATACGCGGTATATTAGGACGGTTACTTTTCGGTCGCTTCTACTCTCGACGTTTATCGAACTCGCTTTATAAATTTATTATTTAATTAATATCCGCTAGTAGTCTACCTAATAGTCACTTTTATTTACTATCTTTATTTACGATATTTTACGTTTATATTTTCCTCGCCTTAGGCTACGGATTTTATCTTCGGAATTATTATCTATTATTATTTCTACTGCCCGATATTAGCCGTACGCCGTGAATAGTATCGAGAAACGGAATAAGGGTCTATTTACCTTAAGATTTTACCGTCTTTATTAAAGATAAAAGAAGTTATTAAATTAATCCCTAATTTACTAGCACGAGTTTAAATATAAGGTCGGTATTCTCGTTATTAATAACTTCTTTAATTACTCCGCGGAGTTAGTGGTTCTTTAGTAGTCTAATTATAAATCTATTTCCTTAATACTTAAACTAGATTTTTAATAATAACGAAGTATTTAGCCCTAGATCTTCGCTTAAATATTTAATAAATATTAGTAATATTATATTTAATATTATATTTTTTTAATTTAACGGAGGGTCGGTTAACCTAGCGATATCCGCGAGAATAAATTTAATTACTAAATTATTATACCTTACTTTAAGATTAACGTCTAGTAGATTAAATCCTCGTACGACCGCGTAATTCGTTTACCGCTTTAGTATAATAAGTAATAATATAATATCTTTTATCCGCGTTTAATTTAATACCTCGCTAGGAGACGAGAAAGGTTATTATAATTAACTTAATTTATATAATAACCTTTCGCTAGTATCTTTTAGTTACCGTCTCGTATTATAAACGATATATTATACTAAAGTAAAAAGAGTACTTTAAATACCGTCGTTATTTAAATTATTAAAAAGTTTTAGAGTATTATTTTCGTATTTTAGAGTTAAAGTAATAATAAACTCGTCCCTAATAACCCTAGTTATATATTATTTAAAATCCGTTAAAGAGTTCGACGCTAATTATATTTTAATATCTTCTTTTATTTATTCCTAGTTTTTTTCCTCCGTAGTAGTCTTTAAATAGAGTTTTATTAAATTTCTTAAAGTAGAGTTAAATTCGTTATTATTATAATCTTCGTATTTATATAAAGGTATCGCAGCCTTAACCTTAATAGTATAAAGTAGGTAACGTAGTTTCTAACTCTAGTATATTATTTATAATTTTATAAATAAGGTCGTAATCGTAGTTTAATTATATCTCTTAATAATAATCGTAGGTTCTAGTAATAAGGCTCGTAATTAATTAAAAATAATATTTATAGGTAAGGATCGCTCGCGGTCGGTACTTATATTTACTTTACTCGGTTCGATCTCTTCGTTTAGTAATTATAACTATCGTACTCTTTATATATAAAGACTGGCCGGAAGAGTAATCGATTATATATATATAATAATTTATTAATCGTATATAATACGTTTTATAATTAGGGTATTATTCGTGGTTAATAAATTTATTAAGATAGAAGGGAAGGTAAGATTAGACCGCCCTACTATTTATTAAAGAAAAATAAATATAACGTATTACTTTCTAAATTATATATAAGAGGTATTATTCCGAAATAACACGGTATATATAATATTCCTATTATAGTTCTAATGTTTTTTATATAGATAACTCGTACCTAGTTAAGGTAGGTAAATTATTAAAGGCGTTTTACGTATTATAATTACTCCCTTATAAAGAGGCTAATAAAGAATTTTTTAATAAATTATAAAATCTATTAACTTATAATTTTATTTTATAATAATAAGTACTCGTTAGTTTTTTAAACCCCCGAAGGTTTATTAAACCTTCTACTCTTATTTATATTTAATATAGTAAATTAAATAGCCTTAGATTTAATATAATATTTAGTTTTATATTCTCGCTAGATCCCTAACTATACGTATTACCGTTATTAATATTAAAGGTTATTACGTATCCTATATTACGGCCTCTTCTTTAATTATATATATCGTCGATAATAGGAGTCGCTAGATTCTTTATATTAATATTAGATCCCGAAGTAATCGGGTCCTAAATATTATAAACTTCCGTAGTATCTTAATTATTATCGAATCCCTCGGTATTTCTAGTTTCTTCTTTTATATACGTAATATTATTAAGATCTTCCTCCGATTAGTTTATTATATATAGATCCTTATCTTAAAAGTTATCGTCTAAGTTTAAATCGTAGTTATATTTAATAAAATTAAATACTAGGAGCTCCTCTTCGTATTTAATATAAATATTTATTTTTATTAAAAGTCTTCGTAGATAATCGTAGTAGAATCGTTTATACTTCTTCTCGTATAATTAAATCTTTATTTAGTTTATAATAATCGTTAAGGCGTCGCCTACGTAAGATACCCCGGTAAAGAGGCGGGGACTAAAGGATATAAAACCTAATTTCTCGAATCCTATTATATAAAGAATTACTATAAACTTCTCTTCGCCTTAGTAATTATTAATAGTTCCGGTATTTATATCTTTTAATTATATAGTAAACGCTAGCGCTTATTTTATAAAATTAATTTATATAAAATAATTTACGAGGATAAAAATATCTTTAACTTTGATTTCTTTTTAGATATAGTATTAGTAGAGCTTTATAGTAAATTATAACTCCCGTTTATTTTAACCGGATTAAGAGAAACTTATTTTACAATATTATCCGTCGGTATTAATCTAGATAAAGTTTATAGAGGTATTAAATAAATCCTTATATACTTCGGTAGTTATAATAATATTAGGGTAACTAGTTAGATTTATTATAAAGGTAATAAAGCTTCTATACTAAATTCTAGAGATAATATTAATAATATTTATAATAGTTTAGTATTATTTCGTTAAGTCGTATTTAGGGTAGCCTAGAATTATTTAATATTTATATATACTCTTATTTATCTACTTGGCGAAAGGATTACGCTTTATATTTTATTCTTTAGGCGGTAGTTATTTATTATCTCTTAATAAATATATAATAGTCTCGTATTACACTAAGGTAACGAAGAGCTCCCCGTTATCAACTTTATTAATTTCTTAAATAATAATATAATCGCCTTTAAAATTCTTCTTTAGGATTATATAACCCGAATTAACGAGAGTTATAGTAATAATAGCGACGTCCTTTATAAGGATATCCTCTAAGAGTAATAATTCGAGTATTTTAAATATATAATATTCCTCCTCGTTATCGAACGTATCGCCGTTCTTAACTTTATAGAATATCTCGCGAAAATATTTATAAAGTTTTTAGTAGTAGGTTATATTCCCGGCTTCGTCTAATTTATACTTAATATTCTTTTTTACCGTTTACTATAACTCTTTAACTTTTTAAGAGGTTATATTTTTAAATATAGGCCCCGCTTTACCCTTATAGTCCTCGAAGTCTATATTATCTATTAAGATAATATCTTCGTTATTATAGTCGATAAAATTATTATTATTATAATTCGAGTCTTTTTATTTTTAACTACCTTACGATTCATTGGGTTAAAGAATATTACTAGTTTATATTATATCGGTTTAAAGATCGCTCTCGCCTTATAACTCGTTATTTTTAATAATTTTATTATCGTCTAGTTATATACCTTTAAGGGTATTATTACCGCTTATAATAATGTTATTAATAGGAGTAGGATTAGTATTTAGGTTAAATCGACCGAGAAAGCCTATAATTTATAGTAGTAAAGTACCGAAGCTTATATTATAAAGTTTATAACAACGGTTTATAATATTAAAAAGTATCTTTCTAATTTTATTTATTATAGCTACCGCGAGCCGATTATATTAACTTTAAAGGAGCGAAGAGTTAGGTTATTATCGTAAATTATTAATATCGTAAACTATATATCGTTAGTTCTCGTTTTAGATAACGGCCTATTCGGTTATAAATAAATAAAAACGAATTATATATTTCTTTATAATTTTAATTCCTCTTTTATTAAACCGAGTAAATTCGGTATTTAACTTCGTAATAAAAGAGTTTATTATTTTATTTATTAGGTTTAGGACCTTTACCTTTTTACCGGCCGATATAAATAGTATAATAATAATTATATTAAGTTTTATTTTCCCGGTTCCTTATGGTCCCTTTAGGAGTCCGAGGTTATTAGGTATATATAATAAATATTTTAACGCACCTATTTAAAATAATCGATATTTTATTATCCGAGTTTAGCCTTAAAATCTATTCCTTAAAGAATATTAACTACGGTTTAAATATATAAATCTTATCCGATAATAAATCGTTATTATCGAGGGTTATAGATATAATTTATATCTTCTTTATATACGGGATTTAGTATCTTAATAGCGGCCAGTTTAAATTTATATAGGATATCGGATAGAAGAGGAACGACTTTAATTATTATCGGCTCCGCGTCGAAGTAGAACTTTTTAAACTCTTCGCGTAATATATTTTATAAATCTATTAAATTAAAGACCGACTTTAATTTTAGATTATTTTAGTCGTTCTTTTTATATTTTTAAAGGCGGTTAAATATAATAATATAATCGAGCGAACTAGCGTAAGGAAAGGGTCTTAATAGGATAACTATTATTTATTCTTTAATAAGAAATTTAATTACGAAGTTATTTTCCGTCGAAAAGCGATATTCGTAGTTCGAGGGTAAACGGAGGAGGTCTATATAAATACGATTACCCCCTAATATAATTATTAGGGCGCGTAATTAATATTCCCGGAACTAGGAATTCTTAATATCTTTTATCTCGTTCTCCTCCTAGTAAATAATAGATATACCCTCGGTAGTTTAGTACTCGTTATTATTAATATATATTAAATTAAACGGTAAATTAACCTTTGGACGATTTACTACTAGTATAATTTAATTTTTCTAAATTTTATATTTCGTATCGGCCAAATTATTAAATTAATAAATATATAGTATATATACTCGCTTGAGATTAAATATAAATAATATTTCGTCGTATAAAATAAAAAATAAATCCGCCTTTAAAGTCGAAAAGAAAATAGTAAATTTAATTATATCGTTCTTTAATTTAGTAAATACGTCGAGTAGTTAATTTTAGATATATTAAAAAACGCCTAGATTACCGGTTTCTTATAGGATTTCTTTAATCTACGCCTTCGCTGGGCGGAACGAAAATTCTATATATATTAATTACTTTATAATATGGTAGGTAACTACTTTAACCTCCTATAACTTAATATAATAATCAAGATATATTTATTTAATAAAGTTATCTTAGGCGGGCTTATTTATAAAAGCCTTAAGATATATATAAACTAACGGCTCGTTTTAAATATCGTTTATAACGTTTAGCCGGAATATTTAAATATAAAGTAATTACTCTTCGCGAGAGTAATCGGGAGTAGGTCCTTCTTTATTAATAAAAGCTTTAATCTAGATACGTATATTAAACGATTAGTTATTATTCTCGTTTATATAAATCTTATATATTACGTGGGTGCCTTCGTTTTTAAACTACCTAATAAATTTACCTTAACTTTCGAAAATAACTCTCGCTTTATACGAAGGGTTCTTCTTCTTTATAAGCGTAGTACTATTATCGGCTCGCTCTTTAATAAGATTATTAACTTCGTCGCGCTCGATAATTTAAGGATTTATATATACGTCGCCGGTGGCTTTACCGGGGTTATTTTTATCTAGGCGAGTAACCGCGGTTTATTATTTACTCGGTATAATAAATTAATAAAATATTACTATTTAGAGTATAAAGGGGTATAGAATAAATAGGAGTTTAAAAAAACGAAACTATAAAATCCGTTAATTAAAATTCCTATTAATAGTAATTATTTATTTACGTAAAAAGTAATCTCTCTTTATATTATTACTTCTAGCTCGGCGATTATATAAGGAAATTAAGTAAAAAATAAAGTAAATTATAAGTAACTTAAGATATAAGAACCTTCGACGTAGATTAAATTTAGTAAAATAAAACTACGGAGTCCATTAACGGAATCCTAAAGTAGTAGTAATTATTTATTTATAAAGCTCGTAATTCCTCGTATATAATTACTCCTATTAATAATAATTATATAGAAATAAAGAGGTAAAAGTACTATAATCGGTAAATAAAAGTATAAGGGTATTTATAATAATTAAAAATATATTAAACTCTTTATAACGTAGCCGCGTTTAAAGCTAAACGAGTAAAGTAAAGTATTAATCGTAATAACCTACTTTTTATAATTAATTAATAATATTTATAGGAGGTAAGATTTCTAGTAATAGGGTATCTATAATTAGATATCTATATAAATCTTAAATTAATAATTTCTAAGAAACTCGCACTATTTTAAAATAAATAATTAATATAATATAGAAATATAAGTTTTACGATAATAAATATCCTAATCGGCGGGTATTTTAAACGTTAGCTCGTTATATAATAAATACCTTAATATATATAAATATCGGTGTATTCGCCGGTTATTATTACCGAGGTACTCGGGAATAGGGCGGTAAAAAGAGTAAGATTAGAAAATCTAGTCTTAAATAAATTAATATATCGAGGATTACGGTTTAGTTTCGCTACTACGATCTTATCTTATAAATTAACCCTCGATAAATAATCATCGGTAGAGATAGAAATAAGAGAAATAACTATAGTTATTTAATAACCTTATATTCGGGCTTTATATCTATAAACCGCCGAGTAAAATAAATTAATTAAACTATACCTTAAGGCGATTCGATATAAGGTACGATCTTTATTAATATTTATTATAAAAACCCCCGTTAACCTACGAAATAATAACTCTTTATTTAAAGGATAATCTTTATCCTTTTATTCCTCCTTAATTAGATTTCCGGAAATAGATTTATTTTTATATTAATTCTTATCCGCGAGCTAAATATTTATACCGGTAGTACCGTCGTCCTCGAAAATTACTACGGTTATAAAGTATTTCTCGGCGCGTTTAATTAAAGGAGCCTTAAGGTATTTAAGTTTATAATTATAAATATACTTTTCCTTAACGGGAGTACCTTCGGTAGCCGTACTTTTATTAATAATAATAATATCTTTTATAACGATATTATTATTAGCGTCCCTATTATTAATTAAATCGGGCTCGACGGTAATAACCTTATATTTTATACCCGCCTTTTTTTTAGGAGTAGTAATAGGGTTTACTCGCCGTTAATAAGAGCGTTAATATTAATACTCGCTTTAATTATAAAAGTATACTTCTTGAGAACGACTTTAGGTTTAACGGGTCCGGCCTATTTACGATTAATTATAATAATAATACGAAGGATATTTATAAATAAAATACCTATTCGATTATTAGAGCCGATATATTCTTTATAATTAAAAGTAAATATCCGTAGCCCTAATAACCCTTCTATTTAATCGTATATATTCTCGATATAATTATACGGTTAAATTAAATAAAAAGCGAGTCGAGATAATTTACGGGTAAACTATTTATTCCTTTTACGAATTAATAAATTAAGAATATTAATAGTATAAAGGCCAAATCTTATTAAGAAGAGACGAAAGGTTTAGTTTAAATTTATCTTCGAGCTAATTAAGAAGACTTTCGTTTAATACGCGGTACGGAAACCTTCGAGAAACCGATTATTAATATCGTTTATATTATATTATAGGCTACTATTTATTATAGTTATAAATTAAATATTATTTATAAATCTTTACGATTTATCGCTATTATTAGTCTCTAATACTTTCGTTTTTTTAATAGAGGAGGGTTTCGGAGCTATATTATTCCCTCTTTTATTATCGGTATAGGCGTAGAGGACGTATATACGTCTCGAATCTTTTAATAATAACTCCTTTTATTTATTTTATTATAATAGTTATTAATAACCCTAATCTCGAGTATAGTTAATAAGTTAGATAATAAGGAAGATTAAGTATATATAAACCGGTAAAATTATAAATAAACTAAACCGTTATTCTTTAATATCGGCGGAACGTCTAATAGTAGATTATTCTAAAGATAAGGATTTAAAAAATCTGAATATTAAACCGCTAAGACACTATTAATTCATTAGTATAAATCGGCTCGCGGCGGGTAACCTCTAAAGTTTTATAATATAATAAATCTAGATATTACCCGCGTATTTATTCGAAGAATCTACTCTTATTATTATACGGAAGATTATAAATTAGTAGGAAATAAGTTAAATATTACCTAATAATATATATTATATAGGA
>JAABUS010005549.1_pt1 | contig 16417 bp, 18 predicted proteins | sample 5560161 | NCBI WGS metagenome assembly JAABUS01 (sample SAMN10711885, study PRJNA513376) | rock metagenome | isolation source: Antarctica rocks | place: Antarctica: Victoria Land, Trio Nunatak nord | collected 2016-01-04
CAGCCGGCGGGTTGGTAAAAAACGAGCGCAAAGAATACTTGGTCATTTTCAGAAATGGTGTTTGGGATTTGCCAAAAGGGAAAGTCGAAGAAGGCGAAAAAACCAGGAAAGCGGCCGTGCGGGAAGTGGAAGAAGAATGCGGCATCCATGTGAATAAAGCCGGACGGAAAATTTGTAAAACTTATCATGTTTATCCGCAACGTAATCAGGAACTGGCTTTGAAAAAAACACATTGGTACCGCATGAAAGCCGAAGGACAAGACAAATTGAAGCCGCAAAAAGAAGAAGGTATTACCAAAGCTTGCTGGTTTACACGCGAAAAACTAATGGTATTGACCAAAAACACTTATCCGTCCATCATTGATGTTTTGGACAACATGGGTTTACTTACAGAAAAGGAAGTGCCTCTTTCGGAATAAACTGGCTTACATCACCGTTGTACTTTAAGATTTCCCGTACAATTGTGGAGCTGATGGACGAATAACCAGGTTTGCTTACGATAAAAATACTTTCGATTCCCGGTTCCAGCGCATGGTTCATCTGGGCAATTGCTTTTTCGTATTCAAAATCAGAAACGGTACGAATGCCGCGGATCATATATTCTGCTCCAATCTGTTTGCAAAATGCAACCGTCAAACCTTCATAAGCAATTACTTCTATGCGTGGTTCATTTGCAAAAACGGCTTTTAGCATTTGCTCCCGTTTTTCTGATGTGATAAAAGGTTTTTTGGTGCTGTTTAAGCCGATGCCAATGTAAACTTTATCAAACAAGCTAATGGACCGTTTTAAAATATCCACATGGGCTTTGGTGACCGGATCAAAAGAACCTGGGAAAAGAGCGGTTTTCATAAGCGTAATTTTTTTGTTAATAATTTGAAGGTGTTTAGTGCTTATTTAGATTTTACTTTTGATACTTCTTCAAATTTCACCACTTGCTTTCATGCTTCTTTTATCATGCAAAAATCATTAAGCCTCTTCATTTTTTAGAAACTAAAAAACACAAACACTGATTTTATATTGCTAAAAGAAGCATTATGATTTCACAAAAACCAATCCTAAATGGTCTATGCGTTTAAATTGGATCGGGCAAGTTAATCGGAAAATTTTCGTCTTCATACTTTTCAATCAAAAATCCCCAACACTTCCAATTCATCACCTTCAGCAGAATTTTTCTGCGCATTGAAAATTACTTCCAGCCTGTTTAAGGCTTCCTGATAATCCTGCTCGGTTTTAATTGGTTTAATGTTCATGATAACTAAATTTTTGTTGCATCAATTTTATCATAAGCTGCGCATGTAGCAACTAATAAATATACTTCTTTTATCCCTTAAAAAACGAAAAAGCCGTATTTCCATAATTTCTTTTTTCGCTGAAATTGGGTTGGTTACTTAAGTTTTGGTAAGATGGATGCTCTACGATCAGCAAACCACCGGGCACCAATAACTGCTTGGTAAAAACAGCATTCGGTATTTGCGGGAGTTTGTCCAGGTCATAAGGCGGATCGGCAAAGATCAGGTCATATTGTTCGGTTTCCAATTCCAAAAACTTAAAAACATCCGCTTTGTAAGTAGTGATTTCCGGCAACTGATGTTTAACCGCCATATCTTTTATGTAAAAAATACATTTCGCATCACGGTCAACCGCTGTTACTTTTTCTGCGTTCCGCGAAGCAAATTCCATCGCAATGTTTCCTGTTCCGCTAAACAAGTCCAGAACTTTTAAACCTTCAAAATCCAACTGGTTGTTTAGGATATTGAACAAAGCTTCTTTCGCCAAATCTGTAGTTGGCCGAACTGGCAAATTGTTTGGCGGATTGAAGCGTAATCCTTTTAATCGTCCTCCGATGATCCGCATCAGCTTAAACCTAAAAAATCAGCAATTTGATGCTGAGCCAACGTGTTGATTTGCTTGTAATCTGTTGTGCCGAATAAAACAACTTCTTTAAAAAACTCCTTTAAACGGAGCACTTGTCCGCTGTCTGCTTCTACCCTGCCGCTAATTATAAGTGTCGTTTCTTCCGGTTTCAACTGAAGCTGGTTTGCAACTAAAGCTGTAAAATAAACCACTTCATCCGCGGTGGAACAAACAAACTGATTGTAAAAACGGATTTTATCCTGATCCGGAAATAAAACCTGCAACTGGTTTTCCTTCAAAAACAAATATAAGTTTTGCCCGGAAAGCCGCGCTTCAAACACTGTTTTTATCCAGCCTTTTGGTGCAAAAGCGATTTCGGGCGAATTGAAACGCGTTTCTATTTTCCGGATCAGTTCTTCCGGAAAAGTAAAAATTACCGTGTTTTGCCCGTTTTCTATTTGATCTTTTAAAATCACATCTGCTTCTTTTACCGATAAAAAAGCAGCAAAGCCCAACAATTTTTCAGGGGTAAAAACAGCATCCGGAACCAAGCAAAAACTATTGGTTTCTATGGCAACAACGATTTTTTGGTAGGATGAGCCAAGTACTTCCGGACTTTCCTGCGGCTCCCAAAGTCCGCTCAACGTATTTCCAGTACTTACATAAATTAACCAATGTGTAACAGGATGACTAACGGCATAGCTGAAAGTATCTTGGTTTAAAATGATCAGCAACCAAAATTTAGTAAGATCAAAACGATCAAAATCAGGATCAGAATAGTTTATCGGGACAAAGTGCATCGGTAAACAAAAGTAAAAAATTTTGGCAATAGGCTTTAAGCGTTTTTATAGTCATTTTTGGTGATGATGAATGAAGATTTGATCCGCAAAGCTTTTCCGCATACGCCCACTTTACAGCAAATGGAACTGTTTGGTTTGCTGCACCAGTTTTTGATCAGTACGGATGAAGATGCTTGTTTCATCTTAAAAGGTTATGCCGGGACCGGGAAGACAACGGTTTTGGCTGCATTGGTAAGGCTGCTGAAAAACTATAACTACGAATCCTTTTTGCTGGCGCCAACCGGCCGCGCCGCTAAAGTGATGAGCAATTATTCGGGCAGGAAAGCTTTTACCATCCACAAAAAAATATACCGTAAAAAGAGTGCCGTAACGCCTGACATGGCTTTTTCTACCGCAGGGAACCTGCACGAAAACACTTTGTTTATTGTGGATGAAGCTTCGATGATCTCTGCTGAAATTGTCGGCAGCAGCAACAATGGTTTACTTCATGATTTGGTCGAATATGTTTATAATTCCCAAAATTGCAAACTGCTGCTGATCGGCGACACGGCCCAGCTTCCGCCTGTTGGTTCGGAAAATAGTGCCGCATTGGAACCGAAGCTGCTGAAAGATCTGTTTCATCTCCGGGTTTTTAGTTATGAATTGACCGAAGTAATGCGGCAGGAGAAAAACTCGGGCATTTTAGAAAATGTAACGGCTATCAGAAATCTTATAAGGAATGAAGAAGCCGAATATCCGCAGATCATCACCCAAAACTTTAAAGATATTTACCGCATGACCGGCGAACGGCTGGAAGAAGGTTTAAACTATGCTTACAACAAATATGGCATGGAAAATACGCTGCTCATCTGCCGTTCTAACAAAAACGCCAATAGTTACAACCAGCAGGTGCGCGCCCGGATTTTATACCGGGAAGAAGAATTAACAGGCGGCGATTTTGTAATGGTGGTGCGCAACAATTATTTTTGGATGAAGGAGCAGGAAGAAAGCAGTACCGATTTTATTGCCAACGGAGATATTGGGCAGATCAAAAGAGTGCGCAACATCCGGGAAATGTATGGTTTCCAGTTTGCAGATGTACAACTGGAGTTTACAGATTATGCGGAAGGTTTGACATTGGATTGTACCGTAATGCTGAATACATTATATACTGAAACACCCAATTTGTCTCACGCAGAAAACAACCGTTTTTATGAAGAGGTAATGAAAGATTATGAACACATTCAAAGCCGCCAGAAAAAAATGGAACAATTGAAAGCCAATCCCTATTTTAATGCTTTGCAGATCAAATTTGCTTACGCCGTTACTTGCCACAAAGCGCAGGGCGGGCAGTGGGACGCGGTTTTTGTGGACCAGGGTTATTTAACGGAGGAAATGATGAACACCGACTTTTTGCGCTGGTTTTATACGGCTTGTACAAGAGCTTCAAAAGAATTGTTCCTGATCAATTTTAATGAAAAATTTTATCAGGAGAAGTTAACCGAGAGTTTTTAAGCGATAAAAGAAGCATTGCTTGGAGTTTGTTTAAATTTCTTTTCGGCTTATTTTGGCTAAAGTCATATTTAAGCTACTTACAACCCACGGCCTTCAGGCCGTGGCAATTAAATAATCGTTTTTGCATTTTTAATACCAGTTGATAACAAGCGGGCTTATCCCGGCAGGACGATTATCATACTTCAATTGCCACGGCCTTCAGGCCGTGGGCAAGGGCAGCAAACAAAAGGCTTTAGCCAAAAACAAAAAAACATAAGACGCCAAAATTTATGGCATAAAAGAAGCATCTATTTAAATTAAAAACGTACTGTTGATTTTATAGGTGATAAAAGAAGCATCTGCTTAAAACCGGCCTTCGACTGACTTTTTGTCGTATAAAATTAAATTTGACTGACGAATTTTCTAATCTGCTTTATTAGAAAACATTGGTAACGGATTTGCTATTCTTTATTCATATGAACTTAAACAACTATACCATAAAAGCCCAGGAAGCGATCCAGAAAGCATCTGAAATCACTTCCGGAAACCAGCAGCAGGCGATAGAAAACGCGCATCTGCTGAAAGGAATGTTGCTGGTGGATGAAAACGTTGTCAATTATCTCCTTAAAAAAGTCAACGTTAACCTAAACCGGATCAATACTTCGCTGGATGAACTCATTGCTTCTTATCCAAAAGTAAGCGGAAGCAATGTATATCTGTCATCCGATACGAACAATACTTTGCAAAAAGCTTTGTCATATGTTAAAGAATTTAAAGACGAATTTGTATCGGTAGAACATCTTTTATTAGCTGTTTTAGCGGCAAAAGATAAAACCAGTTCCTTATTAAAAGATTTTGGTGCGACAGAAAAAGACTTGAAAAAAGCAATTCTGGAATTACGGGGAACAAATAAAGTGACCGACCAGAATGCAGAAGCCACTTACAATGCTTTAAATAAATACGCCCGGAACTTAAATGAATATGCAGAATCGGGCAAGCTCGACCCTGTTATTGGCCGTGATGAAGAAATCCGCCGTGTAATGCAGATCTTATCGCGCCGGACAAAAAACAACCCGATCCTGGTTGGCGAACCTGGCGTTGGTAAAACAGCCATTGCCGAAGGTATTGCTTTCAGGATCATCAAAGGCGACGTTCCGGAGAACCTGAAAACAAAAACTGTTTATTCTTTAGATATGGGCGCACTAATTGCCGGCGCCAAATACAAAGGAGAGTTTGAGGAACGGTTAAAATCAGTGGTAAAAGAAGTAACCCAAGCCGATGGCGAGATCGTTTTATTTATTGACGAGATCCACACACTGGTTGGGGCAGGCGGCGGCGAAGGTGCAATGGACGCGGCAAACATTTTGAAACCAGCACTTGCCCGGGGCGAATTAAGGGCAATCGGCGCAACTACTTTGAACGAATACCAGAAGTATTTTGAAAAAGACAAAGCACTGGAACGCCGTTTTCAGAAAGTAACGGTAGATGAACCTGATACAGCCGATGCGATTTCTATTTTGCGCGGGATAAAGGAAAAATACGAAACGCACCACAAAGTACGGATTAAAGACGAAGCCATTATTGCGGCCGTAGAAATGTCGCAGCGTTATATTTCCGACCGCTTTTTACCGGATAAAGCTATTGATTTGATGGATGAAGCGGCTTCTAAACTCCGTATGGAAATGGATTCAGTCCCCGAAGTGGTGGATGAGCTGGAACGCCGGATCATGCAATTGGAAATTGAGCGCGAAGCCATCAAACGTGAAAACGATGAAAAACGGGTGAAAGAGCTGAGCGAAGAAATAGCCAATCTTTCTAACGAGCGGGATTCTATCCGTGCCAAATGGCAGGGCGAAAAAGATTTGGTAGACAATGTCAACACCAAAATCGAACAGATCGAAGACTTTAAGCTCGAAGCCGATCAGGCTGAACGCGCAGGTGATTACGGTAAAGTTGCCGAACTGCGTTATGGCAAAATTAAAGAGGCAGAAGCTGAAGTTGAAAAACTGAAAAAACAACTGGAAGCTGAACAGGGCAAAGAAGGCCGGATGCTGAAAGAAGAAGTTACGGCCGATGATATTGCCGGTGTAGTTTCCCGTTGGACAGGCATCCCTGTTTCTAAAATGATCCAGAGCGAACGCGAAAAATTGCTGCATTTGGAAGACGAACTGCACAAGCGCGTAGCTGGTCAGGAAGAAGCGATTGAAGCTATTTCTGATGCGATCCGCCGCAGCCGCGCCGGTTTGCAAGATCCGCGTAAGCCAATTGGTTCCTTTATTTTCTTGGGAACAACCGGTGTTGGAAAAACAGAGTTGGCTAAAGCTTTGGCTGAGTATTTATTCAATGATGAATCAGCTTTGGTACGGATTGATATGAGTGAATACCAGGAACGTCATGCTGTTTCCCGCTTAATTGGTGCGCCTCCGGGCTACGTTGGCTACGACGAAGGCGGACAATTAACGGAAGCTGTTCGCAGAAAACCATATAGTGTTGTTTTGCTAGACGAGATTGAAAAAGCACATCCTGATGTTTTCAACATTTTGTTGCAGGTTTTGGATGATGGTCGTTTGACCGATAACAAAGGCCGGGTGGTGAACTTTAAAAACACGATCATCATCATGACTTCTAATATTGGTTCCAACATCATCCAGGAAAACTTTACTTATTTGGATGAAGCAAACCATGACGAAGTAGTTGCCAAAACCAAGAATGAATTGTTTGAGCTGCTGCGCAAAACCATCCGGCCGGAGTTTTTAAACCGAATTGATGAGATCATTATGTTTACGCCTTTAAGCCGGAATGAAATTGGTGCAATTGTACAATTACAATTTAAACAATTGCAAGATACTTTGAACGAAATGGGTATCCATATTGAAGCAACAGATGCTGCATTGGAATGGTTGGGGCAATTGGGTTACGATCCGCAGTTTGGCGCACGACCGCTAAAACGGGTGATCCAAAAGAAAGTACTGAACGAACTTTCCAAACAAATTTTAGCTGGCAAAATCAACAAAGACAGCAATATCAAATTAGATGAATTTGACCACAACTTTGTGTTCTTGAATTCCTAATATATAAAAATAGGTGCTAAAAGAAGCATCTGAAACAAAAGGAGTTCCCCGTAAAAGGGAAACTCTTTTTTTATTATTAATCTCATCAACAAACATTTATATTTTGGTTTATTTTAAATTTTAAAGTATTTTTGAGTAATGAGTACAGCTAAAGTAAATAAAACTAAAAACAAGCAAAATCAATCTTTGGGCAATCCTTTTGTTAAGCTGGTTGAAGATAAAATTAAAGTTTCAAAAGCTGTTCAAGAGGGTAAAGCATTAAGTACCCTTAAAGATATTGATTTTGTCAAACCTGTATAATTTATACCCTGTTGAAGCGGGATATACATTTACCACGGTTAACGGCGACAAATACTTTGCTTATTTTACTCCCTTTACCCTACAAACGAAAAATTATACAGAAATAGAAACGGTCAGTTTCGGATTTGAATGTAAAAGAGCAAATCCTTATAGCAAACAAATTTATGATTCTGCAACTAAAAATACTATCGTCCATCTGATTAAAGATTATTTTAGTAACAAGGGCGAAGGTGCTTTGTTGTATATCTGTTTAAACAACGACGAAAAAGGCAGACATCGAAATATTATTTTCAGTACATGGTTTAACGAATTAGGTCAGGGATTTGAACGCTACAAATCGAAAGTTGAAACTGAAAATTTAGGGTTTTTTAGTGCTATTATCATAAAAGAGAATAATCCAAATATGAGAAATTTAATCAGTGCTTTTTATTTTACTATTGATTATTGGTTCCCGGAGGAAGAATAGGTTCGTATACATTCAATTAGGTAGAGAAGTTGCTTGTAAAGACAGCGTATATTAAAAAGGAGCCTCCGGTAAAATGGAAGCTCCTTTTTTGTTAATTGCATTGTTGAATCTTGAAGATGGCAATAAAAGTTACGATCAATACTTACAACATATAGCATTGTCCTTTTTTACAAATATAAAAACAATTAAATTTTATGGGATAAAAGAAGTATCGAAAAAAGGCAAAAAAATGAAATTTTTAAAAATCAGTGGATGCCGATACCTCTTTCCAGTTGCTCAAATCCTGTTGCAGCATTCCTACTTTCTGAATAGCCCTTTCATAAGCATCGCTCCCCATAAACAAACGTACAGGGGGATTAGGGTCTTCCGCAATCCTGATGAACACAGTTGCTGCTTTATCCGGGTCTCCCAATTGTGTTCCATTCATGGATAAGTATTTGGCATGTGTTGCCCTAACAGAAGTATAATCTTCAATTGGATGCTTTGCAATTGTTAAAGATGCCTCGTTTAAAAAACTGGTACGAAAGGCGCCAGGTTCAACAACCGTTACATGTATCCCAAATTCTTTTACATCATCTGCCAGCACTTCAGAAAAGCCCACTACCGCAAACTTTGTGGCAGCATAAACAGACCAGCCTGTAGCTGCCGCAAACCCTGCAATAGAAGATATGTTAATAATATGACCGGAACGCTGGCTGCGCAAATAAGGCATTACGCTTTTAACAACCTTAAAAGCAGCAAATACATTTACTTCAAAACTTTGCATGATCTCTTCACTACTTAACTCTTCAATAGTTCCGCCAATTCCATATCCTGCATTGTTGACTACTACATTAATTTCCCCGAATGTATTGACCGTTGTTTTGATGGCTTCGCCGATACTTTGATCATCCGATAAATCTACCTCCAAAGGCAAAAACAAATTACTTTTGATTGCCACAGCTTCAACAAGACTGTTTATATTTCGTGAAGTGGCCGCAACTCTATAACCTTCATTCAATAATTTTTTTACTAAAGAAAGCCCTAATCCTTTGGAAGCCCCCGTAATAAACCATACTTTTTTATCTTTCATAATATTTTTTTATGTTAAATTGATCAGTTGTTAAAAGCCGTAGATAATGTAAGTTGCTTCTGGCTTTCCAAATCAAGCTTTACAAAGTCTATTTTTTGATTGGCTAAATCATAAGCATCTTCTCCTAAAAATAAGTGCAAGGCAGGCTTTTCTTCAAGGCTCATTTGGATCAAAGCTGATGCCGCCTTTTCCGGGTCGCCTGGCTGGTTTCCGTCTATTTGGTTTTGATGCAATGCCTGTGATTGTCTTGCCTCTTCATACTCGGCAATCGAATTGGAAGGCATAGCAATAGATCCTTTTGCAAGGAAATCCGTTCGGAAGTATCCCGGGTAAACCAGTGTTACTTTAATCCCGAAAGCTTTTGTTTCTGCTGCCAAACTTTCTGTTAATCCGGCTACTGCAAATTTTGTGGCACAATATATTCCCCATCCTGCAAAGCCTCCGTTATAACCGCCGATAGATGAAATATTAAAGATATGCCCGGATTTTGCAGTGCGAAAATGTGGCATTACACTTCGTATCACATTTAAAAGGCCAAAAACATTCACATCAAAGTTTGTTCTTGCTTCTTTGTCTGTCAGTTCTTCCAATGTTCCAAGTTGGCCATAACCTGCATTGTTTACAAGTACATCAATGGTTTTAAAATGATCCAAAGTTGTTTCAATTGCTTTTTTTACAGAGCTTTCATTCATCAAGTCAACTTCAAGTGGTAAAAAATCTGCTGATTGTGCCCCGATTTCTTTTACTAATGCACTACTGTTTCGTGAAGTTGCCGCAACTTTGTATCCTTCTGATAAAAGTTTTTTTACCAATGTAAGTCCCAAACCTTTTGAAGCCCCTGTAACAAACCATACTTTTTTGTTTTCCATTTTTTGTTTTTTTATGACACAAAAGTAGAACGGTTAAACAGGAAGGATATAACGTAAATCAAACGAAAGGTTACAAAAATCAAACAGACCGAAATTGGGTTGGCGTTTGCTGCATTTTTTTCTTAAAAAAATTATTGAAATGCGTTGGTTCTTCAAATCCCAAACAATAAGCAATTTCAGCAACGTTCCAATTGGTATGTTTCAATAACATTTTGGCTTCTTGTGCCAGGCGTTCTGCAATTATTGCTGAAGTGGTTTTTTGGGTGGTTTCTTTTAAAGCGCGGTTTAAATGATTTACATGAATTGAAAGTTGGTTGGCAAAGTCGGAAGCCGAACGGAATGCAAATCGTTGGTTTGAATTTTCTATCGGAAATTGTCTTTCCAACAGTTCTAAAAACAAAGATGAAATCCTACCGGAAGCATTGGAATCGCTATGAATAGAAAGATTGGCAGGTTGCATTTTCATGGCACTGTGAATAAGTTCAAATACAAGATTCTTCAATACGTCGTACTTATAAGTATAGTTAGATTTAATTTCTTCAAACATTTTAAGGTAAATTACAGTAATTCCCTCCGTATCTTTATCCGAAATTGAGAAAACAGGTGTTCCGTTAGGCTGAAACACCGGGTATTCTTTCAGGCTGCCAAAATGATTAAAAAAAGCTTCGGTAAAAACACAGAAAAACCCCGACTGCTTTTCATCTAACTGCTCCCAATTGTACGGTACTTTTGGATTGGCAAAAAACAAGGCCTGATGTTCTATTGCTATCACTTTATCAGCATAATGCACCATGTTTTTACCAATGATAAAACTTATTTTATAATAATCTTTTCGGCTGTAAGGGATAGGTTTGGATTGGCGCCCTACAAAGTCGTCCAACTTAAAAACATTGAAATGCCCGATCTCTTTTTTCAAATTATCGGGCATCCAATTCAATTTCTCCTGATAAAACCCCTCTATGCTTTGTAGCTTTTCCATTTGGTAAAGGTACAAAATTCAAATAAGCTTGAGCAATGCTTCTTTTAGCACATAAAAATTTGTGTGTACTTTTTTCCCGCGATAAAAGTATAATAAGTTTAAAGATTTTTAGGGCATAAAAGAAGCATGCAAAATGGTAGCTGTTAATAGAATTGAAAGTTTCTTCTTGTTAGCTTAAAGTCCAAAAAAAGAAACAGCTTGTTTGGGTACATCAAAGCTTTTGGAAGTTTTGCCCATCAATCTTGGAAAACGGAAGTTAGGTTGAGGAATTACATGTCCGCCACCATAAATCGTATAAAGTTCAACTAAAGCCTGCCCTGCTTTCGTCCATGTTTGGTGTTCTGCATAAATCCAATTATCTTTTTTCAAGTCGTTTTCTTTTAAATTTTGTGCTTTCTCTATTAAAGGCTTTGTTGTGATTCCATTCCGTTTAGCCAAATTTTCTGCGGATGCTTGTGCAGAAATCACTGTCCCGATCTTTTTAAACCCAAACAGCGTTACTTCACCGCCGTTGTAGGGATTGATTGGATCTTTAGTTCCGGTAACCAGCATTATCCTTGATGTTTGCCCTTCTAAAATGCATGAACAAGTTGCCGGTGTTGGAAGATTGGCACCAACAGCCGAAACAGCAGCTATCAAATCCGGTTGTTCCATAGCAAGGCGCAAAGCCATTTGCCCTCCGTTGGAAAATCCGAATACATACACTTTGCCCGGATCAATTCCATAATCTTTTCTGAATTTATCAACCAAAGTTCGGATAAACCCAACATCGTCCATATTTTCTTTTTTCGCCGGAAAAGGTGTATCGCTTCGGCAGTCGTTCCAATTACCTTTATAGCCATTCGGATAAATAACTGCAAAACCTTTTTGATCTGCCAATTGGTCAAACTCGTAAGCTGTCCATTGCCGCATTTTGGCCGCGTTCATCCCTGTTCCGTGTAAGGCAATAATCAAAGCAGGTTTAGTGCTTAGCTTTTTTGGAATGTAGTACAAGTAACTGCGGTTTTGGTCAGCTACCCGGATTGTGGCCTGTTCAATTTTAAAGCTAAGCTGAGGTTCATTTGGAACGGGTGCATAAGCAAAATAGAAATAAGCAACAATCAGAAGGGTCAGGATAATGCCAACTATAATGATGGTTCGGTTCATCTTCTATTAGCTTGTTTAGCAATTCGTTTATTCAACATCATAATTTAGTAAACAATGAAAGTTATGTTTCAAATGTAGGTACATTAGCTTATTAAATATTAGTAGTAAACAAAAGGTTAACAGTAACCTTTAGGTTAGTAAATTTTCAATAAATGGAACTTTGTAAATTAAGCAGTAACCCTTATGATGAACAATGCGCAACCATGCTTCAGGCGGTTGGCGATGCCTTGTATGCGATGGGTGGAAAATGGAAGCTGAGAATAATCATCGCCTTGTTTAACGGTAAAAAGCGGTTTAATGAGCTGTTACGAACCATAACCGGAATTTCTGCCAGGGTGCTATCCAACGAATTGAAAAATTTGGAAATGAATGGGTTTGTAAAGCGAAATGTAAATGCTGTGGCGACGCCGGTTACAGTTGAATACGAATTGACCGAATACAGTAATACTTTAGAAGATGTAGTGCGGTCTTTAAGTAAATGGGGCGCAATGCACCGGGAAAATATCAAACAGCAAACCGGCAAAAAATAATTTTGCCTTTTTCTATTTGTTTAAGTTGGAAATGTTGTGGTGATTTTATTTTCTTAAATGTACTTTGAGTTTACAAGTTTCTAAATATACAATGCTTCTTTTATGCCATAAAAATTAGTATCGTTATCCAAGTTTGAAAAAATCAATTTTTAGGTGATAAAAGAAGTATCTGAAATAGGTTATAAAACCAATGGCTTGCCGATGCTTAACACATCCAATTTGTCATCCAAGTTAAGCTTCTTTGCTGCTGCCTGTAAATCTTTTAAAGGCTGGCTCAACGGCTCATCCGAAAGATCAAAAGTGCCATAGTGCATCGGGATAAAACGAGTGGCGTTCAATTCTATAAAACCTTGAAGTGCATCTACCGGAGACTGGTGGTTGGCACTCATAAACCAAATTGGCTCATAAGCGCCGATACCTAAAATGGCATCATTAAAGCTTCCGAAAACTGCTGCCAATTGTTTATAATGGGTATCATAACCGCTATCGCCGCCAAATAAAATACGCTTGTTTGCCGTTTCCATTACAAATCCTCCCCAAAGTCGCTGGTTGGTATCAAACAGACCGCGCGTTGACCAATGCCTGGAAGGAATAAATGTAATTTTTAACGGGTCATCACCTGTACTATACTGCTGATACCAACCAGCTTCTTCTATTTTATCAGATCCGGTGAAACTGTGTACGATGTCTTTCATACCTAATCCCGTCAAATATTTAACATCCGGGTTTTGCTTTGATAATAGTTTCAGGCTTTTATCATCCAAGTGATCACGATGGTCATGCGAGAGCAAAATATAATCAAGATTTATTAACCGATGAGGGTCAACAGGAAATTCAGACCGGCGTTTAACGGAAAGAATATCACCAAATACCGCATCAGTTACTATTTGGATGCTACCAATGCGGATATAAAAGGTACTATGACCAAGCCAGACAATTATATCATCACTTCCTTTTAGCCAGGAACCATCCTTAAAAACAGTTGGGTTCCAAACTTCTGCTTTTTTGTCTTTTCTGAATGGGCTGCTTTCCAATTTCCAGCGAAATACATCCGCCAAACTTGGAACAAAAGGATGGTTGAGGTTCAGAAACCTACCTTTTTGATCAACAGGTGTCCCCTGCCATCCGTTAGGGGCTTTTGGTGTCTTTAATTGCGGATTATTCTTATAGGCTTTTACTTCGTTGTTTGTCATTGTATTTATTATAGCACAAATAAAGGCAACTCAATTTGAATTGCCCTTTTATTTATCTGATATTTACTACCATATTCTTTTTAGCTATCAAGCATTTGTTTTAAGCCAATTGAACTGAAGTTTCATTTTGTTTAATTTTAAGCAAGTCAATAGTTGATGTCCAAAGAATATTTTGGTACTCTTTATTATAAGAGTCAGTTGAAGATTTGATTTCTTTGGCACCTTCGAAATATTTTCCTTTAAAATTTTTGTATTGGTCAGAATAAGCAAGGTTTGCCAGGCGTTTACCTGAAACCGGCGCCGTATTTACATTGTGTACAAAGTATCTAAGCACGGGCAAAATCTTATTTGATATGAAGCGCAAGAATGGCGGATAGTTTCTTGCAAGCCCGGTCCCTGGCACAAATCCCGGGTCAAGGGCGTTTACCCTGATATTGGTTTCGGACAACTTTCTTTGCAATTCGTAGGTCGTAAGAATATTGCATAATTTTGAAGTTGTATATCTGCGTTGTCCTACGGCCATCAGTTTCTCATTTGTTTCGGTTGGATACGCCAGTTCCTTTGCATTTTTAAATATGGGCGGTTCCATTCCTGTCTTTTGTTTTGGGTCGTGTGTGCCACTTGCCGTAAATGTTATACTTGCATTGCTGTCCATAAATGGTAAAAGCAATAAAGTAAGGTAAGTGGAAGCCAAATGATTTACACCAAAAGTGCTTTCAAAACCTTCTTTTGTGAATTGTGTTTCTACAACATTTTGGATGCCTGCATTGTTTATCAGTGCAATTATTTTGTTGTTAGGTTGCTTTGAAAACTGCGCTGTAAACTCCCGTACAGATTGTAAAGATTCCAAATCCAAAGGCAAACAAATTATATTTTCATGCCCTGATTTTTGTTTAATGTTTTGAATTACTTTATCGCCTGATTGCTGATTTCGGCAAGCAATAATGATTTGCTCGTTAGGTGCAATTTTAGCCATTTGCATGGCACATTCAAAGCCAATCCCACTTGTTGCCCCTGTAATGATGATTGATTTCATTTTTTATCTTTTTTTAATGATGGTACAAAATTCACCAATAGAAAAATGAAACCATTTGCCATTTGGCAAAAAGCAATTTAACTGCTAATATTTTTTCTGATCCTGCTTAAGGAAGATTGGGTAATACCAAGATAAGAAGCCAAGTACGATAAGGGGATCCGGTTTGCAAGTTTGGGGAATTTTTGAAAGAAGTTAAGGTAACGTTCCGTGGCATCTTCCGCCATCATGGTACTGATCTTATTGACTTTATCTGCCAATCCTTTTGCTGTGATCTTACTGATGATAACATCCCATCCTATGATGGTCATAGAAAGTTCCTGCATCACTTCTTTTGAAAAAACGATCATTTTGCAATCTGTAATTACATGTATATATTCTGAAGAAGGAATATTTTGATTGTAACTATTGATGTCAACTACAAAATTATTTTCATCTATAAAATACTTGGTAATTTCCTCTCCCTGGTTGTTGTAGTAACAAATCCTAAAAATACCTTCTGTTAAAAATGCAATTTCCCTTGGTATTTTTCCGGCTTCGGCATAATATTCATCCTTTTTTAATTCCTTTAGGATTCCTTTGCTTTTTACCAGGTCAATTTGTTGTTGGTTCAGGTGTCCAAATTGCAATAAATAATTGATGAGTGCTTCCATTGGTGAAAGTTAGCAATTGTGCGTTGGCTTACATTTGCCATTTGGCAAAAAACACACTGGAGTTAACAATAATAGTCGAAAGCTTCTTTTAAGTTATATCTTAAAAAATACAAATACTTCTTTTATGCCATAAATTTAGTGTTGGTATAATAATAGGTTTGCAGAAAAAGACTAAGATTTTTAGGTGGTAAAAGAAGCATTATCTCTTTTCTTGTCAAAATTTAAACAAGCTCTGTATTTTATGGGTTCTTTGCAAAGTAAGAGAGCCTCCGTCATGAAGCAATTGTCCATGCGAAAATGCCTTTTGTCCATGTTAGAGGTTTATGCAGATGCGGATATTTGTATAATAAACAGATAAATAAATTAATATTTTAACAACATGGAACAGAATCAATTGATACCGCCATTTAGTGGGGAAACGGCTGCCGAGAAGCTTCGGCTGAATACAAATGTTTGGAATACACGCGACCCAGAAAAAATTATTCAGTTATATACCGAGGACATTGAGTGGCTTGACCGCACAACATTTCTGAGCGGAAGGGAACAAGTTAAAGCTTACCTTGCCCAGAAATTTGAAAATGAACAGGAATTTATAACAAAAAAAGAAGTTTGGGGAGCGAAGGAAAACCGTAACGCCATACGATTTGAAGACGAATGGCACGATCAAAACGGGCAATGGTTTCATAGTTATGGTAACGAGCAGTTGGAATTTGATGAGAAAGGCCTTATTCGGAAACGATTTGGCGTTATTAGTGATAAAGCGATTGAAGCTGTTGACAAAACATTAGTTTAGCTTAATTTAGGCCATATACCAAAAGCCTCAAAAAAAGGCTTTTGGTATTTAGTTGTTGCTGAGTAGGTGTAAAAATATCCGACAATGTACTATAGGCGATATTTAGATACATTAACCTGATGATTTATAGTGCAGTTTGTTGTTTATAAGTATACCCTATGGTTTACAAATTGTACTCTTCAATA
>JAABUS010005550.1_pt1 | contig 16411 bp, 11 predicted proteins | sample 5560161 | NCBI WGS metagenome assembly JAABUS01 (sample SAMN10711885, study PRJNA513376) | rock metagenome | isolation source: Antarctica rocks | place: Antarctica: Victoria Land, Trio Nunatak nord | collected 2016-01-04
GCCCCCGCCGGGCCCCCGCCCCCGGGCCGCCGCCACTTCGCCGGGAGCGGCCCCATTGGCGTCAAGTCAAGCGAGCGGCCGCTCCTTGGCCCAGTCTAGAGCGACAGGGCAAGGGGCGGCCGCCCAGGGAGTCAACGACGGCGTTCGTCGGCAGGTGACGCGAAGACGGTCAGTCGGCGATCAGCACGGTGCGGGCAGTAAGTTCGGCTGTGTCGTCGGCGCGGGCTGGACGCTGCCGGTTGGCGATCGGGTCCTCGGGCAGGTTGATGGCCTCGTCGAGATCGACCAGGGTGATCTGGGGGACGATGACCCTTGCCTCGACAGCAGGGCCAACTGGAACGTCCCACCAACCGCAAGATCACGGATGAGCCCCGCAGGATCATGACGTCCGGCAGCGGCATTCCGCGCTGGACGCGTCCTCGTCGACCGTTCCGGTGCTGACCGACGAATCCGACGGATCTGGGCGGGACCCGCACGGGAGCCGGCGGTGCAATTCGAACTCGTCTGGCAGGGCCGCTGGCCAATCGTTATCCTTCTGGGACGGAAGCTGCCGGGCGCCGGTTGCGCGGAAGTCACGATTCGCCGGCGTCGTGGGCCGAGCATCCGTCGCCGCTGACGTGGGCCCAACCGACGATCCCGCCGTGCCGGGCCGCCAAAGTATTTCGAGGAGACTCACCGGCATGCCGTCCGTTGTGCCCGCCGCGGCGGAAGCCCCCTACGTCCTCGCGCTCGACCTCGGGACGTCGTCGTTCCGGGCCCTCGTCTACGACGCCCGGGTTCGGGCGCTGGAGGGGAGCGAGCAGCAGCTCACCTATCCCATCGAGACGACGGCCGACGGCGGGGCGCAGGTCGACGCTGGCAAGCTGGTCGACCTGACCGTCGAGTGTATCGACGGCGTCCTGGCCGCCATCGGCCCAGAGGTGGCCCGGCGGATCGCGGCCGTGGGGACGACGTCGTTCTGGCACAGCCTGCTCGGGTTGGACTCGGACGGCGAGCCCGTCACCCCAGTCCTGATCTGGGCCGACAGCCGGTCCGGCCGGCAGGTCGACGAGCTCCGGCACGAGCTCGACGCCGAGCGGGTCCACCAGGAGACGGGGACGTTCCTCCACTCGTCCTACTGGCCGGCCAAGCTGCGCTGGGTCCGGGCCGAGCGGCCGGAATGGTGGGGCCGCGTCCGGCACTGGTGCTCGTTCACCGACTATCTGTTCGCGCGGCTGACCGGGGATGGCCGGACCTCGATCTCGATGGCCTCCGGGACGGGGCTGCTGGCCGTCCACGACAACCGTTGGCACGCCGGCATGGCGGCGGTCGCGGGCATCGACGTCGACGCTCTGCCCAAGTTGACCGACCGCGACGAGCCACTCCGGCCACCCCGGGAGGAATGGGCGCGGCGCTGGCCCGCGCTGGCGGACATCCCGTGGTTCCCGGCGATCGGCGACGGCGCCGCCGCCAATGTCGGCTCCTTCGCCGCCCGGCCCGGCCGGCTGGCCCTGACGCTCGGAACGTCGGGCGCGCTGCGGATGATCGCCCGGACCGATCGGGCCAAGGTTCCCAAGGGGCTCTGGGCCTACCGGCTGGACCGGGACCGCTACGTCCTCGGTGGAGCACTCAGCAACGGTGGCAACGCGACCCACTGGATGATGGACCGGCTTGGGGCTGGCTACGAGAGCGAGGAGCTCCGCGCGGCCTGCGCCATGCCGCCGGACAGCCACGGCCTGACGATGCTGCCGTTCCTCGCGGGCGAGCGCAGCCCGACCTGGAACGACCACGCCCGCGGGACGGTCGTCGGGCTCCGGCTGGCGACGACGAAGGCTGACCTGCTCCGAGCGACGATGGAGAGCGTCGTCTACCGGTTCGGGCTCATCGCCGACCGCCTGATCCCGATGGTGGGGGAGGCGCCGATGGTGATCGCCAACGGTGGCGCGGTCCTGCGCTCGGAGCCGTGGCTCCAGATGACGGCCGACATCCTCGGCGAGCCGGTGATCGCCCTGCCGGCCGAGGACGAGGCGTCGGCGGCCGGGGCGGCGATCGTGGCGCTGGCTGGGGCCGGCCTGCTGGCCGACATCGAGGACGCTCCGGACTGGGCGACCGGTGAGTACACCCGCCGCTTCGACCCCGAGCCGGAGCACCACCGCATCTACCGGGCGGCCAGTGAGCGTCAGCGCCAACTGGAGCGGCGCCTGTTCACGGACGGCGACCCGTGGGACGCCGCCGGGGACACGGCCGGTGACGTAGCCGGGGACGCCGGGGACGTCGCGACCCGCCCGTGATTCGGGACGTCGCCGTCGCGGCGATCCTCGTCGGGACGCTGGCCGGCATCCTCGTTCGGCCGTGGGGTCGCTCCGAGGCCTGGCCGGCGGCGATGGGGGCGGTGCTGGTCGCGGCGAGCGGCGCCGTCGGGCGGGACGACCTCCGGGCCAGCCTTGATCAGACCGCCGGCGTGCTGCTGTTCCTGCTCGGGATGATGCTGCTCTCATGGGTCGCTGACCAGGCCGGCGTCTTCGCCTGGTTGGCCGAGGGCTGCGCGGTGCTGGCCCGTGGCTCGGGGTGGGGGTTGTTCGCGGCCGTCGTCGGGCTGGCGGCTGTGGTGACGGCGCTGCTGTCGCTGGACACGACGGTCATCATGCTCACGCCGATCATCTACCGGCTGGCGCTGCGGCGGCGGCTGGACCCGGTCCCGATGCTGTTCGCCTGCGTCTTCGTCGCCAACATCGGCTCGCTACTGCTGCCGGTCAGTAACCTGAGCAACCTGCTCATGTACCGGCGGCTGGGGCTGGACTTCGGCGGCTTCGTCGCGATGATGTGGCCGCTGGAGCTCGTCGCGGTCCTCGCGACCGGTCTCGCGCTCGGGTTCCTTTTCCGGCACCGAATACCCCGGCGGTTCACGGAATCCGAAAGTGGGTTCCCGCCGGTCGACCGCTGGCTGGTTGGGGTCGCGGCCGGGATGCTCCTGACGCTCGTCGCGCTGATCGCATTCGGCCTGGCTGACCGGGCGCTGGCCGGTCCGGCCCTGGCCGGGGGTGGGCTGCTCGTGCTGGCCGGGCTGCTGACCCGGCGGCTGACCGTCCGGGCGGCGGCGCGGGCTGTGTCATGGAACGTCTTCGTCTTCATCGTCGCGATGACCCTGCTCGTCCGTGCCGTGGAGGGGACGCTGCTGGCCGGCGTGACGCTGCCGGTGCCCGACGGCCCGGTCGCCGCCCTTTGGGGTAGCGCGCTGGCTACAACGGCTGGCAGCAACGCGATCAACAACTTGCCGATGGCGGTGCTGGCGCTGGCGTTCCTGCCGCCAGCTCGTGACGCCGTCGGAGACGCCCTGGCGGTCGGCACGCTGCTCGGGACCAACATCGGTTCGACGCTGTCGGTCTCCGGCTCGCTGGCGACGATCCTCTGGCTCGACCAGCTCCGCGCGCGCGGGGTCGCGGTCGGGACGCGGGACTACCTGCGGGTGGCCCTGCTCGTGACGCCGGTCGTGCTGATCGTGACGCTGCTGGTTGCGACACTCCTGCTTTGGTAGGTCGCCTCGGCGCAGGTTCGGGCGCCGGAGCCGGATTGTCCATTGTTTCCGGCCATGAGCCCCACAGCTTGACGCAATGGAGGGATCTGAACGCTCAATAGCTCGTCGTGCTATTCCGCTCACTCGGCGTCCGTTCTCGAAGCCTGACTATGGGTCGGTAGTTGGACGGAAGCGTGAATCTCCGTTCCGCCGATTCTTCAAAGTCTCTCGTGAGGTGAATCCTGTCAGCCAGGCAGGTCATATATATCGAACGAATGAGAATTCCTCCCCGAATCAAATGGCGGCCGATTTGGAAATGATCAATTCACGAAATGGGTTTCAGTTAGGGTCAGCGGCAAAGAAGGGTTGACCAAGCTAGAACACCATGAGTGAAGAAGTCACCGGACCTGCATTGTGAAACAGTCCAATGGCGTTCCACTGAGGCCCATGGCTCTGTCCTATGATGCCTATGGCTCTGTCCTTGGCCGATGTTCCCAAGGACGCCGCTTCGCTGCCCCGTGTGGTGCCGCCCGCGTCCAAGCGGCCGGACCCCATCGTAGGGGCGATGCTTGGAAGCCCCTACGGGACGAGCGGCGTCGCTCACGGTGGCTGCGGGTGGTAGTCGTCATCCGTTTCGTCTCACAACTCAACCCCCTGCGAAGTAGGGCGCGGGGCGAATGCCGAGACCAGGCGTGCAGTCCTGACCGGGTCGAGCGTTTGCTGGTGGTCGGTCACCTGGAGAGTGTGTTGCTGTACCCGCCAAATGCCCTGATCGGCATGATCGACCGCATTTTCAATGAGCCGGGCGGCTTTAGCGCCTGGGTCGAAGCACGACCCCGGTGCCCGGTCCCTCGCGGTCAGTTCCTGCATCCATCTGGTTTGGGATGACGCCACGAGGCCCCGTGATCCGCACCTGTTGCGTGTTACCCGGCGCTGTCCGATAGTCGCTGACCTATACTCCCCAACCGGATCGTCGGGAGAGGTCGAGCTACCCCACGTCCTCGCGGTAAGCGGGGACGTCAGGCCTGCTTGCGCGTGGTCGGTGCGATGGGACAGGGACCGTTTCCGGGAGCACCTCCCGGCCGGCGCGACCGCGCCAGTCAGACAGCCCAGCCGTCCGCCGCTCGCCGTGCCTCCGGGCAGCGGCGTGACCTCCCGACCCAGATTCCTGGTCGGCAGGTGAACCAGTCGTGGTCCCCTGGTGGGACGGGTTCCAGCCCACGCCCCGTCATGCCCGGCCGGGAGCGGGAGCGGCGGCAAGCCGACCGACGGCGCCGGCGCCGTGATCAGCCAGCCACGCCGGAGGGGACCGACCTTGGCTCCCAGGTCCGGCGCATGCGGCAACGGCGCAGCCCCCCAGGCGCTCGCTTCGCCGGCGGGATCATTGGCGAGCTGCTCCGCCGGGCCGGCGACCGGCCCGATGCCGCCCGGATCTGGGGTGCTCTGGTCGTCGGCGTCGTCGGATCGCTCCTGCTCGGCGTGGCCGGCATCTCCGACAACTACCTGCACCGCGGCGTCGAGACGTCCGCCAATGGCCCCTTCGTCGTCCAACCGACCGGGAATGCCCCAGCGACCAATGAGGATCTCCTGGCGGTCGCGGACGGCGATCGAGCCGGCGTCATCGGGCGGATGGCCGGCAGCGGGATCCGGTACGTCCGGCTGCCATTGCGGTGGGCCGAGTTGGAGACCGAGCCGGGCATCTTCGCCTGGGACGACCTCGACGCGACGCTCACGGACCTCGACGCGGCCCGGATTACGCCGGTCGTCGCCGTCCTCGACACCCCGGAGTGGGCGCAGGGCGACAATACGGAGGCGGCGATCGACACGCCGCCGGCCGACCCGACGGACATGTACGGGTTCGTGCAGGTGCTGATGACCCGCTACAGCGGCCGGTTGCCGTTCCTGCAGATCTGGGACGCCCCCAACGACCCGGCCCACTGGGGCGGCCAGACGCCGGATCCCGTTGGCTACGCGACGATGCTCGGCGAGTCCGCCAATGCCGCACGCCTCGCTTCGCCCGGCGTGCGGATCGTTCTGGCGGAGTTTGCCGTCGCCCCGACCAATGGGCCCGACGACCTGAGTTACCTGCGGGCGATCTACCGCTCCCGGGCGGCCGACTTCTTCGACGTCGTCTCCGTCGTGACGGATGGCGGCAACCGGTCGCCCTTCGACCGGCAGGTCGACGCCAGCCGAGTGAACATCTCCCGCGCGATCCTGACCCGGGAGGTCATGATCGAGGAGGGCGACCCCGCCACGCCGGTCTGGTCGACCCACTTCGGCTGGTCCAGCGGTCCGGGCGGTGTCACGCCGGCGGAGCAGGGCGAATACACCGTCGCCGCGCTGGGCCGGATGCGCTCGGAGTGGCCCTGGATGGGGCTCGCCTTCCTCTGGGACTTCACCGATACGGCTGGCGATGATCCAGGCCGGGCGCTCGTGGCGAACGGCCAGCCAACCGCGGTCCTTGCCGCCGTCCGCGCCGGCGCGACCGCCTTCACCGAGGTGGCGCCGACCGGCTACGCACCGCTGGGCGCGCCCTCCGTCACCCTGACGGGCCCGTGGACGACGCTGGCCGCCTCTCCGGAGTACCAGACGAGCCCGGAGATCGGGTCGCAAGTGGAGATCCGGTTCGACGGCTCCGGGCTGATCGCCAACGTCTTCTACGGCCCCAACATCGGCGCGGTCCGGATCCAGCTGGACGGCGGGCCAGTACCGGGGTTGCCGCTCGCCGCGGACAGTGATGGGAGCGCCTCGTCGCTGGACCTCTCCAACATCAGTGCCTTCGAGGCGTCCCAGCCGATCGTGACCGGGCTCGACCCCGGTCCGCACACGGTCACGATGCAACTGGTCGCCGCCGGCCAGCTGACGGTCGGTGGGCTGATCGTCGTCCGCGACCTGCCGACGCTCTGGCCAATCGTCGTGCTGGCGGTCGCCGGGCTCGTGCTGCTGTTCTTCGCGATTCGGGAGATGCTCTACGTCCTCGCCCTCCGCCGGGGCTATCTGCGCCGGCGCCGCCAGGTCGACCTCAACCCGGCGGGTCGCCTGTGAGCAGGCTAGCCGCGTCTCCCTCTGCCCCAGTCAGCCGATTCGACAGGGATCGGCTCGTGGGGCTCTCCTGGCTGCCGCCCCTTCTGGCGGTCGCGTCGGTCGTCCTGCTGGTGACGGTCCCGTTCCCAGGCTCGGTCCTGCTCTGCGCGTCCGGCGCGATCGGGATCGTCGCGGCGCTCTCGCCGTCGTGGGCGGTCGCTCTGTTGACCGGGTCGCTCGCACTCAACGACATTGGCGCCTGGGATGCCGGCGGGACGACGGTCACGATCCCGTACGCCCTGACGATCGCCGTCGTGGTCGGCTGGGGGTTACGGGTCTTCGCCTTCCGGGAGCCGCTCCGGCCGTCGCCGATTGTCTGGCCGCTGGCCGCCTATCTGCTGGTCGCGCTGTTGTCGCGCGCCGTCGTAGTCGATGCCCAGGCCTGGGGCAACGAGGTGCAGGTCTGGGCCAACGGGCTGGCGATCCTCGTGGTCGCGACGCAGACGACCCGGACGCTCGCGCAGGTCTGGCGGATCGTCGGGATCATGGCGGGCTGCGTCATCGTTCTGACCGGGTACGCGCTGTGGCAGGTCGCCGCCGACATCGGCCCGGCGTCTTACGAGGTCGGCGGGCTGCTTCGGGCGTTCGCGACGTTTGGCGGCCCAAACTCCCTTGCCAAATACCTCGAGATGACCGTGCCGCTGCTGGCCGCGATCAGCGGTGCCTGGGTGGTCGCCGTCACACCGTGGCTGCGGGACCGCGTCCCGGTGATCGCCCGGACGATCCCGTGGTGGATTGGCCTGCTCTCGACCACGGCGACGGCGGCCGGCGGGCTGGCGATGGCGCTGACCCAGTCCCGTGGCGGCTGGATCGGGATCGCGCTCGGACTGGCCGTCGTCGCCGTGCTGCTTGGCGGTGTCTACCGCTGGACGTTCATCATCGCGACCTTCGCCATCGTCCTGCTCGCGATCGTGACCCCGGTCGGTGACCGGGTCGCGCTTCGCTTTGGTTCGGAGGCGCTCGGGATCAGCACTACGTCGACGCCGGTCAATGTCACGCCCGCCAACTGGGCCGTCCAGGAGCGACTGGCACACTACCGGGCGGGCCTGGTCATGGCCCGGGAGCACCCCTGGCTTGGAGTTGGTGCGGGCAACTTCAACGCCCGCTACCGGGAGTACACCGAGGTCTGGCGCTTCCGGATCCCTCGCAGCCACGCCCACAACGCCTACATCCAGGTGGCGGCCCAGACCGGGCTGATTGGCCTGATGGCCTACCTTGCGCTTATCGTGACCGTAGCCCTTCGGCTACAGTCGCGCTGGCGTTCGACGGGTGGCAGCGCCCGGATCATCGTGATTGGCGCAATCGGGGTTTCGGTCGCGGTCGCCACCCACAATCTCTTCGACTATCTTCACGTTGGCGTGCTGCCAATCCAGTTGAGCGTGGTCTGGGCCCTCGCCGAGCGCGTGTGCCTGGACCAGGAGACGCCCGCCGATACCGGGCAGGAAAAGGTGTCTGCGTGACCGATTCCCGAACAGCGTCCGGGCCACGGCCCGTCCTCGCGGGCTCCGGCGACGAGCGGGGTGAGCCGCTGAACGCGGAGGTCCAGGCGATCGAGGAAGCACTGGACGCGGAGGCCGAGCAGGAGTCGGCCGTCCCGCCAACCAGTCTCGGCCGGCGCTTCATGCAGCCCCAGACGCTGATCTCGTTCGCGATCGCGCTTGGGATCGCCGTCTTCTTCATCCTTCGGCTCAACATCAACCCAACCGAGGTCTGGAGGAACGTCCGTCAGACCAACCCGTTCATCTATGCGGCGGCATTCCTCGTCTTCTACTCGGGGTTCATCATCCGCGCGTTCCGCTGGAAGGCGATGCTGACCCGGGTCGGGATCGACGAGCGGCACGGCTACCACATCCCGGGGCTGCCCCGGTTCCTCGAGATCTACCTGATCTCCTGGTTCGCCAACTGCATCGTCCCGGCCAAGCTGGGCGACGCGGTTCGGAGCTACCTGTTCAAGAAGGACACCCGGGCGCCGTTCAGCTCGACGTTTGGGACGATCCTGACCGAGCGGCTGATCGATCTGATCGCGCTGTTCCTCGCCATGGTCGTCGCGGCCGTGGTCGTCTTCGGGACGCATCTGCCGGGGCAGGCCGACAACGCCGTGATCGGCGGGACGTTTCTGCTCGTCATCGCGGTGATTGGGGTGGCGGTCCTCTGGTTCGTCCGCGACCGCATCGAGCAGCGTCTGCCGGAGCGACTCCGTGAACAGTACGTCCGGCTCCACGACGCGATCTTCGCCTCGCTGCGCCGGCCAGAGAAGTTCCTTGGGGTCGGCTTCGTCATCTGGGCCAGCGAGGGGTTGCGGCTCTACCTCGTCTGCCTCGCCCTGGGTGCCGACGTCACCTTCCCGATGGCCGTCTTCGTGGCGCTGATGGCGTCGCTGCTGACGGCGCTGCCGTTCACCCCGGCCGGCCTTGGCGTCGTCGAGGGTGGGATGACCGTGATCCTGACGTCGTCCGTGATCGGCGTCGCCCCGGACATGGCGCTGGCGATCACGCTGCTCGACCGGGTCATCGGCTACTGGAGCATCATCGCGGTCGGCTCGGTCCTGTATCTGTTCCGGATGCGTCGCGAGGTGGCCGAGACGGTCCGCGGCACCGTCGCTCCGGCGGCGCGGTAGGCGGGGCTGGCCACTGGATGCGCGTCCTCGTCGACGACAGCGCCGCCGTCCACCAGGGGGCGGGGATCGGCCGCTACGCCCGCAACGTCGTCCGGACCGCGACGCGAGCCGGCGGCGAGGTCGACTGGGTGCTGGCCTACGCCGCCGGGTGGGGCGAAATGCCGCCGTTCCTCGCCGAGGCGTTCCGAGGGTTGGCTCAGAGCGACCGGGTCGAGGTCCGCCGGTTGCCGCTCGGCGACGCCTGGATGACACGGCTCTGGCACCGGGCAAGGGTCCCGATCCCGATCCAGTTGCTTGCCCAGCGGCGGGCCGACATCGTCTACAGCCCGGACCTGGCCGTCGCGCCGTCCGGTCGAGCTCCCCGGGTGCCGACGATCCACGACCTCGCCTTCATGGTCCGGCCGGAACTCTACCCGCCGCGCCTGCTGGCCTACCTCCGGGCGGTAACCGATCGCCAGATCGTGGCGGCCGCCCACATCGTGACCGTCTCGGCGAGCTCCCGGACCGATCTGATCGAGCGGACCGGCGTCCAGCCGGAGCGGATCAGCGTCGTGCCCAACGGCGTGGACGAGCGCTTCTTCGCGGCCCAGCCACCTGACGAGGCGACGAGAACCCGGCTCGGCTTGCCCGAAGACTATCTCCTGACCGTCGGCGCGATCGAGCCCCGCAAGAACCATCTCGGCCTGCTCGCGGCGCTGGATCGGCTCGCGCCCAATGACCGGCTGCCGCTGGTGGTGGCCGGACGGACGGGTTGGGGCAACGTGCCGATCATGGCGGAGATCCGGCGGCGGCAGGGTGATGGGACGGTCGTCTTCCTGCCTGACGTCCCCGACGACGTGCTGCCCGCTCTCTACGCCGGGGCGGCGGCAATGGTCTACCCGGCGCTGTACGAGGGGTTCGGCATCCCGGTCATCGAGGCGCTGGCCACGCGCACCCCCGTCGTCGTCAATGACACGCCGGCGCTGCGGGAGGCCGCCGGCCCGCACGGTGTCGTCGCCGACGCGTCCGATCCCGAGTCGCTGGCAATGGCGATCAGCGTCGCCTTGCGGACCCCTTCGGGAGGCGAGGAGACCCGGCGGGAGTGGGCGGGACGCTGGAACTGGGATCGGTCCGGGACGTTGCTGGTCGAGGTCCTCAAAGACGTCGCCGGCTAATGACTGGCATACGCGGAACGGCGTAGCAGGGAGCTCCGGTGTTGCCCTCCTCCGTAGGGGCGATCCCTTGTGGTCGGCCGGCCGCCGCAGCGGCCATCGCCCCACAGGGCAATAAGGGGCGTGGTCGCCCGGCCCGGCACGGCCATCGCCCCACAAGGCAACAACGGAAGTTCCGGTCTCGACCATGGACCTTACGTGACGCGTCTAGCCGGGACCGTTGCGCGGTATGGCGCCTGACGGCGCGGGCGACCACAAGGGATCGCCCCTACCTGTTCGCGGTTCGCGATGAACCGGTTCATCGCGAACCGGTTCGAGGCCAGCTCGTCGCCAGAGTCCCGGCCCAACTTCATTGCCCTACTGTTTGAGTTCGAACCGGGCGCCATGCGTCAGCGCCATGTCCTCCCCGGCGAACGAGCGGTCGGTGGTGCGAAGGAGGACGGTGTAGGGGGCCGGACCGTGCTCGTTCAGGGCCATCCGGAGGCGGGAGTTTCGCTCGTCGGGCGTGACGAGCTCGACCCACTGATCCCCGACCGGGAACCGGTAGGCGGCCCCCGCCCCGGCGACGGACGGCTCGACCTCGTTGCCGTCGTCGTCGAGCAGCGTGGTGAACAGCCGCCGGGCGGCCTGGAGATCGTCCACGACGACGGTCAGACCATCGACGGCCTGGAACCCGCCGGGGTGCATCGTGTCGGCACCGGACGGGACGCGCAGGTCGCGGGCGGTGCGGTCCTCGATGATGAACGGGGCGCCAGCCTCGAGAGCGCCGGGGACGACCAGGTTGCGCCAGGCGACCAGTTGACCGTCCGGCCGCTCGCGGCCGCCATCGACCGCGCCATCATTGGCGACTCCCTCACCGGCGATCCGGTCGGCCTCAGCAGTGGCGTCGTCCGTGCCGACGGCGAAGTCGATCACCCCCTCGCCGTTGGCGATCGCCGCGTGCCAGCGGTGGTCGCTCGGCGCCGACGGGTCGACGAACGCGATCAGCTCGAAGTAAGTGCCATCGGCGAAACCGATCAGGGCATTGTGCGTCTCGCCGCCGGTGTGGGTGCCGCCCGGCACGACCGTGAAGCCGAGCGTCTCGTAGTCGGCGACGGCCTGATCCAGGTCCTGGACACCGATGACGATGTGGTCGATCCGGGTGATCACGCCGAGTCCTTTCCGGTAGTGGGTGAATGGGCATCGGCAGCATGGGCTGGTAGCGGACGATCTGGGTGGACTGCCGGCCGGTCTGGCATGGATGATGGGGGGAGTATCGCCAATCGTGGTTCCCGGCGTGGTGGGGGACCGAGGACGGTAGCAGACTGGAGACGCGACGTGACCGACACCCTCGAGCAGTCCACCGCCGACGAGTTCCGGTTCGCGTGGCACCCGCAGTATCGTGGCCAGACCACCGCCGAGGTCCGGGCCCACCTCATGGACGACCTGCGGCTCGACCAGCGCTCCTACGCGATCACGATGGACGGGCCGGACGAGAACGAGAGCGAGATCCTGGTCCGGGTCGTCGGGCTGGAGAAGAAGTGGGGACCGTACGCGCTGGACTGGGCGACGGCCGACCCGGCCACGATCGTCGACCGGGCCGTCGCCTTCGAGCGAGAGCGCGACGCCCGGCGGGAGTTGTTCCCCTACGCGGAGTACCGGGACCGGCACGCGCCGGTGGCCCGGACGGCTCCCGCCGCGTCGGCTGACGGCGACGACGTGCCGTCGGCCGCGCCGTGGTGGGCCTTCTGGCGGCGGTAGGGCCGCGTCTGGCGGCAACGGGTATCCAGTTGCGAGGTCCTCGCCGCCGCTGGGACGCCCGGCGAAGGCGTGGGTCTTGGGTCGATCGGACCGGCGCGATCGCCTTGACGGTGCCGGAAGCGGTCGGCTATGATCTGCTCCGCTGTGGAGGCGTGGTGTAGTGGCCTAACATGCAGCCCTGTCAAGGCTGAGACCGCGGGTTCGAATCCCGTCGCTTCCGTTGAAACCCCATTGATGCCGCTCCGGATACGTCCGGAGCGGCATCAATGTTTTTCACCTCGACGAGGGCGAAGAACGGTGCCATCTCTGGGCGGGGCACCACAGCGATGACCGTCTGTCCCTCAACGATCGCTTGGCTGAGTAGTTGCCGTGCAAGGCGGTTACCGGGCCAGTTGGGCCAGGTTTCTGCTGATGTGCGACATGGGCATGAACCGTTCTGTGATCGCGATGGACTGGTCGAACGGTGCTGGATGTGGCGCACGATGCCAATACGTAGGTGACGCCCGATCGTGCGTCGTCTGCTGCTCACCGTCTCCTGGTTAATGTTCCGCCCCAGTGGGTGGTGCGGTATAGCGGGGGCGATTATGGCTCTGGTCTATACCTTGCTAGGAAATCACCGACTATTTGCCCGGCTGAACGCCTGAGGAGGCCTAAGAGCGTATTTCGCAACTCAATGAGGTGTCACAGGGTCTGCGGTCTGGACGAGCGAACCGGAAGGAGCCTCCGCATGGCCGCCCCGCTCGTCTCGGACGCCCCCTGGGCCGTCGTCGAACCCGCGTTTGCCTTAACCCCCACTGCCATCGCCCAAGGGCGGACGACCCCGACTGCCTGACCGCGCCGCCTGCACCGCCATCGTCTTCGCCCTGAAGGACGGCGTGCCTTGAGAGGCCGTCCCGCCGGAGCTGAGCTGCGGCTTAAGTATGACGTGCCGGCGCCGACTACTTGACTGGCAGCGGGCCGGGCTCTGGGACCGCCTCCACAGCGTCCTGCTCAACCGACTGGGCGCAGGCAGAGGATCGGATCGGCTGGGAGCGGGCCTCCTTGGCCGACGCAAGGGTCCCAGCCAGAAAGGGACGTGGCGCAGGCGATGGGACCGGACCCGACCAACTGGGGCAAGCCCGGCCCCAGGCATCATCTGGTGACCGACTAGCAGGGCACGTCGCTGACCTGCTCACTGACGATTGCCAACCGCTACGACAGTATGGTCTTCGATTAGCTCCTCGACACCATTCCGCTGCCCAATAGGTCGACCGAAGCCGGCCCGCCAAGGTCCAGGCTGACAAGGCGTGAGACTATCCTTGGTTTTGCCAGGCGCTGCGGCGGTGGCAAATCATGGGGCGGATTGCGCGGCAAAGTGTCGAGTCGAGCGAGCGGCTGGGGCGGCATCGGTGGGTCGTGGGGTGGACGATTGCGCTGCTGGACCGGTTCCGGCGGCTAAGGGTGCGGGACGAGCGTCGGGCGGACAATCATCACGTCTTCCTGACGCTCGGCTGTGCGTTGCTGTGTCACCAAGCCCTTCACCAGTTATGTTAGACACTCTAAGTACGTGGAAACCGGGAGCGGCCATCGCCCCAAACTCCACTGGGCGTCCGGATCGGGATCGTGACATTGGCCAACTGGACGCTCGGGCTCAATGTCAACGCCTCCAGCACGAACGCGAAGGCCGCCTGAATCTGGAAGGCCATGACGTCGTTGGCTTGGGCACCATCCCCAGCCGCAAGCGCGTCGACCAGTGCCGCATGCTCATCGTGCGCGATGTCGTTTCGATCCAGTAGCGCATGACTCAGGTGGTTGAGGCGCTCCACCCGATCCAGCAGGTTGGAGATCAGTTCAGCCATCACCGTACTCCCCGATGCCCGAGCGATCGTGACATGGAACTCGGTGTTGTCCGCAAGGAAGTCGCTGGCACTGCCGGCATCTCCGACATCGTAACAGCTCCGGCAAAGCTGGCGGAGGCGGGCGACAGTGGGGGCATCCAGTCGCCCGGCCGCCCGCTTGGCAGCAACTGGTTCGAGCAGCAGTCGGATGTCGAACAGTTCACGTGCATCCTTCAGGGTGACCGGCGGGACTACGTAGCGCTGCCGCGAGATCGTCTGAACGAGTTGCTCCTGGTAGAGGCGTTTGAGCGCCGATCTGACCGCACCACGGCCAGTCCCGAATCGCTCCGCCAGTTGCTCCTCAGTAACCTGCTGCCCTGGTTCAAGGGCGCACGTGATGACCGCCCGCTTGATGGCTTTGTAGGCCGCCTCAGTCTGCAGGGGTTCGGCAACGTCCGCGTGTCTTCGGTCCTCGTCCATGGGTCACGTCCTGAGCCGGGTAGCAACGGAGACACGATGCACGACGTGGATTGACCAGGGAACATGAACCATCACCGTTATCCTCCAGCACGAGGAACCCGGATCGGCATCCAGTCGGTGGTAGGCCGCTCGCGACAATCCAGTCGAAATGCACGGTTTCTGCAGATTCGGCTGCTCCGATCTAGCCAAACCGCCTCGTAGGGAACTCCAAGAGACGATTCTAGGCACCCGTATCATTGAACATGATAGCCCGACGTGCTACAAACGGTCCATTCGCCACGACCGCCTCATCGAGGCATCCGCTGAAGCAACGGGGTCATTGGTCATCGCCGTGGTCCCGACCAGGTCGACCAACATCCGCTGTCGTCTCGTCCCAAGCCTGCACCGACGCCATCGACGAGGAAGTCATCTCACGAGGTCCCAGACGGATCACGGTGGCTGCCATTGATGTCCAGCGACACCGTTCCGTTCCCGTCATCGCTCTTCGTACGGTTGCCGGTGCAGCCAGTAACAGGAGAGTTCCCGTGCAGCGATACATCCTGAAGCGACTCTCCTTGGCTATTCCTACGATCCTGGGTGCCGTCACCCTCGTCTTCTTTGCCATGCAGCTCGCTCCCGGTGACCCGGCTTCACTGTTCATCCCGACGGATCTGACCCCGGCTGACAGCGCCGCGCTGGAGCAGCGAATCAACGACAAGTACGGTTTCGACGATCCGCTTCCCGTACAGTACGGGAGATACATCGCCAATCTCGCCACCATGGACCTCGGCCAGTCACTGCGGGGAAACACCCTGATCAGCCACGATCTCAAAGCGCGTCTTCCGTTCACGCTCAGGCTAGGCGTGGCGGCACTGGCGGTCTCGGCAATTCTTGGGATTGGCCTTGGCCTGATCTCGGCGGTTTTTCGTGGGACCTGGGTTGACAATGTCGCGATGTTCGTTGCCTTGCTTGGTGTCTCCATTCCGAGTTACTGGCTTGCCTTCTCGTTGATTCTCCTGCTCTCCATCCAGGTAAGCTGGCTACCGCCGTCGGGTCCGGCCGACGATCCCTACACTTGGGACGGGATTCGGCACATGATCATGCCGGTCGTGGTCCTGGCCCTTGGGAGCGCCGGCGCCCTGGCCCGCTACACCCGTTCCAGCATGCTCGATGTGATCAACCGCGATTTCGTCCGGACGGCGCGGGCGAAAGGAGTGAGGGAGCGGAGCGTGATCCTGCGCCATGCCTTCCGCAACGCCTTGGTCCCAATCGTCACCATCCTGGGTCTCAACTTTGGCTTCGTGCTGAGTGGGGCGGTCATCGTCGAGACTGTCTTCGCTCTGCCTGGTGTCGGGCGCTACCTCGTCGATGGTGTCAACGGGCGTGACTTCCCGGTCGTGCAGGCTGCCGTGCTACTGATCGCAACGGGCTTCGTCTTTGGCAATCTCCTGACCGACGTCCTGCTTGCCTACCTTGACCCCCGGATTCGATACGACTAGTTCGGCCGATTCGGTACCGATGCGTGGGGCGACCGGAAGCCCATCAAAGGAGTCGCGAATGAAAGCGGGAACGTCTGTGCGGGCAATCCTGCAACCGACGATGGCCGCGGCGGCATCGGTCGAACTCCTGTCGACGCGCAAGTCGAAGTCGCGCACCCAGATGCAGCGGATCCTTCACGAGGTCGTCACCAACCGGCTGGCCCTGATCGGCGCGATCCTGCTCTTGCTTGCCTTCAGCGCCGCCATCCTGGCTCCACTCCTAGCGAACCATGATCCGCGCGCGCAGAGCCTCCTCAAGAGGTTGGCCCCGCCGTCCGCCGAATACCGCCTCGGCACCGACGAACTGGGCCGGGACGAGCTCTCGCGGCTGCTGTGGGGAGCGCGCAACTCGCTGTTCATCGGCTTCGCGGGAACGACCGGTGGTTTGCTGCTCGGGACGATCGTAGGGTTGGCGGCGGGGTTCTTCGGCGGCTGGCTGGACACGATCGTCATGCGACTGATTGATGTCATGTACGCCTTCCCGGGTATCCTGCTCGCCATTCTCATCGTGG
>JAABUS010005551.1_pt1 | contig 16411 bp, 15 predicted proteins | sample 5560161 | NCBI WGS metagenome assembly JAABUS01 (sample SAMN10711885, study PRJNA513376) | rock metagenome | isolation source: Antarctica rocks | place: Antarctica: Victoria Land, Trio Nunatak nord | collected 2016-01-04
ACCGACTTCGGCGAAAGATCTGTGATTACAGCCTCCGGAGGGAGGCTTCGCGGTCGCAGGACCGCGCGGCCGGTTGCCTCCTGGGCGATTCAGCCGCCAGCCATTCCACGCCAAGTCTCCCACCGAAATCGCTATTGTTCGGCCATCAGCCGTTTCAGATCGAGCGGCAGGCCCGCCACGAGCAGATAAGCGCGGTCGGCCCGCGCCGCCAGCCGCGCATTGACGCGCCCGAGGAGATCGCGGTAGGCGCGTCCGAGCGGATACGGCGGCACGAGCCCCATTCCGACCTCATTCGACACGACGATCCAGGTCACCCCAACGGCGTCGATCTGGGCGAGGAGCGCGGCGATCTCCGCCTCGATCGCCTGCCCGATCGCCGCTTCACCGGCAGCTTCATGTTCAAGCAGGAGATTCGAGACGAGCAGCGTCACGCAGTCGAACAGGATTGTGTCCGCAGAGAAATCGGCGGCGGCGACAGCGGCGGCAACACCGGTCGGCGCTTCGAGCGTCGACCACGCAGCGGGTCGGTCGGCGCGATGCGCGGCGATTCGCTGGGCCATCTCGTCATCGCCCGCCGTCGCCGTGGCGACGAACAGCACCGTACCGCCGCGCTCGTGCGCCAGCCGCTCGGCGTAGGCGCTCTTGCCGCTCCGCGCGCCACCGAGAATCAGGATCAGTTGACCCACCGCCCTACCCCTATCCGCGCCCGCGTCGTACCAGCAACAGGCGCATACCGAACGCCAACAACGCCGCCCCGCCAGCGGCCAGCGCGACCAGCCGGTCGGCCCGCGCGATCATCGCCGCGTCGGCGACCCCGCCACCAGCGCCGAGCCGGTAGTGACCGACTTTCTCCAACTCCACGCCGAGCGCACCGGCCATCGTCGCCATCGGCCACCCAGCATTCGGGCTATCGGTCAGGCGTCCGTCACGCCGTGCCGTGGTGAAGGCACATGGCGCGTCCTCCCCGGCTATGGCCGCAGCAGCGACCAGCAGCCCGGTCGTGATCCGCGCCGGGAGCAGATTCGCCGCGTCATCGAGCCGCGCACCGACTTTCCCGAGCCATTCGTAGCGCCCGCGATAGCCGATCATCGCATCGAGCGTATTGATCGCCCGGTAAGCCACCGCCCCCGGCAGCCCAAAAAGCGCCCAATAGCAGAGCGGCGCAACGATCGAATCGCTGAGGTTTTCGGCGAGCGACTCGATCGCCGCCGCCGCGACCAGTGGTGCGGTCAGCGTGGTCGGGTCACGGCTCACCAACGATCGCAAACCTTCGCGCGCCGCCGCGAGATCGCCCGTAGCCAGTGGCACGCGGACCCCTGCACCGGCACGGCGCAGTTCGCGGATCGCGAAGGTGCTTTTGAGGAGCGGCACGCCGAGCGCCAATGCCAGCACCGGTCGCCCGCGCAGACGACGCCAACACCAACCTGTCGCGGCGGCATAGGCCAGCGGCGGCACGACGGCCAGCACCGCGCCATAGGCGAACTGCCGGGCGGCACCTTCGGTCGGTGCACGGCGTTCGAGCACCCGCGCGGCCTTGCCCATCCACACGACCGGATGGGCGTGCACCGGCGGCTCGCCGAGCAGGAGATCCCAGGCCACCGCTAGCGGCAAGGCCCAGACCTCGACCGCACTTAGCGCCACCTTCAGCCTCCCCGTATCACGGTCTGCACGCCGACGATGAGCAGCAGGAGCGCGATTTCCACGAGTTCATTGATCGCCCCGTAACAGTCGCCGGTCATCCCGCCTACGCGCCCGAGAATAAAGCGTGCGGCGAGGATCAGCACCAGCGTCGCCGGGATAAGCGCCGCCGCGCCCCACGGCCACCAGAGGGCTGCGCCAAGCACCGCTGTCGCCATGGTCGCCAGTCCCGCTTGCCAAGGGGCGGCAGCCCGCTTGAAGTCTGCGCCCATCCCCTCGGCGCGACCGTAGGGATACGCAATGATCGCCACCGCCAGCGCCCAGCGCCCGAGCAGCGGCGGCAGGACCAGGCCAACCAGCCGCCAGCCGCCATCGAGCGCGACGATCCCGCTGTAGCGTAGCAAGAGGAAAACGACCGCGCCGAGTACCCCGAACGCCCCGACACGGCTATCGCGCATGATCTCCAGGCGTCGTTCGGAGGTGAAGCCACCGAACAGACCGTCGCAACAATCCAGCAACCCATCGAGATGCAGCCCGCGTGTGAGGGCGATCAGCGCCACCAGCAGCACCGCCGCACGCACGCCACCGGGCAACACCCACGCCAGCAACAGATCGAGCCCATAGAGGAGAAAGCCAACCAGCAACCCGGCGAACGGGAAGAAGATCAGCGACCGTCCGAGGATCGCCGGGGTCACGATCCGACGCGGCACCGGCAAGGCCGTCAGAAAGCCGAGCGCGGTCAGCATCGGCGGGCCGCGCGTCGGGCGTCGGCGATCGGCCGGAGAGGCAGATGGATGCACATCTAATCCGCCCCCGCGTCCGACACGCCCGCTTCCGCAAATGTCGCCATCTCCGTCAGGTGTCGCGCCGCACCATCGAGGATACCGAGCGCCAGCGCCGCGCCGCTCCCCTCGCCGAGGCGCAGGCCAAGATCGAGCAACGGTTCGAGGCCGAGGCGTTCGAGGATGACCGTATGCCCCGGCTCGGTCGAGCGATGGGCCGCGAAGAGGTACGGCGACAGCGCAGGGCAGAGGCCGACCGCGACGAGCGCCGCCGCGCCGGTGATAAAACCGTCGAGGACGATCGGCACCCGCGCCGCCGCCGCGCCTAACATCAGCCCGACCAATCCAGCGATCTCGAAGCCGCCGACCTTCGCCAGCACATCGAGCGGATCGGCGGGATCGGGGCGATTGATCGCGAGCATCTGCCGCACCACACCTACCTTACGGCGCAGCGCCAGGCCATCCACGCCGGTCCCGCGCCCGGTCACGATCGCGGGCTGCTCCCCGGTCAGCGCGGCGACGATCGCGCTCGCGGCGGTTGTATTGCCGATCCCCATCTCGCCAACGCCGAGGAGATCGAGGCCGCGCGCCACCTCCGCCGCCGCTACCTCCATACCGACCTCGACCGCGCGAATCGCCGCCTCGCGACTCATCGCCGGGCCATGCGCGGCATTGGCCGTACCGCGCCCCTGCGAGTGTCGCAGTAGCACGGGCCGATCGGTGTCACTCACGCCATCGGGCCGCATGGGCGGAGCAGCAAGATCCGCCGCAACACCCATATCCACGACCGTCACCCGTGCGCCGACGCTACGGGCGAGCGCGTTGATCGCCGCGCCCCCCGTCAGGAAATTTGCCACCATCTGCGGCGTCACCTCGGCAGGGTAGGCGCTGACCCCCTCTGCCGTCACACCATGATCGCCGGCCATGATCACGATCGCCTTGCGCCTTAAGGTTGGGCGGTCTGTACCCAAAATCCCCGCCAGCCCGATCGCCAACTCTTCGAGGCGACCCAAGCTACCGGCAGGCTTCGTCAGTCGCCCCTCGCGTTCGCTGGCCGAAGCTACCACCGCCGCATCGAGCGGGCCGATTTTGGCGATAGTCTCTGCGATACGGTCCATCAATCCCTCATCATTCAGGCTGGACACCACCAGCGACGGAACATCAGAGCATCCGTGATAGCTCGTGCAACTCGCCGATCGTATGGGTTGGTGCCCCGGTTACTTCATCCGGGAACTCGGCGGCGAAGCGGCCACGGCGCAGCCAGATCGTCAACGCCCCATGGCGATTCCCCCAGGCAATGCCGCGTCTGGCGCGATCGTCCACGATCACCGCTTCCTGCGCTTGCACACCCAGTTCCGCCAATGTCTCCACATAAGCTCCGTCTTTATCGGCGGCGACAAAACGCACAGTAGCGAAGCACGACTCGATGCCGCTATCACGCAATAGTTGCTGTCGTGCTGCCAACCGCCGCTCATAGTCACCGCTGATGAGCGAGACGATAGCGAGCTTGTAGTGCTGAGCAAGCGTGCGGAGCAGATCGGGCGTCCCGACGGCGAACCCACGCTGCTCGCTATCATAGATCGTGCGGCCCCAATCAAAGAGGATCGCCTTGATCATGGCTCAACCTGACCGTATCCCGGCAAAACGATCGGGCGTCCGGTCTGCGGATGCGGGATCACCTCGGCGTCGTAGCCATACGCCCGACGCAAGAGCAGCGGCGTGATCACCGCCGCGGGCGGCCCATCGGCGATGATCCGCCCCTCGTGCAGGAGGAGCAGACGGGGGAAGATCGCGGCGGCGAGATTGATGTCGTGGAACGACGCCAGGATCGTCAACCCTTCCTCATGGTTGAGGCGCGCTAACGTCGCCATGATCCCCTGCGCGATGCCGGGATCGAGGTGCGCGGTCGGCTCATCGAGGAGGAGCAACGACGGCTCCTGCGCCAGCGCCCGCGCCAACGACGCCCGCTGGCGCTCGCCGCCCGAGAGTTCCCCAAGTGGTCGTCCCGCCAGATCGAGCGATCCTGCCGCCGTCAGCGCCCGCCGCGCGACCGCGAAATCGGCCTCGCCCTCGGCCTGGAAGGTCCGCAGATGTGGCGTACGCCCGAGCAGCACCAGTTCCGCGACGGTGAAGCCGTCGGGGAGGATCGGCGTCTGCGCCACCACGGCGACCCGCCGCGCCAGTTCCCGACGGGTCGCGCGACCGGGCACCAGCCCGGCGACGGCGAGATCACCCCGGCTCGGCATCAGCGTCCCCGCGATCAGGCGCAGCAGCGTACTTTTCCCCGAGCCATTCGGCCCCAACAGGCCAACGAACTCGCCCGGCTCGACGGCCAGCGACACGCCGCCCAATACTGTCCGCGCCCCCCAGGCGAAGCGCACGTCGCGCAGCCGGATCCCCGCCGCCGCCATTGTTGTCTCGCGCGCCGCCATCATCCCTCCGGCCACGATCAAGAGAGCCGCGACTTGCTGCGGCGCAGCAAGAAGAGGAAGAACGGCGCGCCGCAGAGCGCGGTCAGCACCCCGACCGGGATCTCACCGGTACGCAGGGCGGTTCGGGCCAGCCCATCGGCGAGGATCAGGAAGATCGCGCCGGCGAAGAGAGAGGCGGGCAGGAGCATCCGATGCCCCGCACCCCAGACGAGACGGATGATATGCGGGACGATCAGACCGACGAAGCCGATCAGCCCGCTGACCGAGACTGCCGCCGCCGTGACGAATGTCGCCACGACCACCAGGATGATCTTCAGCCGCTCCACATCGATCCCGAGGGTCGCCGCCCCCTCCTCGCCGATCTGCAACGCATCGAGCAGGCGCGCGGCGGGCACCATGACCAGCACGCCGATGAGCAGATAGGGCGCGATCTGGAACGTTTGCGACCAGGAAGCGGTCGTAAACCCGCCGAGCAGCCAGGCGTAGACGGTCAGAAGTTTGTCGCCATGCCAGTACATCAGGAATGAGGTCGCGGCCGAGGCGAGCGCGTTAACCGCCACACCGGAGAGGAGCAAGGCGGTCAGCGGCGTCGTGCCACCGACCCGCGCCAGGCCATAGACGAACGCCACCGCAATCAACGCCCCAGCGAAGGCGCACCATTGCGTCGCGCCATACCGATAGAAGGAGAGCGGCAGGCGCAGGACGGTCGCGGCGGTCGCGCCGAGCGCCGCGCCCGAGGCGACCCCAATCAGGTACGGATCGGCCAGCGGGTTGCGAAAGAGCCCCTGATAGGTCGCCCCGGAGAGGGCAAGCGATGCGCCGACCAACCCGGCGAGGATAACGCGCGGCAGACGGATCGTGAAGATGATCGTCTCCCACGAGGCGGGCCACGTCGCGACACCAGCACCGGGCAGGCCCAGGCGCAGCGCCACCATCCGCGCGATCGTCTCGACCGGGATACGGACCGAACCCCAGGCGGCGGCGATCAACGCCACGGCCACGGTCGCCAACGCCAGCACACCGAGCGTGGCCCAGCGAGCGCGCGGGCGGAAATCGGGGAGCGCGGCAGCCTGCGGTGGGGAAAGTGGATTTCCGGGGGGCGTGGCGGTATCCGGTGTACGCCACCATTCAGCCCTGCTCCGACCGCCGCGCTCCGCTCGCATCGCCACCCCGTTCGCGTATCGTCGCCAGCTTACCGGAAGAGTTCAGGGTGCAGCGCTATCGCCAACTTTTCGAGCGCATCCACGATCCGTGGACCGGGCCGATTGGTCAGGTCGGGGTCGATCGCCACGATCCGCCCGCCCTTGACGGCGTTAATCCCAGCCCAGCCCGGTCGGGCATTCACCGACTCGACCGTGGCCCCGGCGATCTCATCGCTGAGGATGATCACCTCAGGGTCTTTGAGGATGATCTGCTCGGCACTTAGCTTCGGATACGGCGTCCCGGCATCGGCGGCGATATTCATGCCGCCCGCCCGCGTGATCAGATCGTCGATGAACGATTTTGGCCCGACGGTGAAATACTGGTCGGGATCGAGTTCGAAGAAAACGCGCGGCTTCGTCGTGGCGGTGCGGAGTTTCGCGGTCAGCGCCGCGAGTCGCGTCTCCATCTCGCCGCGCACCTTGGCCGCCTCGGCGTTGACATCGGCGACCTGCCCCACGAGCGTGAGGTTATCCAACACCCCGGACAGATCGGCGGGGTTGAGCACGATCACGGCGAAGCCCCGAGCCTCGAATGCGGCGATCACATCGGGGCGCGTAATTCCGGCGGCGAAGATCAGGTCGGGCGTCGCGGCAACCACCTGTTCCAGGTCGGTCGAGGAATAATTGCTGATCTGCGGCTTGCTCGTCGCAGCGGGCGGATAGTTCGAGTAGGTATCGACGCCGACGATCCGGTCGCCCAGCCCGACCGCGAAGAGGATTTCCGTGTTACTCGGCGCGAGCGAGATGATCCGCTGCGGACGCCGCGCCAGCGTCACCGAACGCCTCGCATCATCTTTCACGGTCAGCGGATAACCAGTCGCACGCGGCGTCGCGCCAGGGGTTGCCGACCCGGCGACGCGAGAGGCCGTCGCAGCAGGCGAGGCGGCGCGCGTAGCAGTTGCCCCGGTAACGGGCGTTGTACCCACACCGCTCGTCGCCGCGCGAGTGCCGGTCGCGGCGGGCGCGGTCGTCGCCTGCCCGACGGCTGCGGTGGCGACGAGCGTAGGAGCGGCGGTCGCTTGCGGCCCTTGCGTTGGCGCGGGTGTCGCGCCGCCACACGCGATCAAGATGAACGTCAGGAACGAAATCAGCATCCAGATCAGTGGTCGAGTCATACGCTGTCGTCTCACCCTCGTGGCCCCCTCATACTGCGACAACTGGCCCCGATGACCGAAACTCGGCCCGAGGTAGACGCGGCATCGGCGAGACGAGAGAGGAAAGGTAAGGGCAGGGTATGGCGATAGCCCTTAACGCACAATCCCCCCGAACGGGGGGACGGAAGAGGGGCGCTGCGGCGACTTTCGCCCACAACGCTGCCTGCGCCCGTTCTCTCGACGGCTTCAGCACTGATGGAGGCAGGTACCCTGGCTTCGCGACGCGCACACTCGTGACCGTTCGTCGCTTCACAGTTGCGGGACAGCGCCGGGTTCACACCGGACTTCCCCTGCTCGACGCACCCGCCATCGCTCTCCGACGCGCGGCACGCCTCACCATCGACAATTCAGTTAAGAATAGAGGTTATCAGAACAGCGGCGGGTCGTCAAATCGGCTTGTCCCGAAAAGGAGCGTAACTGCCAGGGCTGATGCGTGAGTGGTGGGCTGGGTCTGTTAAGAGCACGTTGCCTCACTGTCAGGCACCGCCTCGCAGCAATCCCAGCCGCCGCAGGGCGGCTTCGTGGCCCGCAGGTCCGCGAGGCGCGGCTTCAGCCGCCAGCCAGCGTCGGCAGCGACTCGCGCATAAGCCTTGGGGCAATTTTTGCCGCACGGTGGGACGAATCGCGATCATATACTACAATTAGGTGCGGTTTTGGATGTATCCTGTTCTTGATTGGCTATGTCCTTGTCAAACGGCTTACGGCCCGCTATAGTAATGCGATGCCGGGTGTCCGTACACCGCCATGAACGGATCCACAGCGGGTGAGCGCGCTGGTTCGTTATAACGACCGTGCCGCTATGACCCGCGATTGGCACTGACGCGATCGGACCAGAGGGGCCGGGAACGCCAGCGAAACAGACTCGGGGTAATGCCGAGGTTTGGAGGAGAAGACTCGCCATGAAGATCGTGTTGACCCAGGACGTTGAGAAGCTTGGTGCGGCAGGCACCTTGCAAGAGGTCAAGCCCGGCTACGCGCGCAACTACCTAATCCCGAAAGGGTTCGCTCAGGCGGCCACCGCCGGGATGATCAAGCAGGTGGCCGAGCAGCAGGCCGCAGAGCAGCGCCGGATCGCCAAGCAGGAAGTCTCGATGCAGTCCCTCGCGAACCGGATCCAGGGGATGCGCCTTACCTTCACCGCTCGCGCCGGCGAGACCGGTCGTCTCTTCGGCTCGGTCACCAACGCCGACATCGCCGAAGAACTGACCAAGCAGCTTGGCGAGGAGATCGACCGCCGCAAGGTCGACACCGGCAACGGTATCCACATCGTTGGCGAGCACGCGGTGACGATCAATCTCGTCGGTCGCTTAAAGCCTCAGATCACCGCGATCGTTGTCGCTGAAGGCGTCGAGGAAGTCGCCGAAGACGAGACGATCGAGGCCACAGCGGACGAGACAGCCGCCAGCGACGAAGACGAGTCAGCAGAATAGGGGCGTGGGCCGCGAGGCCCCCCGCGCGACGCGCGGTCCAGCAGCAGCGCCCCGGAGGAGAGGTTCGTGCAGGCGATCGATCGACTGCCACCCCACAATCTGGAGGCAGAGGAATCCGTCCTCGGGGCGCTGCTGCTGGACCGCGACGCGATCATTCGCGTCGCCTCCACACTCAAACCCGAAGATTTCTATCGCGGCACTCACGCCGCCGTCTATCGGGTCATCCTCGATCTCTACAACCGCCGCGAACCACCCGACCTCCTGACTGTCGCCGCCGAACTGGATCGGCGCGATGAGTTGGAGAACGTCGGCGGGATTACCACGCTGACGCGCCTCATCAGCAGCGTCCCGACCGCCGTCCACGTCGAATATTACGGCCAGGTTGTCGAGCGTACTTCGACGCTGCGCCGGATCATCAGCGCGGGGACGCAGATCGTCAACATCGGCTACAATGAACGGCTCGAAACCGATGAAGCCCTCGATGCCGCCCAGCGCGCGATCCACGAGGTCGCCCAGGGGCGCACCGGACGCGACTTCGTCTCGATCGCCGAGGTGTTGGAAGGCTATTTCGACAAGCTCGACTTCCTTCAGCAGCATCGCGGCGAGGTCGTCGGTATCCCGACCGGCTTCCAGGATCTCGATCAACTCACCGGCGGCTTCCAGAAGAGTGACCTGATCATCCTCGCCGCCCGCCCCGGTGTCGGTAAGACGAGTTTCAGCCTCGGTCTGGCCTACAACGCTGCCCTGGCTGGCAAGGTCGTGGCGATCTTCAACCTGGAGATGCCCGCCGAGCAGTTGGTCCAGCGCCTCCTCGCGATGGAGACGGGGATCGACTCCCACCGCCTACGCCTGGGCATAATCAACGACGAGGAATGGGAGAGTATCTCCCGCGCCTTCGGCAAGCTCTCCGAGTTGCAGATCTTCATCGACGATACCCCCGGTATCGGGATTATGGAGTTGCGCTCGAAAGCCCGCCGCTTGCAGGCCGAGCGCGGTCTCGACTTCGTGCAGATCGACTACCTCCAACTAATGCAAGGGAGCAAGCGGAGCGACAACCGCGTGCAGGAGGTCTCGGAAATCTCACGAGGGCTCAAGGGGCTCGCCCGTGAACTGAATGTCCCGGTCCTCTCGATGGCGCAACTCTCCCGGAGCGTCGAGAGCCGTTCGAGCCACATCCCGATGCTCTCCGACCTCCGCGAGTCCGGTTCGATCGAGCAGGACGCCGACATGGTGACCTTCATCTACCGCGAAGAACTCTACGACCCCGAGACGGAGAAGAAGGGACTGGCCGAGCTGCACATCGCCAAGCACCGTAACGGCCCGCTCGGTGTCGTCAACCTCCGCTTCTTCGAGAAGACGACCCGCTTCGCCGACCTCGAACTCTACCGCGAATCGGAATACTAAACGTGACAGCACAGTTCGATCTCGGCGCGCTCGGCTGGCGCATCTTGCTGCTCGGTGGCGCATCGGGGATCGGCAAATCGACCGTCGCCATGCGGCTGGGTCAGCGACTCGGCGTGCCCTGGCTGCAAGTAGACGATTTCCGACTCGCCTTGGAGCGAAGTGGTGTTGCCATTCCCGATTCGGCGCTCGCCCCAAACTTCGACGGGCCGGGCAGTCTGATCGAAGTGGGGAGGCGCCTCTCGCCCGCGATCGAGATAATCTGCGAGAATCATGTCGTCCAGAATAATCCGGCGATCCTCGAAGGCGACGCGATCATTCCTACTCTCCTCGATCGCCCGCAAATCCGTCATCTCGCCGCAGGTGGCTGGTTACGCGCGATTTTCCTCGATGAGCCAGAGGAGCAGACCATCCAAACGAATATGCAGGCGCGACAGCGCGGCCAGATGGATACCGCCCACGCGCAGAAGAACTGGCGTTATGGGTTGTGGTTATCCCGTGAAGCAGCAGAACGCGGTGTGCCGACAGTGTCCGCACGTCCCTGGCAAACCCTCGAAGACCGCATCATCGCGGCGGCGCAAGCCCCGCTCATGTCGCGCTCCGCATTCCGCATTCCGCACGCACCCGGAGGTCGGCCATGACCCGCCGCTTCGGCGGGTTCCTCACCAGCGAGGAACCGTCGCTCCAGATCCCGCGCGTCTTCGTCGATGAGGTCTTGCCGCAGATCGCCGACGTGGTCGAACTGAAGGTGACCATCTGCCTCTTCGATCTCTTAGCGGAGACAGGCGGCTACGATGCACCCCTGGCTGAGGAGACGATTTATCGGCACCCGGCACTGCGGGCCAGCCTCAAACGCCTCGGTTCGCCGAAAGAGCCCGACGATAGTATCAATCGCGGGCTGGAACTGGCCGTCAGCCGTGGGACTATGCTACGATTTATGGCAAAATCGGGCGAGGAGGGCGCGAACGAACGTGGGGGATCCTGGTATCTGCTCAATACTCCCCGCAATCGCGAGGCGCTGGGCAAGATGGTCCGTGGCGTCACCGTGCCGCCACCGCCGCTGTCGCAGCCGGACACCCTGCCGCCGATCATCGAGCCGGAACGGCCGAATGTCTTCCGACTCTACGAGCAGAACGTGGGCCTGCTGACGCCGATCATCGCCGATCAGTTAATCGAGGCGACCGAGCGTTATCCGCTCGATTGGATCGAGGAGGCGTTCGGCGAGGCGGTTAGCTACAACAAGCGCAACTGGCGCTATATTCGGGCGATCCTGGAAAAGTGGGCCACCGATGGCCGGAAGGGTGCAGATGAGGAGCATCGGGGACGTACTCAAAGCACTGGAACGTTCGATCCCGAAAGGTACCGGCGCTGGCGTGGTAATCCCACCCGAAGTGCCGACTTGCCCGATCTGTAGGGATGCGGGCTTCCTGCGCCTCAACGTGCCAATCACCGATCCCCGCTTTGGGCAGATGATTCCTTGCGAATGTCGCTTGCTGGAACAAGAAGAGCGGAAGCACGAAGAGTTGCTGCGGATCGGCAACCTCGGCGCGTTCGAGGGCAAGACGTTCGAGAACTTCGATCCGGGGATCAACGCCGACATCGCCGACGCCCGCGCCACCGCCGTGCGCTACGCCGCCGACCCTCACGGCTTCGGGAAACCGTGGCTGTTCCTGATGGGCAAGTGCGGCACCGGCAAGACGCACCTCGCAGCGGCGATCGCCAACTACTACATCAATCACCAGGGCGGGCGGGCGCTCTTCACGATCGTCCCCGACCTCCTTGATCATCTGCGCGCCGCATTCAACCCGGCGGCCACCAACGGCGTCACCTACGACCAGCGCTTCCAGGATGTCCGCGACGTACCGCTGCTGATCCTCGACGATCTCGGCACGGAGAATGCGACTCCTTGGGCAAAGGAAAAGCTTTTCCAGATCTTCAACCATCGCTACAACGAACGCCTCAGCACCGTCGTCACCACGAACCACGACTTCAGTCAGATCGATGAGCGGATCGTCTCGCGCCTGCTCGATGGCGGCCTCTGCCAGGATGTGCCGATCGACGCGCCGGACTATCGCCTGCGCGGTCGGGCCATCGGCGCGATCAGCCCCACCACCCGCCCCGCGCGGCGACCGAACGCGCGCCCCGGCAACCCCTACTAAGAACTTGCCCCACCCCACCCCACCCCGGCGCAACGCTCCCGCCAGCGTTCCCAGCCGGGGGCGGGACGAAATACTGCCAGTGTACCGGGCAAAAGTACTACGCTCTCGCCTTGTGGGTCATTGCCACCCTCCCTATACTCAAAGATGAACCTTGCACGAGTGGCCGCCGGTCAACTCGTGCGCGAATTATTCAGACCGCCCGCGCCAGGCCCTCGGCGCGACGCGATTTTCGGGCATCAAGAGCGGGAGCAACGGATGATCGCCAAAGTAGAGACCGCCGCCCTCACCGGTGAGAAAGAAGCGCAACTGCGCCAGATCATCGAGCGAGCAACCGACTTAGAGGATACCGGCGATCTCGATGGTGCGGTCAACTCCTACGAAGAAGCATTGCTCGCGGGCTTCGCCACCGTCGAGGTCTGCTACAACCTAGCGATCCTCTACAAGCAACAACTCCTCTACGAAGATGCCCTCACCCTCCTGCAACGCTGCCTCGACTCGCCGGAATACGGCGCTTCGGCCCACTACGCCAGCGGCGAATGCCAACTGGCGCTCGGCAATCTCGCGGCGGCGGGGGAACATTTCGACCGCTCGGTCAGCCGCCTCGCCCTCGACCGGATCCCGCAGGAGCAAGTGGCCGAAGTCAGCCACGTCTTGCAGGTGGCGATCGATACCCATACCTCGCTCGACAACACCGAGCGCGCCGATGCCCTGAACAGAACACTGGCGGACTTCCTCAATTCCCACGGACTGAGCGTGCCGCCCGCCGCCACCGCGAGTATCCGGGCGGCGGCAGACAAGCAGGCAGAGAACGACTACATCGCGGCGGCGGAGAAGCAACAGGCCGAAGAAGAGGAACGCGCGCAGCAGGCGACACAGTCAACGACCGATCGCGCCCAGACGACCACCGGTCGCCTGCGCACCGTCTACCGCCGCGCGACCGGGCCACTCGAAACGGCGAAGCCCAAAGCGCCGGTCAGTATGCTCCTCGGTCGTGGCGGGCAGAGTATCGGCGCGGGCGGTTCGCGCGGCGACGAGACGATCACCCTCACGATGACGCAAACGCCCCTCTTCGCCCTGACCCCGATCGACCTGAAGGCGACGGTCCCGCTGCCCGGCGAGAGCGCCCAGCCCGCCGAAGTGCGCGTCCTGCTCTCGCGCTCGGCCGAAGATTTCGCGCTCGGGCATCTCGACGCGGTCATCGACGATTGTTTCCAGACGATGGTCCTCGCACCGGACTATCTGCCGATTCATCTTCGACTGGCGGAGGCGTATGCCCGCCAGGGACGAAGGCTCGAAGCGGCGACGAAGTGCGAACACATGATCCAGCTCTACGGCCAGCGCGGTCAGGGAACCGAAGTCTTGCAAGTCCATCGCCTCCTCGGTGCGCTCGATCCACATAACCTTCAGCCGCGGATCATGATGGCCGATCTCTACTTCGCGCAAGACCCGCATGACAGCCCGGACCTCAGCGAGGATGTGCGCGCCCTGGTCGATGAGGCCGAAGCGCAAGGGAAAGAAGACCTCGCGCTGGAATATGCCGAAAAACTCCTGCGGCACCTGCCGAATGGCCCAGTCGGCGTCCGGCTCACCGCCCGCCTGCACCTGCGCTCGGGGAACGCGCACCGCGCACTCGCCCAATGCCAGGCGCTGTTGCGACGCGATCGACAGGATGCCGTGGCTATCGCCGGGGCGAACGTGGCACTGACCCTGATCGAAGGGACGATTCACTGGCCCTCGCTGGAAACGCTGACCGCCGCGCTACGAACCCGCGACGCCGCTATCCGCGCCGAATGCCTCAACCTCTACGAATCGACCCTCAAGAATCTGGAGCAGAGCCGACGAGGCAATGTGCAGGTCTCGGCGGGTCTGGTCGCGCTGGCCTGCGACGAGCCGAAGGTCGCCGTGCGACACCTGGAAGAGTTACGACAGTCCGGCAGCGGCACACAGGGGTTGAAACCGCCGGTGCGCTTCGTCCTGGCCTATGGCCTGCGCCAGGGCTATGGTGCGCTCGGCGATGGCCCGAACGAGCGCCAGTGGCTGCAACACGCGGCCGATCTGCTGCGCGACGAGCGGGTACGTACCTTCGTGGACAGCACGAAACTCTTCGGCGTGCCGCTCTCGGTCGGCGCACTCCATGTCGATCTGGCCGAGAGCCTGATGCGAGCGGGCAAGCTCGACAACGCGATCATCGTCCTCGAAGCGGCGAAGGCCGACCTCCCCGATGATGCCACGATCCGCCGCCGCCTCGCGGTCCTCTACAACGAGCAGGGACGCCTCGGTCAGGCGCTCGACGAGTTGGATGATCTTTCCACCCGCGAACTGAATGTCGGGAAACTCGACGCGATGATCGAGACGCTACATCAGATGTCCGCGCTGGCCGGTGAGAACCTGACGGTCAAGGCCCATCTGGTCGAGCGATATCTGAAGCGCGGCTGCCCGGACGAGGCGATGCTCGAACTCGATCAGATCGCCACGATCCATCAGCGGGCCGGGCGACCGAACGAGGCCGCCGATGCCCTCCGTCAGGCGGCCGACACCGTCTGGATGCTCGGGCAGCAGGAGCGCGCGTACGACTACTACGATCGCGTACTCGCCCTCGCACCGGAGAATGTCACCCTGCGCCAGGCGTACATCAACTGCCTGTTGCAGGGCGGGCGACAGAAAGATGCCGCCGATCAGCAGCGCTCTATCGCCCGCCATTTCTGGGAGGCCCGCCGTGTACAAGAGACGATCGCCGCGCTGCACCAGGTGATCGTCCTCGACCCGCGCGATGCCGAATCATACGGGCAACTCGGCGAGGCTCTCGCCTCCGTCGGTGAGTATGCCCAGGCCGAGCGGGTCTACCGGCGCCTCGTGCGCCTCACCCCAGACAATCCTGTCGCCAAAGCGAAACAGGCGGCGATGGCGATGCTCGCGCGTGAGAATCGGGTCGGTATGTAGCACACAGGATACGGATAGACCGACCAATCTATCCGTACCGTTGCAGATCAGCGCCAATTACGCCGTTCCTACATCATTAGGGATGGTAGAATAAGAGAAAAGGTCCACCTCCCCGCTCACTCGCAAGGGAGTTGCATGCCTGATCTCTTCTGGCTCGCTACTCGGCTCAATTTAGCTGCGGCACTTGACATCATCGTTGTCGCGGCAATCTTCTTTTGGCTGCTGACGGTCGCGCAAGGTACGCGCGCCGTGCCGCTGATTCGTGGTGCGATTATTCTGATCGTGCTGCTGGTGGTGATCAGCACGATCCTGCCGCTCAACGCGCTGCGGTACGTGCTGCGTAGCGCCCTGCCCGCCCTCCTCCTCGCCATCCCGATCGTCTTCCAGCCCGAACTCCGCCGCGCGCTGGAACAACTCGGCCATACTGGCAACTGGGCCAGCCTCCCGTTCGTTAACGCAGAGCACCCCCATCCGGGGGCGGCGGCGATCGAGGAGATGGTGAGTGCGTGCGTTTCTCTCGGGCGACAACGGATCGGGGCGCTGATCGTGATCGAGCGCGAAACCGGCCTGCAAGAATATGCCGATAAGGGTGTACGCCTCGACGCGACTCTAACACGGCAACTCTTGATCAATATCTTCTTCAAGAACTCGCCGTTGCACGATGGCGCGGTCATCGTGCGCGCCGACCGGATCGTCGCCGCGCGCTGTATCATGCCTCTCTCCGAAGGGGAACTCCCCGGCTCATTCGGCACGCGCCACCGCGCGGCGCTGGGGATCAGCGAGGAGTCCGATGCGGTGGCGGTGATCGTCTCCGAACAGACCGGCGGCATCTCCCTCTCGCATGACGGGCGGATCGACCGCGACCTCACCGGCGATCAATTGCGCGCCTCGTTGCTGTCCCTGCTGGAACCCCCCACCCCCGACGACAATACCCGCCGTCGAGGTCTACGCCCACGGCATCGGGGGTAAAGGATGGCGCAACAGCGGATGGCAGATTTCCGCAAGCGGCTCGGGGTCGGGATCCTCTCGCGGGGTCTTTTCGCGATCATGCTGGCGATCCTGCTCTGGGGCTGGGTAACCACCCAGGATGACCCCGAAATCGAGCGCCCATTCGCGGCGATTACCCCCGCGATCATCAACAAGGCCGATAACTTGGTGATCATCGACGAGGCCAAGATACCGTCGATCACCGTCACCGTGCGCGGGCCGCGCTCGGAATTGAATCGCCTCACCACGCTCGATCTCCCGGTCGAAATCGATCTCGACGAGATCA
>JAABUS010005554.1_pt1 | contig 16404 bp, 14 predicted proteins | sample 5560161 | NCBI WGS metagenome assembly JAABUS01 (sample SAMN10711885, study PRJNA513376) | rock metagenome | isolation source: Antarctica rocks | place: Antarctica: Victoria Land, Trio Nunatak nord | collected 2016-01-04
ATGTCGGACAGACCCCGCCCGTCGATCCTGATCTTGTCGGTCAGGATGCGCTGGCGGACGATGTTCTTGGTCAGCGAGTAGAACGCGGCGCCGATCTCGTGCTCACGACCGGCGAACTGACCGGACAGGTCGGCGAGGACAGCGACCTTCAGCTGATCGGCGGCGGTCTCCCGCTCGGCCTTGCCAGCAACCTTCATGACCTCGGTGAGCTCGGTGGTGGCGCGGGACTGGACAGCGGCGAATACCTCGTCCTGGTAGTCCAGGTAGAGCGGGAACTCCAGGGTCGCCTTCGGCATCTTGGCGGCCAGCTCGGCCTGGGCGTCGCACAGCGCCTTGATGAACGGCTTGGCGGCATCCAGCCCCTGGGCAACGACGTCCTCGGTCGGTGCGGTGCGCCCGGAGCGGACCATCTCGACGGTGTGCTCGGTAGCCTCGGCCTCGACCATGGCGATGGCGACGTCACCGTCGGGCAGGACCCGGCCGGCGACGACCATGTCGAAGCTCGCGTCCTTGAGCTGCTCGACGGTCGGGAATCCGACCCACTGGTCGTTGATCAAGGCGACCCGCGCGCCGCCGACGGGGCCGGAGAACGGCAGCCCGGACAGCTGGGTTGACAACGAGGCGACGTTGATCGCCACCACGTCGTAGAGCACGTTGGGGTTGAGCGCCATCACCGTGACGATGATGTTGACGTCGTTGCGGACGCCCTTGACGAAGCAAGGACGCAGCGGGCGGTCGATCAGCCGGCAGGCCAGGATGGCGCTCTCGGACGGACGACCCTCGCGGCGGAAGAACGCTCCGGGGATGCGGCCGGCGGCATACATCCGCTCCTCGACCTCAACGGTGAGGGGGAAGAAGTCCATGCCCTCGCGCGGCTTCCTCGCTGCTGTGGTCGCCGACAACAACATGGTGTCGTCGTCGATGTAGATGGTGGCCGATCCGGCCGCTTGCTTGGCGAGCAGGCCGGTCTCGAACCGGATCGTGTGCTTGCCGTACGAGCCGTTGTCAATCACGACTTCGGTGAACTGCAGGTCAGGTCCCTCCACGGGATCCTCCATTCTTTTCAGCGCTTTCGTTGCGCTGTCGTCGATGCGTCCGGCGCGGGAGCGCGCCCTTGCGGATCAATTGGCGCGGGAGCGCGCCCTTGCGGATCAACTGGCGCGGGAGCGCGCCCTTGCGAATCAACTGGCGCGGGAGCGCCCTATCAGGTACGAGGCTCAGGAGTGCGCTCTCGATGAGATGCCCAATGCCGTTCGCTGGTGCTGGTGCTGGTGCTGGTGCCGCAGGCTTTGCGGGCCCGAATGAAAGGTGAAGCTGCCCACCCCGTCGCACGGCGGCGGTGACCTATCACACCAGGTTGGGGCGAGTCCGGTCTTCGATCGAGGCGCGCGGACGATCTTCCGATCGGTTCCGAACGCCACAACCGAGGACCAGGCCGTATGCGCTGCACCTCTGCTTGTTCAGTTGTCATGCACATTGTTCAGCTGTCACGATATTCAGTTGTCGGGTGAAATGCGAGGCAGCCCCCGGTTCCGACGCGGGATGACCGGGGCCGCAGCTGTCGGTCGTGGACCGACGATCAGCGACGCAGGCCGAGGCGCTCGATCAGGGACCGGTAGCGCTCGATGTCGCTCTTCGCGACATAGTTGAGCAGCCGGCGACGCTGACCGACCATCAGCATCAGGCCACGGCGGCTGTGATGGTCGTGCTTGTGCTCCTTGAGGTGCTCGGTGAGGTGCGCGATCCGCTTGCTCAGCAAGGCGACCTGGACCTCCGGAGAGCCGGTGTCGCCGTCGCCGGTCGCGTACTCGGTGATGGTGCTCTTCTTCTCAGCTGCGTCCATGAATGACGTGCGCCCTTCCAGGGTCCACTGCGCGGCGCGTCCCGCACCTACTGCATCTTCGAATGGGGTTCGGAGGACACATGCGGTGGCCCGACTGGGCGGGCAGGGAAGCTCTTGGAGTTCCGCGGCCGATCGAACGGCAACTGCACGGTATCAGCCGCTCACCAGTAGGAGCCAATCACGGCCGGAGCCACTCGCCGGCGGCCGGCCGCCCGAAGCGCACTCCTCCAGATCGTGACAGGGTGAGGCGGGTGACCATAGCCCCGAACCCGGCTGACGCACCCCCGTCCGGGCAGCGCCAGCTGACCGACCTCCTGACCGACGGCTGGCAGCCGGTCATCGCCCGACCAGCCGGTGCCTCGGCATGAGCGGGCGGCGGCTGGCCTTCTCGACCCTCGGCCTGGCCCACGGCAGCGTTGCCGAGATCCTCGCCCTGGCAGCGAAGCACGCCATCGCGGGTGTGGAGCTGCGCTCGGCCGCGGAAGGTGCCATCCACACCGGACTCACCGCCGACGAGCGCCGGACGATCAAGGCCGCGTTCGCCGAGGTGGGCGTCACCGTGGTGAGCGTTGCCACCTATGTGGGCTTGTGCCCGGTCGACTCCGAGGTGTCGTTGATCGACGAGATCCTGCTGGCCGGTGATCTGGGGGCCGGTGCCATCCGGGTGTTCATGAAGGACGACAGCACCCCCGGCGGAGCCGACCCGGGCCCGTTGACCGACGGTGAGTCGCGGGCGATCGACCGGCTCGAGGAGGTCATGGACCTGAGTGCGCGTAGCGGCGTCCGGGTCCTGGTGGAGACGCACGACCAGCATTCGTCGGCGTCCCGGCTCGCCCGGTTCATGCAGGTACTCGACCGTGCAGTCCCCGGCCATACGGTCGGTGTCATCTGGGACACCGCGCATCCGTGGGGCCACGGTGAGGAGCTCGCCCACAGTTTCGCCGCGCTCTCCCGCTGGCTCGGCTACCTCCAGGTCAAGGACGAGCACACCCGCGAGGATCGCCAGCCCTGTCCGCTCGGTGCGGGTCGGTTCCCGATCGAGGAGCTGGTGAGCCTGCTGGACGAAGCCGGATGGTCCGGCTGGGCGTCATTGGAGTGGGAGAACCGGTGGCATCCCGAGCTTTCCGACCTGGATGCGGCTCTGTCCGCCCTGCGTGGCTGGGCGCCCGGCCTGGAGGTGCACCCCGGTACTGACTGAGCCCGGTCGGGGGGGGGTCGGGTGGGAAGTGACCTTCAGCCCGCTAGGGTCGGTCCCAGGTGACGGGGGCCTGTGGTCGTTCGAGTCTTCGGAGAGGACACCGATGTTGTTGTCGCCAGCCATCAGATTCCGCCGGTTCACCGTGCTGCTGAGCTGCCTGGGCCTGGCCCTCGCGTTCAGCATCGTCGACAGTCCACCGGCTCGGGCCACCACGACCGAGCCTGCGTTGGTGATCAACCACGATTTTCCCGACCCTGACGTCTCCCAGTTCGGCAGCACGTACTACGCCTTCTCGACCAACAACAGCCGCGGCAACGTCCCGACGGCCACCGCACCGGCGGCGACCGGGCCGTGGACCGACGGACCGGACGCGCTACCGACCCTGGGTGGATGGGCCGGCTCCGGCCAGACCTGGGCGCCCGATGTCTCCAAGCTCGCCACCGGCAGCTACCTGTTGTACTACGTCGCGCACAGCACGTCCGCTGGGCGCCAGTGCATCGGCACCGCGACCGCGTCCGCGCCGACGGGTCCGTTCACGCCGGCGTCGCAGCCGTTGGTGTGCAACGCCGCCGAGGGTGGCGACATCGACCCGTCGAGCTTCGTCGACGCCAGCGGCAGCCGCTACCTCGTCTACAAGAACGACGGCAATGCCATCGGACAACCGCCCTCGATCTGGTTGCAGCCGGTGGCCGCCAACGGCACGACGCTGACCGGTGCGCGGACCAAGCTGCTCACCAACGACCGAGCGGACGAGGGTGGCGTGATCGAGGCGCCGGTGATCGTGCAGCGGGCCACCCGCTACGTCCTGTTCTTCTCCGCCAACGGTTACGGCGGCGATGCCTACCTGACCAGCTATGCCACCTCGGCGTCGCTGACCGGGCCCTATACCAAGGCGTACCGACCACTGATGACCACAGCCGGCTTCGACGGCGCGGTACGCGGTCCGGGCGGCGCCGACATCGTCGGCAACAAGATCGTGTTCCACGGATGGATCAACAGCTACTCCGCCCGCGGGGTGTACGTCGCCGCGCTGGGCTGGGCCTCGGACTTGCCGGTGGTCCGGGGCAGCCGGGTCCGCTACGAGGCCGAGCGGGGAACGTTGACCGACTGCGTCGCCCGCGACGACGCAGGAGCGTCGGGCGGCCAGGTGGCGGCCAGGATCGACAACCCGGACAGCTCGGTCCAGCTCTCGGTGTATGCGCCGGTTGCCGGCGGCTACACCGCACACGTCGTCTATGCCGCCGGCTACGGCGACGCCCAGCAGACGCTGAGCGTGAACGGCGGGACCGGCACCGTCGTCTCACTTCCCGACCATGGTTGGGAGCACTTCGTCGACGCGGACGTCGACCTGTCCCTGGTCGCCGGATGGAACACGCTGCGGTTCACCCATCGGACCGCCTACGCCGAGCTGGACTACCTGGAGATCGCCTGACCTGACCCCCGGTTGCCGTGCAGGCCCAGGTGCGCTTGTTCGGGCAGAACGCCCACCACAGCCTTGACCAAAGGAGAGCTGGTTGATCACGGTGGCCGGCATCAGCCCGTCCCTCGATGTCACCTACGTCGTCGACGACGTCCGGCTGGGACAGATCCAGCGAACCAGCGAGGTCCACCGGGTCGCCGGCGGCAAGTCGCTCAACCTGGCTCGCGCGGCCAAGGTCCTGGGTGCCGACGTGGAGCTGACCGGCATCTTCTGTGGGCCGACCGGTGACTGGCTGGTCGCCGAGCTGGAGCGCTGCGGCATCAAGGTCAGCCGGGTGGACGGCCTCGCCGAGACCAGGATGTGCGTGTCCATCAGCTCGGTGGCAACCGGCGCGCTGACCGAGGTCTACCAGAACGCGCCCGCCGTGGATGCCCGGGTGTGGCAGGCCTTCTGCCTGACCTGGGAGCAACACGCGGCCGGTCGGCCGGGCTGGTTGGTGATCAGCGGAGGCACCCCGGGGGGGCTCGCACCCGTCGTCCTGGGGGACCTCGTCACGCAGGGGCACCGACTCGGACTCAAGGTCGCAGTGGACACCTATGGCGCGCTCCTGCCGGCGGCGGTTGCCGCCGGGCCGGAGCTGATCAAGATCAACCGGTACGAGGCCGCCGGCCTGCTCGGTGTTCCGGACACCTGCGACCTGATGGAGATGGCCGCAGTGATCCACCGGACCAACGCGGCGGCGTCATCCGCAGTCGTCCTGACCGATGGTACCGACGGAGCGATCGGGCTGGATGATCATGGTCGCTGGCGGGTGCCGGCCCAGCCGATGGTCGGCAGGTTCCCGGTCGGTAGCGGGGACTGCTTTCTCGGTGGTCTGGTCACCGCCCTGGACCGGGACGAGGAGCTGACCGAGGCACTGCGATGGGCGAGCGCCGGTGGCACCGCCAACGCGTTGCTCCCCGGCCCTGCCGTCTTCGACCCCGAGGTGGCCACCCTGATCCATGATCAGATCCAGGTCGTCGACGTCAGCTGAGCAGTCGGCGGACCTGGTCGACGTCGCGGTGCATCTGCTCGATCAGCGCTCCCATGCCGGTGTACTTCACCTGACCCCGCAGGCGCTGGACGAAGTCGACTGAGATCTTCCGGTCGTAGAGCTCGAGGTCGTCGCGGTCCAGGACGTGCGCCTCGACCCGACGCTCGACCCCGTCGAAGGTCGGGTTCGTGCCCACCGAGATCGCAGCCGGCCAGCGCTCGTGCGCCGGAGCACCGTCGTGGGCCAGCAGCGTCGTCCAGCCGGCATAGACCCCGTCGACCGGTACGGCGAAACCGACCGGCACCGGCACGTTGGCGGTCGGGAAGCCCATCTCACGACCCCGCTGGTCACCCCGGCAGACCATCCCGGCGAACCGGAACGGCCGGCCCAGCAGCTCGCCGGCACCGACCACGTCCCCTTCCGCCAGGCACACCCTGACCCTGCTGGACGACACCGCACCACCACGGAGCGCGGCCAGGTCCAGCGCCTCGACCACGTACCGGCCCCGACCCAGCTGCGTCAGTGTGCGCACGTCTCCGGCTGCCTGGTGCCCGAACCGAAAGTTCTTGCCCACCACGATCGTTGCGGGGTGCAGCGGCAGCAGGACGTTGTCGACGAACTCGGCCGGGCTCCACTGCGCCACCGCCTGGGTGAACTGGACCACCTCGACCTGGTCGCAGCCCGCAGCCAGCAGCAGACGCCGACGCTGGTCAAGATCAGCCAGCAGCAGCGGCGCGTGGCCGGGACGGATCACGCTCATCGGGTGCGGCCAGAAGGTCACCGCCACCAGCCGTGCCTGCGGCGCCGCCTTCCGCGCCGCCGCGATCACGACAGCATGCCCGCGGTGCACACCGTCGAAGTTTCCGATCACCAACACCGAGTCCATCGCCATCCCTTCGAGCCAGCATGCAAGTTAACCATGTGCCGGTTCCCCTGCATCCAGGCCAACGCGCCAGCACCGGTGACGGGTTGGGCTCAGTCTCGTCCGGCGTACCGTGCTCGGTCCGGAGTAGCGTGCAGTCATGAGTGATACCTGGGATGTCATCGTCATCGGCGGCGGCCCGGTCGGCGAGAACGCAGCACAGTACGCGATCGCCGGCAGCGACCGCACCGCGGTCATCGTCGAGAGCGAGCTGGTCGGCGGCGAGTGCTCGTACTGGGCCTGCATGCCGAGCAAGGCGCTGTTGCTGCCTGGCCAGGTTCGTGATCATGCCATGGCGATGCCCGGGGTGGAGGTCGAGGAGCGACTCGGCGTCGGGGCAGTGCTCGACCGGCGCAACCGGTTCACCTCGGACTGGGACGACGCCGGCCAGCTGAGCTGGGCGGACTCGATCGGCGTCGCGGTGGTGCGGGGACAGGCCCGGTTGACCGGTGTGCGGCAGGTCCAGGTGGGTAACCGGACTTTGACTGCCAGAAGGGCGGTCGTCCTGGCCACCGGCTCCGCACCGAACCAGCCGCCGATCCCCGGCCTGGCGCAGGCAAGGGCGTGGACGTCACGGGATGCCACCGCGATCCGGACCATCCCGGCATCGATCATGATCATCGGCGGTGGTGTGGTGGCATGCGAGTCCGCGACCTGGCTGTCGTCCTTCGGGTGCACGGTCACGATGGCGGTCCGGGGCGACCGGCTGCTCACCAACACCGAGCCGTTCGCGGGTGAGCGGGTGGCCGACGCGCTCGCCGCGCGCGGGGTCAAGATCATCTTCGGCGTGGAGGTGACCGGGGTCGAGCGGGCGCAGGTGCACGACGAGGCGACGGCGCCGGTCGGCGAGCCGCACGGCGGACCGGTGACGACGACGGTGCGGACCTCAGACGGCTCGGCGCAGGCTCACCGGACCGATGAGCTGCTGGTCTCGGTCGGGCGGCACCCGGCCATCGACGGGCTCGGGCTGGAGGCGGTCGGACTCAACAAGATCGAGGTCGACGACCACCTGCAGGTCGTCGGAACCGACGGCGAATGGCTGTATGCCTGCGGGGACGTCAGCGGCCGGACGCCGTTGACCCACATGGGTAAGTACCAGGCTCGGGTCTGCGGCGACGTCATCGCGGCCCGCGCCGACGGCCGTGCTCTGGACGCTGCCAGGTTCTCCTCCACGTCCGACCACAACGGCGTCACCCAGGTGGTCTTCACCGACCCCGAGGTGGCCAGCGTCGGCCCCACCGAGCAGCAGGCGCGGGATGCCGGCCGTACCGTGAGTGCCGTCGAGGTCGACATCGCGGTGGCCGGGTCCTCGCTCTTCCGCGACGACTTCGCCGGCCGCGCCAAGCTGGTGGTCGACGACGAGCGGGACGTCCTGGTCGGCGCGACGTTCGTCGGACCGGGGGTGGCCGAGCTGCTGCACGCCGCGACCATCGCGGTGGTCGGCGAGGTCCCGCTCAGCAGCTTGTGGCACGCAGTGCCCGCATACCCGACGATCAGCGAGGTCTGGCTGCGGCTGCTGGAGGAACGCCGGTCCGCCGAGCGCTAGACGAACACTGCTTCGGGCCGGCCGTCCGGGCGGTACAGGGCAAGAAAGAGCTCGCCGTCGAAGACGGCCGTAACCGCTGCATTCGTTGCAGGCAAAGAGATCCGGCGACCGAACCGGACGTCGGCGGCCGCGGCCGGATCGAGATCGACGCACCGGAACGTCGCCCGGGCGACGGCGGAGATGTCGATCATCGTCACCTGGTCGGTGTCGGGGTCCACCGGCTCCGCCCGGTCCAGACCGAACGGACCCACCCGGGTACGCCGTAGCCGGGTCAGGTGGCCGCCGACCCCCAGCACCGTGCCCAGATCGCGAGCCAGTGCACGGATGTAGGTACCCGAGGAGCAGTCGACCTCGATGTCAAGGTCGACGACCGTCCGGCCATCCACCTGGCTACGCCGGACCGCGGTCAGCTCGTACCTCGAGATCGTCACCTGCCGGGCCGCGAGCTCGACCTCTTCGCCTGCGCGGGCACGCGCGTACGAGCGCACGCCGTTGACCTTGATCGCGGAGAAGGCCGTTGGGATCTGGGCGATCACGCCGCGGAACTCCCCCGCCGCGGCACGGATCTGGTCGTCGTGCAGGCCGGCGGCATCGGTGCTGGTCACCAGCTCGCCCTCGGCGTCGTCGGTGACGGTGGACTCGCCGAGCCGGACGGTCCCGAGATAGGTCTTGTGGGTGAGCATCAGGTGCCCGAGCAGCCGGGTCGCCTTGTTCACCCCGACCAACAGCACACCGGTCGCCATCGGGTCCAGGGTGCCGGCATGACCGACCTTGCGGGTGTCGAGCACCCGTCGCAGCTTGCCGACCACCTGGTGCGACGTCCAGCCGGCCGGCTTGTCCACCACCACCAGCCCGCTCGGCTGCCCGTGATCAGCCAGGGTCAGCGGGTCAGGCAGGATCGGACTCCTCGTCCTGGCCCTCGGGGTGCTTGTACGGGTCGGGGTCGCCGGCGTAGGTCGCTCCGACTGCCCGTTCGGCAACAACGGCATCACCTTGGCGGGCCACCGCCAGCAGCTCTTCGATGTGCCGGGCGTCCTGTGGCGTCGCGTCGGCGACGAAGGTCAGACTCGGCGTGTGCCGCAGCCCGAGCTGCTTGCCGACGTGGGACCGGATCAGGCCGGTGGCCGACTGCAGCGCCGCCGCGGTCGAGACGTGGTCGTTGTCCGACCCCAGGACGGTGTAGAACACCGTTGCCTCTTGGGTGTCACCGGTCAGCGAAACGTCGGTGATGGTGACGAAGCCCAGCCGCGGATCCTTGATCCGCCGCTCCAGCATCTCCGCGACCAGTACCTTGATCTGGTCAGCCAACTTTGCAACGCGCGCCGAGGGCACCGTAGGTTCCTTTCCCTTAGGGGAAAGCGCCGACCGGCCGGACCGGGGCTGGTGTGTCACCAGCCCCGCTCCGACCTGGATCAGTCGCGCGCCTTCTCCCGCATCTCATAGGTCTCCACTACGTCACCGGTCTTGATGTCGGAGTAGTTCGACAGGGTCAGACCACACTCGAAGCCCTCGCGGACCTCGGTGGCGTCGTCCTTCTCCCGTCGCAGCGAGCCGATGGTGGACTCAGCCACCACCACGCCATCACGGGTGAGCCGTGCCTTGGCATTGCGCCGCATGATCCCGCCGGTGACCATGCAGCCGGCGATGGTGCCCGCTCTGGACGACCGGAAGATCTCCCGGATCTCCGCCGTACCGAGCGAGACCTCCTCGAAGATCGGCTTGAGCATGCCCTTCAGCGCTGCCTCGATCTCGTCGATCGCTGCATAGATCACCGAGTAGTAGCGGATGTCGACGTTCTCGCGATCCGCCAGCTCGGTGGCCTTGCCCTGCGCCCGGACGTTGAAGCCGATGATCACCGCGCCGGAGGCTGCCGCCAGCGAGACGTTGGTCTCGGTGATGGCACCGACGCCACGGTCGATCACCCGCAAGGTCACCTCGTCGCCGACGTCGATCTTGGTGAGCGCGTCCTCCAATGCCTCCACAGCACCGGAGCCATCGCCCTTCAAGATCAACAACAGCTCGGAGGTCTCGCCCCTCTCCAGGTCCTCGAACAGCTGGTCCAGGGTCCGGCGACGTGCACCGGCAGCCTGCAACGCGGCCCGCAACCGGGTCTCCCGCTGACCGGCGATCTGTCGCGCCGTCCGGTCGTCGTTGACCACGATGAACGAGTCACCGGCACCCGGCACGCTGGTCAGGCCGAGAACCTGGACCGGCATCGACGGTGGCGCCTGGTCCACCTGCTCGCCACGGTCGTCGAGCAGTGCGCGCACCCGGCCATAGGCGGGTCCACACACGATCGAGTCGCCGACCTTGAGCGTTCCGCGCTGCACCAGCACGGTCGCCACCGGACCGCGGCCCTTGTCCAGGTGTGCCTCGATGGCGACACCCTGTGCCTCCATCTCCGGGTTGGCCCGCAGGTCCAGTGCCGCGTCGGCGGTCAGCACGATCGCCTCGAGCAGCTGGTCCAGACCCTGGCCGGTGGTGGCCGAGACATCGACGAACATGGTTTCACCGCCGTACTCCTCCGGCACCAGCCCGTACTCGGTCAGCTGACCACGGACCTTGGTCGGATCGGCTGTTTCCTTGTCCACCTTGTTGACCGCGACCACGATCGGCACTTCGGCCGCCAGGGCGTGGTTCAACGCCTCGATGGTCTGCGGCATCACCCCGTCGTCGGCAGCCACCACCAGCACGGCGATGTCGGTGGACTTGGCACCACGTGCCCGCATAGCGGTGAACGCCTCGTGACCCGGGGTGTCGATGAAGGTGATCCTGCGCTCGGTGTCGTCGAGCTCGGTGCCCACCTGGTAGGCGCCGATCGCCTGGGTGATGCCACCGGCCTCGCGGCCCGCCACGTTGGTCTTGCGCAGCGCGTCCAACAGCTTGGTCTTGCCATGGTCGACGTGACCCATGACCGTGACCACCGGCGGCCGGGCGGCGAGGTCGTCCTCGTCGCCGGCGTTCTCACCGAAGTCGATGTCGAAGCTCTCCAGCAGCTCGCGGTCCTCGTCCTCGGGCGAGACCACCTCGATGCTGTAGTTGAGCTCGGCACCCAGCAGCTGCAGCACCTCATCGTTGACCGTCTGGGTCGCGGTCACCATCTCGCCCAGGTGGAACAGCACCTGAACCAGCGACGCCGGATCCAGGCCGATCTTCTCGGCCAGGTCGGTCAGCGACGCGCCACGGCGCAGCCGTACCTTCTCGCCGTCGCCCTTGCGGACGCGCACCTCACCGAAGGTGGGCGCCTCCATCTGGTCGAACTCCTGCCTGCGCTGCTTCTTGGACTTGCGTCCACGTCGCGACGGGCCACCGGCGCGACCGAACGCGCCCTGGGTGCTGCCACGGCCACCGCGGCCGCGAGGACCACCGGGACCGCCGCCGGGGCCACCTGGCCCGCCACCGGGACCGCCCGGACCGCCACTGCGACCGCCGGCGCCGGTACGGGCACCGCCGCCACGACCGGGCGCGCCTGCACCCGGACCGCCGCGGCCGCGTGCGCCGGCCGGACCGCCGCCTGGACCACTGGGCCCACCGAACTGGCTCTGCTTGGGCATCATCGCCGGGTTGGGGCGCGGCATGCCCGGGACGCCGGCCGGCCGAGGAGCGCCGGGTACGCCCGGACCGCGGCCGGGAGGGCCGCTGTAGGGACGATCGGGATCGGCGACCGGTCGTTGCGGACGCTGGGTGCCCATCCCCTGGGACGAAGCGAACGGGTTGTTGCCCGGACGGGGCCGGCCGGAGCTCGAACCCCCGGTCGAGCCCGGCCGTGGCCGGGGCGAGCGCGGGTCTCGCGACTCCGGCGCACCGGGTCGTGCGGTCGGACGCGGCGCGCCCGGGCGTGGAGCCGATGTCCGACCCGGATCGGTTGGTCGCTCGTCCGGTCCGGACTCGCGGGCCGCCGGTGCCTCGCGCGGCGTCCCGGCTTCGGTCTGAGGTCTGCCGGCAGCCGGCTCGACCGGAGCCGGCGGCTCGGCACGGGCCTCGGGTCGCGGGGCAGCCTTGGGTGCCGGTCGCGGGCCGGGGCGACTGCTTGCCGGTGCGCTGCTGCCGGCGGGCGCGGCCGCCTGAGGTGCCGGCACGGCTGCCCCGGCGGGAGCGGTCGGCTGACCATTCGGCGCGGTGGCAGGCGACTCGGCCGGAGCCGACTTCACCGGTGCTGACGTGGTTGCCGGGGCCTTCTTGGCCGCCGGCGCCGGTTCGGCCAGTTTGTCCCGCAGACGGCGGACCACCGGCGCTTCGATGGTGGATGACGCCGAACGAACGAACTCACCCATGTCGCCCAAGGTTCCCAGGACGATCTTGCTTTCGACTCCGAGCTCTTTAGCGAGCTCGTAGACACGGACCTTAGCCACTACTCTCCTTCAGGTCCGCGTCCATCCCCGAACGTTTCAGGGGGAGTCGGACCAGTTAGTTGTGTTGCATGCTCATCGTGAGATTCTCATCGCGAGTTCATGAGCGAGTGCCCACTTTCTGGTTGCTGGATCCCGGCTCCGGCCGGTCACGCTCTCGTTCGAACCGATCGAGAGCAGCGGCGGCGCCAGACGTACCGGATAACTGTATGCCCATCCGCGGTGCCTGAGCCAATCGCTCCATCTGCGCCCGCGCGTCCGCCAGAGCAGGTCCGGTCAGCCTCAGCGCCCGACCGAACGCCCGTTTGCGCAAAGCGGCGGCCCAGCAGTCCGGGGTGTCGTGCAGGTAGGCGCCCCGGCCCGGGAGCCGGCGGCGCTCGTCGACGACCAGCGTGCCGTCGGCCACCGCCAACCGCAGCAGCGAGCTCGGGTGAGCGGACTGCCGGCAGCCGATGCAGGTACGGACGGGATCTGACATCGTGCCCCAGTCTACTGCCGGTGCGAACGGGGTGCGGGCGGCGAGCTCCGGCAAAACCCTCTCGCACGGCCGCTGGACCACCTTCCGGCTGACGGTCTGGCTCCCGACCAGGTACGCCATCACCGCGTCCTCTGTCCGGCTGCGTGTCTTACCCGTCGTTGCATGAGCACACTTACAATTCGTACCGACCCAGAGGTTGAGCGGGCACTGGAGGCGCTGACCCGTGAGAGTCTGTCGCGGTCCGAGGCGGCCCGGACGGCGATCCTTGAGACTGAGCGGGCGCACCGCCGTGAGCGGCTTCGGTCTGAGGCCGAGTCGCTCCGGAACGATCCCGAGGACGCCGCCGCCTCACGTGAACTGGCAAGAGATGGCGGCCATCCGTGCGTGGTGACATCCACTGGCTCAAAGCGCCCAAAGATGCCCGGGTGACACGAGCAGGCCGGGTGCGGTTCGCTGTGGTGGTGCAGTCCGACGACCTCCCGCTTTCCAGGTGGGTGGTCGCACCGACCTCTCCCGGAAGGCGCCGGGCCCCATTTCGGCCCGGGATCGAGGTCGACGGCGTAGAGACCGCATCATGCTCGAGCAACTGACCGCGGTTGATCCACAGGTCCGGTTGGGTGAGTTCGCGGGCCGGCTGGACACCTCGGAGCTGCGCGCCCTCGACGCAGCGTTGATGGCTGTGCTTGGCCTGAACTGACGCTTAACCGGGGTGCTATCAGCTCGTAGCCACTTTCGCCGGTGCGGTGAACCTGCGGCAACTCGGCATCACCGTCAGCACCGGACCGGACTGGATCGAGATCCAACCGGGACTCCCGCAACCGTCGCAGATCGAGACGCACGGCGACCACCGGATCGTGATGTCGTTCGCCGTCGCCGCGCTGCGAACCCCCGGCATCGGCTACGACGATCCGGGCTGCGTCCGCAAGACCTTCCCCGGGCTTCCACCAGGCGAGTGCGGCGTTGCAGGCCGGTTGAGGACTACTCGCTGTCCGGGCGGATGTCGATCCGCCAGCCGGTCAACCGGGCGGCGAGCCGGGCGTTCTGACCCTCCCGACCGATTGCCAGCGAGAGCTGGTAGTCCGGCACGACCACGCGTGCGGCGCGCAGGCTCTCGTCGACCACGGTCACCGACTGCACCTTGGCCGGCGACAGCGCCTGGCCGACGAAGGTGGCCGGGTCCTCGGACCAGTCGATGATGTCGATCTTCTCCTCGTTCAGCTCGTGCATCACAGCGCGTACCCGCTGACCCATCGGGCCGATGCAGGCGCCCTTGGCGCTCACGCCGGCGTCGTTGCTGTGCACCGCCATCTTGGTCCGGTGGCCCGCCTCGCGCGCGATCGACTTGATCTCGACCACGCCCGCTGCGATCTCGGGCACCTCCATCTTGAACAGCCGCTCGACCAGACCTGGGTGCGTCCGGGAGACCACCACCTGCAGGCCGCGCATCTCCTTGCGCACCGCGACGACGTACACCCTGACCCGGGTGCCGTGCGCGTAGTTCTCACCCGGCACCTGCTCGGCCAGTGGCAGGATCGCCTCGATCTTCCCGAGGTCGACCAGGACGGTCCGCGAGTCGCGACCCTGTTGGATCACACCCGAGACGATGTCGCCCTCGACACCGGAGAAGTGACCGAACTTGAGCTCGTCCTCGGCGTCCCGCAGCCGCTGCAGGATCACCTGACGTGCGGTGGTCGCCGCGATCCGGCCGAAGTCGTGGGGGGTGTCGTCGAACTCCCCGATCTTGTTCCCCTCCCCGTCCAGCTCCGGTGCCGTCACCACGACGTGGCCGGTGGTCCGGTTGAGCTCGACCCGTGCGCCGGGGACGGCGCTCCCGCCCTTCTCGTAGGCGCCGAGCAGCGCATCTTCGATGGCCTTGGCGAGCAGCTCGAACGGGAGGTCCTTGTCCCGCTCGAGCTGACGCAGCAACGAGATGTCGATATCCATTCTTCAGTCCTCCTGCTCGTCGTTCTTCTTGCGGGCAAACTCCACCTGTACGACGGCTTTGGCGATCGTGTCGAACTCGAGGCGCAGCTCGGACCCGTCCAGCTCGAGGGTGACCGTGGTCTCGTCCGACCCGCCGATCCGCCCGGTCACCTCGGTGTCGTCGGTGCGCTGCACCAGGACCAGCCGGCCGCGGTTGCGGCGCCAGTGCTTGGGATCGGTCAGCGGCCTGCTGACACCGCGGGAGGTCAGCTCGAGGGTGTACGGCGCATCACCGGTGGCCGGGGAGTCGTCCAGGGCGGCGGAGACCGCCCTGGTGGCCGCACCAAGATCGTCAAGACCGGGCCCGCGGCCATCTGGACCGTCACCGTCAACCACCACCCGCAACCTGGTGCGACGACCGCTGGGCGCTACCTCGACGGCCTCGAGCTCGAGGCCGTGCCGCGCCAGCACACCGGTCAGCAACTCTCCCACCTGGGATGCGTTCACTCCCGCTCCTGACGATTCGATTGTCGGATTCATGTGGGCGCCGGTCACCGCGCTTTGCCTGAAGCATACCCAGCCGATCACGTCCAGGGGTGGAGCTAGGACGTCGGGTACCTTCCTCTACGTGGCATGGGGCAGCAACCAGAATCCAGGGGACCGGACCCGCCGACTCGATCGCCGTCGGCTGCTCGGCCTGGCGGCCGTCGTCGGATCGTCCGGGCTGCTCGCGGGCTGTGTCGTGTCCGATCCCGCCATCTCCGGAGGCCCGGGCACGCCACCGCAGATCCCGATACCGACGCCCGCGCTGGACGGTGCGCTCACGGCGTACGGGCTAGAGCTCGCCCTCGCCGGCCAGCTCGGTGCCCTGCTGGCGTTGCCGGGGCTGCCGGCGGGCCAACGGTCCCGGCTGCAGCTGGTCCAGGCCGGACACCAGCGTCACGCCATCGCCATGGCCGGACCGGACCCCACCAACCGGTCGACCACGCAGCCAACGCCCGCCCCAAGTGGTGGCGACACCACGCTGCCCGGCCTGGGCAGCGATCCGGCCAGGGCATTGACGATGCTGACCCAGCAGGAGGGCGGCGCGGCCCGGTTCTACCGCCGCTGCGCGCTGGCATCGCTCGGGCCGACCGCCCTGCTGTGGGGTTCGCTGTCGGCAGCAGCTCAGCAGGCCGGTGCCGCCATTGCCCAGACATCCCCGGTCACCACGTCACCGGCGCGCGCACCGGCACCCCTGCCGACGGTGTCGGACACCGAGGCCGCCCAACAGCTGCTGGCCCAGCTGCACGCCGTGGTCTGGGGCTACCGACGGTCGATGTCCGCGCTGCCTCGAACCGGCGCGGCCTTTGCCCGGGCCGCGAGCTCACTGGCTCAGCGGATGGGACTCCGCGACCAGATCACCGCCCTGCTGAGCCAGCGCGGTGCGTCTGTCCCCGCCGCGAAGCCTGCCTACCGGATGCCCGCGGACCCGAACACCGAGGCCCATGTGGCCAACGCCTTGATGACGATGGAGCAGGCCCTGCTGCCGTACGCCGGTCAATGGCTCGGCTCTGCAGCAACAACCCAGGTCACCCCCGCTCTGACGGCGCTGTCCGACTCCGGCCTGGCCGCGGTTGGCTGGGGCGCTCCCCCGTCGACCTGGCCCGGCTGGCCCGACTAGAACAGCTGCCGCTGATCATTCGCACCATG
>JAABUS010005556.1_pt1 | contig 16402 bp, 14 predicted proteins | sample 5560161 | NCBI WGS metagenome assembly JAABUS01 (sample SAMN10711885, study PRJNA513376) | rock metagenome | isolation source: Antarctica rocks | place: Antarctica: Victoria Land, Trio Nunatak nord | collected 2016-01-04
TATTTTATCTTTCAGATCGACGATCAGTTGCTTTTCGTGATACTTCAGATAGAAAGATAATTGTTGAAACTGAGTGTAGAACTCGCTGAACTTCTTTGATTCTTGAATCAAGTTGTAGTATTTTCTACGAAAGTTGACTTTCTTATCTGAATCATTGAACAACTCAGCTAGTTCTTTCAAAAGATCATTGACAATCTTATAAAGATTGACACAGTCATGTTCGCGTCTAGATTGAGCAACATCAGCTGCGTCATTGAATAATCTGAAATGTACATAGCTCAGTTTGATTCATTCATTTGAAAAGAGATCGACGTTGATCTCTAGTTTATTCTGAATTTTGTCGTATCAGTTTTCTCAAGTAGAATTCTTTTCATCAGTAAATCAGAAAGAATCAGGTATTTTCTGAGATCTAGAACGCTCAGAGTAGATGAAATCAGAAGAAGTGATTTCTTTAGTTTGAAGCTTAGTCTTCAACTCTTTGATTTCGTCGTCTCGTTGTTTACTCAGCTCATTGAGTTGATCTGTTTCTCTGTCGAAAGTCATGCATCGAGCCTTTCAGTTTTCGATAGAAACAGAGAGTATTACTGTTTCAGCAAATGACTCGTCGTCTTCATTGATGAATGATTCAGCACTAAAGAATTTCGATGAATCAGTCTCAAAGATTTGAGAAAAGTGACTTCGAAATTCTTCGAAACGTTCTTCGATAGATGAACGTTTTGACATGATGAAATTTGAAGAAAGAACGAGATCGAGTGAATGACGATGCTCGACAGTATTAATGAAGACGTATGATCAAGTGTTTAATCTTCAGAAGAGAATGTTGTTGATTAGAAGAATATTTTTGATTTGTGAGTTTTTTGAGTAATTCTCAAGCAATTCACGAAGATTCTTTATCGTCGATTCTCTTAATCGAGTTAAACAGCTTATTTTCACTCGTCTGTTTTACAAGAATGAGTTGATTCTCTTGATCAAATGAACTTTGCGTACTTAGTGAGCAATAAGTTGTCTAGCGATTCAAACAGTCTTGTCATTGATTCTATTAAACTCTCTAGTGTTGTTTAGTCTTTTGATTGCATCGATCATCAGATAAATGAATTTCTTTAGACTCGTTCTGTTTGTACAAGTATGTTGAATGAATAATGAGATCACTATCATGTGATTAATGAATTCTTAATATAATGTCAGAATCGTGTCTAAATGAGTCAATCAGCGAAAGTCAGAATTGAATAGTGCTTGATCTTTAAAGATAGCTATAACTGAATATTAAGAATACAGAAGAAGATGAGTACAAGAACTTTTATTTAAGTAATATTCAGAGACTGCGCTAAGCTTGAAGAAAATGTGTTTGTGACATGAGTAGAATATGATGTAGAAAGAAAAATGATGTTGAACAAAGAGATGTTGAGAAAAGAAAATAGAGACTGAGTCAGATCTGAGTCAAATCTGAGCTAGAGACACTGACTAGCTCTATTCAGCCTTGATACGCTCGTAACAATAAGTTCAACAAATTCATTAAGTTCAATGAACATCTTGATGATGACAAGCAGTTGAGACATCAACGAGTCAACATGACAAGTGATAAGAGTCAAGAAGAGACGAGTTGATTACTCTTTATGCGTGATTAATGACTTAAAAGACATAATGTTTGAACAGACATAAAAACATCAAATCAGAAAATGCAAAAGACTTTCAATGATTAAAAGCATATAAAAAGCTGTTTTTGCACAAAGTCAACAACAGTTACAAATAACTCTATAATGAATTAAATCTTTTTGCAAATTCTACAGTATAACATCAGAAAATTATTAAAAATTCAAAAATCATTTCTGATAAACAGAGAAGTTTGTAAATTCAACATAATAATCATTCAGAAACAAGATTGCAACATTAACATTTTACAAACATTTAGTTTGACTCACAACTTCTTTTATCTAGTGAGAGACTCATCACTTTAAGCAAGAACATGCATTTATGTCAACAAGCATTTAAAACTCAATCAATGAGCAATGAAAATCATTGAATTGAACATTTGCTTAATCAAGATACAAACTAGCAACTTGAAAAATGAGATACAGATGCTACAACTTATAAATGTTTACAATTCATGCTCACTGTCTATCATTTTTACAGAAGAATCATTTACTATTTCTCATCTGAATAAACTAATCAAAAATGATTATAAACAGTTAATTATAGAAGATTTCAATCTGCATCACTTACATTAAGAAGACAGAAGATGCTTTACTCATCACATAGTGACTGATATTCTACTAAACATCATTATAAACGTAAGACTAAAGCTATTGCTTGAATCAGACACAATTACTAAAGAGATTCACAATCAGCTCACAACAATAAATTTAGCGTTTAACAGCAAGAAAATTCAATTCATGATATACAAATGCAAGATGAAAATCAATTTACATCAGAAATCTGATCATCTTTTGATTATCACAAAGTTGTGTCTACGCACATTTTTCATGCAGCTTACGACTCATTGATTATAAAAGAAAATGAACACAGAAGCATTAAACACTCATTTAAGAATACATCTTTTTATCAATCATTTTCTCAACAACAAGACAGCGATAAATGACAGAGTAACTGAGATTACTCATGCATTACAAGAGATTATCAAGAAGTTTACTTCTTGAGCAAAGTTGTTAATTCAAGCATGAGACTTTTGAAATCAAATCTGCTTGAAAGTCGTGATGAAATCGTGATGACTACAAGTCATATGAAAATCGCAGAGTACTTTAGAAACATGAAATGATTATCTGAGATACAACGATCACAAAAACAAGATCATTAAAGAAATAAAATATTTACATTTTAAATTACAGATGCATAAGCTAAGCAATGAATCGAAATCGATTTGACGCTTCGCAAAATGAGTTAGAATTGAAAGTCAATTACTTAAGAAACTTTCGCAGTTTTTGTCACTAAAAAGCGATGATTTCAATCACATAGCAGATTCATTCAAAGAAAAAATAAAGATGCTACGAAAGAAGTTCTTTTCATCATCGTCTCAAGCAAACATCAATGACATTTCAAGATCATTTATATTGCTGACAGTGTTGTTCAATTCAGTTTTATTGCAAGATAAGATGAAATAAATGATTCAATGAGTAAAAGTTGACAAAGCATCAGACGCATTTGAAATTTCAAATAAAGCGCTTTAAGCGAGTTTAACAGAACTGACTTCGATACTAATCAGTTTATTCAATGCATGTGTAACTCACAAATATCATTCAAAACAGTTCAAAAAAGCTTAAACAATAGTATTACACAAATCAAAAAAGAGCAACTATATTGACTTAAAGACATATTGACTTATTGCTCTACTAGACATCATAAATAAGACACTGAAATCAATCATGATCAAAAGATTAAGTGATATTACTGAGACTCATCACATGCTTTTGAACGCTCAAATGAGAGTGAGATGCAAGTAATTCATGATTTCAGCGCTGAATTTACTAGTAGATTAAGTACATGCAGTATGAGACTGCAAAATTAAGTACGTAGTCTTCATGCTTAATTTAAACATCATTGAGATGTTCAACTGTGTCTTGCACACTAAACTTCTGCATACTCTGAGAATGAAAAGAATATCAAATTACATAGTTAAATAAACTTGCAGCTTTCTGAAAGATAGAAAGTCATCACTGACATTCAATGAACAAATCAACACGATGCAATGAATAAACGCTGACATATTGCAAAGATTTCTCATATCATCAATTCTCTTTCTATTCTTTAACGCAAGCTTAATTGAAAAATGCAAAGCTTTAGAAATCAAAATCGAAGTGCTTGACTTCATAAATGACATCAATATTCTGATATATGACAAAATCACAGAATTAATCTACAAATCACTGAGTTGAGCACACAACGTCTGTGCGAAGTGAGCTTGAACTCATGATGCTACGTTCGCTTCAGAGAAATACAAATTCACACACTTCATTTGTAAGTCAAAAAGATTTGACATGACAGTCAGTTTACACATAGAAAACTTGATAATAAAGTTAAAATCAAATGTATGAGTTCTTGAAGTGCAACTGAACACAAAACTACAATGAGATTTGCATCTTTGTCAAATAGAAGCAGATCACGTCATCAAAATGCTGATGCTTAGTTGACTTGAGATTTTCATCTGAAGAGCTACATTCACAAAAGCAAGATAGATATACTCAGTGATGATAAGATTGAGAATGATGTTTAAAGCATTAATATAACATCAACGCAATAAAGAAGAGAGATTGTCGAGTATGAAATGAAGACTAGAAACTCTTTAGAATCAAGCGTTGCATCATGTGATCAACGTCTTCAGAAAAGTGAACATTCAAATGCTGAAAGTTGAAACATATACATTTTCGCTACATGTTCATTTGAACAAGCTACAGAATCAAGTCACACTACGCAGTTGAATCAACGACAGAACACAGAAGACTCGTTGAGCATGCAAAATCATATGTGCTCATTTGATAAAAATCAATAGACTCATTTCTTGCTTTTCAATCTTAAAAAAAATGACGTTTCTGAACATTTCAATTCACGAAGAAGCAAAGATACAGTTTAGACGTGAATGACTCAATCTCTTAATGATAACTTAAACGAGTGAATGTGCAATTGCACAGTTTCACAAAAGTCAATGAAATCTTCAATGAAAAAACTATAAAAAATGCATTGCAAACATTAATGCATTTCTCGCTCAAAGATTTCATCTATTTAAGAAGTCAGTAAAGATGCGTGATGATTTTCAGAAGATTGAAAGCACTCTTGCAACTCACATCAAAATCAAACGCATAGAGCTGAAGATTTATCTGCACTTGAAAAACATGTCAAGCGTGAATAACTCTTGATGCAACTGCAAATGAAGTCATCAGACAGTAGACTGATCACGTCAAGTTGAGTACTTGAGTTCAAGTCAAGTACTTAACTCGTCAAAACTTGATTCAAGTCAGAATTCTGACTCAAGTATTTGAGTTAAGTCAGAAAATTCAACTCAAGTATTTGAGTCAAGTTAGAAGATTGAAATTGAGTATCGACTCGAAATTTTCGATTCGACTCGTCAAGACATGAAGATAAATAGATAGATATTTTATTATGACTCTCTATTATGACTTTCTACCATGACTTTCTATCAAATAGTCTTCATGTTTTTCTATCATAGCTTTTCTTCATCACTTTTCTTCATGACTCTTCTTCATAGCTTTCTATTAAACAATCTTCATAGTTTTTCGTCATGACTTTCTATCATAGCTCTTTATCATAGCTCTCTATCAAAGCTCTCTATCAAACAATCTTCATGTTTCTCTTTATGTTTTTCTTCATGTTTCTCTTTATGACTTTCTATCAAAAAGATAATGCAAAAAGGTAATGCAAAGGCGAAAAACCGGAAAAATTTCTATATTTAACTCTTTTGACATCATATTCGATTTCTTGACGAGTTGAGTCGAAAATTCAAATTGAGTATCGACTCAAGATTAATATCAGATTGAGTCAGAATGTTGAAATCAAGTATTTAAGTTGAATCAGAAGATTAATATTGAGTACTTGAGTCGAGTCAGAAGATTGATATTGAAACTCGACTTGATGATCAGTCTATCAGACAGTCAAGCATATTCTGATGCACTGCTTGAATTGAACGCATCTTCGATTAAATATGCTATGAAACGTCAACTTCATGAACTATTAAATCATCGTCTCAATCACGAAGAATCTCAAGACAGCAGCGAGAATGATGATGAAAACAAAGCTGCTGAAGCAGTTTAAAGTGACAAGAACACTCATTCTCTAACGTGCAATCATCATGAACAAATTTGATACATAGTCTCAATTTTATCGTCTTGACTGCATGTAGCAGTTGTATAAACAGCGAGCGATTTTCTACCTCAGAGAATTTTGTTCACTCGATACACATAGCATAAAGTCTTTCATGAGTTAATCTAATCAATGTCACAAAAGTGTATGAATTTATTATTATTATTATTATTATACTTGATAATACTGTCAATGTGATGAAGATGTTTCAATATCAATGCAGTTAATGAGTTGCAAATTCTTTAATCACTTGTAATTACGACTTTCAGACTCTTCATCTGAATCAACTATTCTACTAGTAATATCTTTTCATTCCTTACTGATATTGACATGTCATTAATCTTCTTTATAGATCAATTATGATTGTTAGAGAGAAATGTTGTTGCGTGAATGAAAACTCTGCATGATGACTTTTCTGATCATGCAACATTTTAAAATTGTTCAAACTGCGTTGAATTGAAATCTCTTGACTCTTCTGACTTCTATTCAAAACAGAATAGAATCAAAAGATTCATAGTCAACATCATATACAGATAAATCTTGTTATCAATCAAGTGTATTATTAAATTAATTACATTTTGTTCGCTCTGTTTATTTATTCTATGATTTCTATTAACTCATTTATTTATTCTACTCATCATTCTACATACTCATCATTCTACTCATCATTCTACTCATCATTTTACTCATCATTCTACTCATCATTCTATCTACTTATTTATCTACATGTTCAGCTATCAACTCAGCTATCAACTTGATCATTTACTCATCACTTTACTTGCTTCAAAACATGCTTCATGTGACATGTTTAAATAAGCGTTCTACACTTCATGATTTACTTTATAGTATGCTTCATACATGCTTTATAGCATATGCTAATTAACTCAATAAAAAGTATTCTTTATGACTTAATATCAAACGCTTTATCAAATTCTTTATCAAACGCTTTATTAAATGTTTTATTAAACATTTTATCAAATATTTTATCAAATTCTCTATCAAATTCTCTATCAAATTTTCTATTAAACTCTTGATCAAACTTTTTATCAAATTTTTTATTAAGCTTTCTACTAAGCTTTTTATCAAGCTTTTTATCAAGCTTTTTATTGAGCTTTCTATCAAACTGTTATGATGAATTGACTCATAAAGATTAGATCAGAGATTAAAGTCAGAAACTGAGTTGAAAATCAGATTTGAGTTAGCTTTGAAACTTTATGACTTTGTCAAGACATCATTTAGACTACATCATATCTTTGACTTAATATGTTATGAGTTATGTCATGCTCGACTTGATAATGCTTGACAAACTTTCTATAGTTGATTGATTTTCTCAAGTTATTAAAAGCTTTTTAATAATTAACTTTATCATAATATATATTCATTTTGTGTCTGCTTAGAATATTACATTATCATATCACTCTTATAAATCTCATTTATTCATTTAGTAAATTCAATTATTACAGTTTTAATTATTTCAAACTCTTTTTAAAGATGATGATTTGATATTCAAGCATGATAACAGCAACATAATTGCAACAAAGTTGAAATGATAATGTTTTAATCTTGCAAAACATCATATCAGAAAATAAACATTGCATAATTGAATCAGAAAGTGAAGAAACAGAGAATGAACTTTCTCTTAATATTAATGAACAGCTGACACAAGCAATGCTTCAACATGATGAACTGCAAAAGAAACAGAAGTTAACAACTATTCAATCAAAGATTAAAACTTTGCAAATCATTGAAATGATGAAGAGAAATCATTAAGCTTTCACTTAAGCTTTTACAAAGAATTTGAACAATCTACACATTATCTTCATAATGTTAATGATGACAAAATGAAGTTATTTTGAAATCATCTTACAGAAGTAAAGATCTTCAATGTCTTTGAAGAAGTATCATGACAAAATCATAAAAGAACATAAAGAGTGAATTCATGACATCAAAATCTCATTTTGAAATATCTCTTGATATTTTAAAAATGATGAGAAAAAGATTTTATATTGCATGATTTATCTGAAGAATAAATCAAAGAAACTTTGATTTAATTACAAAGAAACTATGTTTGCAGCTCAGCAGATGTGATTCAATTTTATTAACTTTCTTTTGAATTTAATTGAAGATTTGATGAATTGAAACATAGACATGACTCAGCAGTATGCAAATACATTGCAACGTTCAGATTAAATGATATAAACGTTTGCAATTCATTTAAGCATTCTGAAACATCAACTTTCATTGTATAGTGATGAGCATAAGCAAGCTCATTTATTCATCAAATTAAAATTCGAGTTGCATGTGATTATTACTAATGTGCAGTTGATTTCTATCACATAAGATGCATTAATCAATTTTATCACTTGATTGAAAACAAATTTGTAAAAAGAACATGTCTTGTCATTAAAATGACTTTGAGATAAAAACTTGCATGATCGAGATAAAATCAACAAGAAAACTCATTCAAAGCAAAAGAAATTTCATCAATTAATTAAATTCAATTCTTCATCAAAGATAAGCTTACATGCTTCATCATGTTATAGCAAGAATTTGTTCAACATAACGTGCTACATATGCAATCAAAAGAATTATTACTTTACTGATTATAAAGATGAAAAGATCAAGAATAAATCAAAAGAATCTGATGTAAATTGAGTATTCATCAATTTGATGTCACTAGACTGATTGCGTCAAGTCAAGTACTTAAGTTTGAGTCGAGTACTTGACTCGAAAAGTATCAAGTTGAGTTGAAATCTTTTTGAAAAAGTATTAAGTCAAATTGAGAAGTTGAACTCAAGCACTTGAGTCGAATTGAGAAGCTTGACTCAACAACTCAACTCGAAAACTCGATTTGAAAATTCAACTCGACTCGACAAGATATTAGATAGATGTAAATAGCTTGATCGAACAGTTTACATGATTTCTCTTCATGACTTTCTATCATGTTTTTCCGTCATGACTCTCTATCAAAGTCAAACAATCTTCATGTTTTCTCGTCATGTTTCTTATCATGTTTTTCTTCATGTTTCTCTTTCTGTTTCTCTTTATGTTTTTCGTAATGATCTTTTATCAAACAATCTTCATGTTTTCTCGTCATGATTCTCTATCAAAGTCAAACGATCTTCATGTTTTCTCGTCATGTTTCTCGTTATGTTTCTCGTTATGTTTTTCTTCATGTTTTTCTTTATGTTTCTCTTCATGTTTTCTCGTCATGATTCTTTATCAAACAATCTTCATGTTTTCTCGTCATAATTTTCTATCAAACGAACTTCATGTTTCTCTTTATGACTTTCTATCAAACAATCTTCATGTTTTTCTTTATAACTTTCTATCAAACAATCTTCATGTTTCTCTTCATGACTCTCTATCAAAAGATAATGCAAAAAGGTAATGCAAAAGTCAAAAATCGGAAAAATTTCTATATTTAGCTCTCTTAACGTTAAGCTTGAATTCTTGATGAATCAAGTTGAATTGACTCGACTTTCAGTTGAGTCAAGTCGAGTTGAGTTGAAAATATGCTCAACTCGACTTGAATTGAATTGAAAATGTGAGCAACTCGACTTTAAATTAAGTTGAATTCAAAATGTTAACTCAAAACTCAACTTAATGATCAGTCTAAATGTCACATATGAGTCATTTCAAGATTTTGAAAAAAGACAAGCTTTTGACAAACACTTCAAATCATCAAGAAAAAAACAAGAAGTTCTCTTTGTAAAGACTTTTATATATAAAGAGTATGTAATTCAGAGAAATCAGAAGACAGAAATGAAGATTTACATGAATATCAATGTTGAGATAAACGTAATTAGTCAACATTTTATTATTAAGCAGAATATATCATTGTTGAACGTTGATCTCTTAAGATTTATCTGAATAAATGATTAGAATGTTTATTATTATGACGTTTATAAGATGTGTTATTGACTGAGAGACAGCTGAAACATAAAGAAAAAAGATATAAGCATCTTTTATGCTATTGACAAGAAAGAATTTCTCTTGATTCTGAGTATATCAAGTATGCAATTCAAGCGTATTTAAATAGACATGATTGCAAAAACATGATGTTTCAACATGAATGAGCATGCATTCAAGTTATTCATTGCAGAAAATTTTGCAAAAGCTCTACAAAATAAGTTTACTGTGTATGCTTTTGTCATGATCAACATCATCAAAGAGTTAATCATTGAACATTAAGTGAAAACAATGAATAAAGTGACAACTTGTATCACAAATGCGCTTAAAATGTAGACTTTACTCATTAAATTGAAAGAATATGAAGATGTATTCTTAATAAAAAGTATCAACAAATTGCTTTTGCATGAAGATCACGATCATGCAATCAAAATCACTGCAAAGTCATTGTATGAATCATTGTATAATTTGTTAAACACAGAATTAGTGATTCTGAGACAGTATTTAAACAATGTTTTAGCAAAAGAATGAATTAAGCACTTTGTCAGCTCAACTAATGTGTTTATTCTATTTATTCTTAAAAAGAATGATAGTTTTTATTTATGCATGAACTATTGAGATCTGAATAAGATCACTGTCAAAAATTATCATTCACTGTCTTTAATTAATAAAACTTTAAACAAATTTAATCAAGTTAAGCAGTTCACTAAATTGAATCTGAAGAATGCATATCATCATCTCAGAATTCAACATGAAGATGAGTGAAAAATGATGTTTCATACTCATTATGATCACTTTAAATATATGATCATATCATTTAATTTAATCAATGCATCTGTCATCTTTCAGACTTATATTAATAAAATTTTAACAGAGTTTTTAAATGACTTTTATATTGTTTATCTGAATGACATTTTAATCTTCTTCATAAAGAAGATTGATCATGTAGATCACATGAAGCAGATTCTCAAGAAATTAAGAAAGTTCAAGCTATATGCTAGCTTGAAAAAGTGTGAATTCTTCATCACTAAAGTGAACTTTCTAGAATTTATTATATTCATTAAAGATGTTTTAATGAACTCAAGTAGAGTAAACATCATCAAAACATGACTCAGATTGAAGATGTATCAAGAAATACAAGTTTAAACTGATCATCAAGTTAAGTTTTCATATTGTCATGATGAATTGATACATAGAAATTAAATCAGAGACTAAAGTCAAAGACTGAGTCAAAGATCAGATCTAAGTTAGCTCTGAAACTTTATGACTTTGTCAAGATATCATTTAGACTACGTCATATCTTCAACTTAATATATTATGAGTTATGTTGTTGTCAGAAACTAGACTGAACTAGAGATTCTATCAATATAGAGAATTGATTATTATATTACTTGAACTAGATACAGAACAATACATCAGATAATGTACAAGACGAAAGACAAAGAACGAAAGAAAAGAATGAAAGCTCAATTTCTATATACATGAATCGAGCAGAATCAAGACTAAACAGTAGTTCTATTGACTTAAGATTGCAGAAGTTCATGCACATGACTGAGATAATCAAAACAGAATTGCTGAGACTAAATTAAGATGATGATGACTAGATTAATGACTTGATTTATTGAACTGCAAAACAGATTTAATGAATTAAGATTATTTAAAATATCATCAATTTATGTTCTAAATTAAGTTGATGATCTGACATCATGACAGTTGTGCTTGACTCAACAATGCTTGATAAACTTTCTATAGTTAATTGATTCTCTCAAGTTATTGAGAGCTTCTTAATAATTAGCTTTATCATAATATATATTCATTTTGTGTCTGCTTAGAATATCACATTGTCATATCACTCTTATAGACTTCATTTATTCATTTAATAAACTTGATCATCACAGTTTTAATTATTTCAAACTCTTCTTAAAAGTGACAATTTGATATTCAAGCATGACAACAACAACATGATTGCAACAGAATCAAAACAACAACATCTTGATTTTGCAAGATATCATATCAGAAAACAAACATCACATAATGAAATCAGAAAGTGAAGAAGCAGAAGATGAACTTTTTCTTGATATTGATGAACAACTAACATAAGCAATGCTTCAACATGATGAACTGCAAAAGAAATAAAATCTAACAGCTATTCAATTAAAGATTGAGACTCTGCAAGTCATTAAAACAATGAAGAGAAGTCATTGAACTTTCACTTGAATTTTCATGAAGAATTCAAATGATTTACACATCATCTTCATAGTGTTGATCATGATAAAACAAAGTCATCATGAAATTATTTTGCAGAAGCGAAGACTCTCAATGTTTTTGAAAAAGTATCATGACAAAATCATAAAAGAACATAGAGAATGAATTCATGATGTCAAAATCTCATTTCAAAATACTTTTTGATATTTTGAAAGTGATGAGAAAAAGATTTTATACTGCATAATTTATTTGAAAAGTAAATCAAAGAAACTTTGATTTGATCACAAAGAGACTATGTTTGCAACTCAACAAACATGATTTAATTTTATCAACTTTCTTCTGAATTTAATTAAAGATTTGATGAATCGAAGCATAGACGTGACTCAGCAGTACACGAATGCATTGCAACGTTCAGATCAGATGATATGAATGTTTGCAACTCATTTGAGCACTCTGAAACATCAACTTTCGTTGTATAGTGATGAGCATAAGTGAGCTCATTTATTCTTTAAGTTGAGATCTTGTCAGAATCATGTCTAAATAATACAATCAATGAAGATCAGAATTGATAGTGCTTGATCTTTAGAAATAGCTATAACTGAATATTAAGAATACAGAAGAAGATTGATACAAAAGCTTTTATTTATGTAATGTTCAAAGACTGCGCTAGATTCAAAAGAAATGTGTTTGTGACATGAGAAGAAAATGATGTAAATGAACAAGATGTTGATGAAAGAAAAGAGTGTTGAGAAAGAAAAAGAGTGTTGAGTCATATTTGAGTCAAATCTGAGTCAGATCTTGACTAAATCATTGACTAGCTTTAATCATTACACAAAGAACTCGCTAGCATTTACTGCAAATTGATTAGAACTTCAGTCTTGTTCAGTCTTATTGATCTTGATATGCTCATAACATTACTCTTTTCTTTGAAAATTCATGTTTGCATGAATGTAGTTCATTTGCTCACTTTTGTTGATAGTTATTTCAATATTTAGCGCGATTTGTTTGAATATAGCTTATGAAATTCGTTCAAAACTTTCTCTGAGTCATCAAATTTCTCTTTATCGACATAGTATCATTCATCATTTCTATCTAAATTTGTTCATTTGACTTTGTACTGTATTCAACCTTGATAATGTCTGAAGTTCAATATATCATTTATCTCTTAATGTTCATCGTCTTTGATAGTGATTGATCTGAGTGATTTTGAATGCTGTTCTGATAAAAGATTTTCTGAATATGATTGCAGTAACTTCAAGCTGAACATTGAATGCAGATGCTTCATGCTGATTGATAAGCAAAAATGATAGAAGATCTCAACTTTGACAGTGATTTAATAAAGTTCTAGCTGTTTATCTTTCAAATCTTTGCATGATCTTGTGATTTTGATATTTCTGAAGAATAATCAAACTCAGTCGTTTACTTCATAGATGACATCTCATTTATGTTTATTGATCTGAGCTTCAATGATCTGCTTCGTCTTTTTTAATTGCTGATGATCGAAGATAAGAAGTTCTTTCATTCAAATGATAACATCATCAGCTTTTCTAGCTTCAAGACGTTCACAAGTGATTTCGTAGTCAGTCGTATCTGAATCGAAACTCATTCAAGAGTGAAATTCTTTATTGAAGTAGAAGAAGATCATTAAAGTGATTAAGAAGATATTAAAATTGTCGCTGAATTTCATCATAAATATTCATTTGATTCAGTCATTCTGCATGTAATTGCAATAGATTCTAAGTTCACATTCAACGTCTTGATTGACTCATTTTGATTAATCATTGATCTCAGAATGATAAACTGTAAATAGACTAGCTGTGATTCTCAGTCGCTTACAAAGACTTTTTCACATAGTTAATATGAATTGAGAGTCTCTGTTCGAAACAATAGAACTGAGTAAATCATGCAGTCAATAAACGTTTCATAGCATGATTTAAATCATTTCTTCGACTGAGATGTCATCATCTTCTCAATGATAGAAAACATAGTGATGTTCTTTAATGAAATAACATACAATTGTGCAAATGACGTTATAGTCTTCTGACAAAGATAGTTCAATGATGAAGTTCATAGTTATATCTTTTCAGCGTTTCTATGAAATCAAAAGAGAATGATGAAGTTCATTGATGCTATTTTTAGAGACTTTGCTTTGCTGACAAGCATGACAGTTTCAAATGTATCATCGAATAGTAGCTTGATAATCTGATCAATAGTAGAAACACTGAACTAAATCAATGATTCATTTATTGTTGAGATGAAAGATTTAAGATTAATTATACACTTCTTGTAGTAATTTCGTGTGCATGTTTTCAGAAACTCACAGTAGATCTTTTCTAAATAGAACGTTGTCAATGATTTTGCAGTTCTTTAATTTAGTGATATGAAATTTAAGCTTGTTTTCATTCATAGCTTGTTTATATTTGCTACAAAACTCATTTATTTGATTGATCATTCATACTTGTTGATAGAGATTTACTTCTGATTCAATAGATAGAACATCAACTCTATTGAGAATCAGAATAGTCTGAAAACAATTTTCAAGACGTTGAGCTGATTCAGAAATGTTCACTAGAAACATTCTGATTAAAGCATTGACTTTAGTGTTTATTTTGCCTGATTTAAAGATGATCTGAAAGTTGAACTTCGATAGAATGTTTAGATAGTTGACTTGTCATCGACTCAACTGTTTGTTTTTCATGAAAATTTTCAAAGTCTGATGATCGATGAACATTTAAATGAGTAGTTCAGTGCATTTTAGTTTGAGTCATCAATGTTTGAAGCATTGAATAATGACTAGCAACTTCTTGTCATAGATGTGATAATTGATTTCAGCGAGAATTATGCTTTTGCTGTAGAAGATCATTGAATGAAGAACTCTCTTGTCATTGTACTGAGATAGTATTTCATCTTTTACATAGTTCAAAGCATCAATCTTCAGAATAGCTTGTCGTTTGAGATCAAAGTGATGAAGTACTGAGACTGAGCTGACTTGTTTCTTTAGATTGTCAAAGACTTGAACACAGATCTCATTTCAAACAAAAGATGTATTCTTTCTAGTCAGTTGAATAAATGATTTGACTAGCTTCGAGAAGTTCTTAATGAAACGACGATAGAAGTTAATAAATCTCACGAAGCTCTGAATTTCTTTTAGATTGATCAAAGTGATTCAACTAACTATGACTGTCACTTTGCTGAGATTCATACGAAGATCTAGTTCTGATACGATAACTTCTAGAAAAACAGTCTCTTCTACATTGAATTTGCACTTTCGAATATTCATCTGCAGTTCAGCTTCGCGTAGTCAATTCAATACTAGTTTGACGTGATTTCTATGTTTCTTTCTCATTTTGCTATAGATGAGAATGTCATTTAGATAAACTTGACAAAAGTCATTCAGAAAGTCTCATAGAACATCATTCATATATTGCTGAAAGAAGATTGATTCATTAGTCAGTTTGAATGATAGCACTCTGTATTTATATGCTTTTAAAGCAGTGATAAAAGTGATGTAATTCTCACTATCAAGATGCATTTGAAGTTTGTTGAACGCTGATATGATGTTCAATCTAGTCAGATGCTTGCAACTCACTATTTTATCAATGATCTCGTCTATCAACGATAGAGAATATCTATTTCTTTTGAAAATGACATTTAGCTTTTGATAGTTCATGCAGAATTGAAGATCTTCATTTGCTTTGAGAACGAATAAAACGGGAAAGAAATAGAGAATCTGACTAGAAGTGATAAATTTCTTCGACAGATTCTCGTTTAAGTACTTCTTTACTTTCAGAAGTTTGACAGAGAACATTCAATAAACTCGACAGCGAGAAGACGTTGAATCACTGATGAGCTCAATTTTATGATCGTAGAAGCGATGAGAGAGTAGTTTATTCAATTGAGCTTGATCAAAAACATCTAGAAACTCATGATATTCTGATGATAGCTTGACTTTAATATTTTTCAAATTCTGAGTTGTTTCATTGATTGAAGAGACGTTTAGAACGTTCAAATCGCACTGAGTATTGTACGTGATTTCTCTATCAATATCAGTCATGAATAGAGCAAAGACTTCAGTCTGATTCTTCTTTGATTGATTCAGTAAAGTTTTGAACGAAGCTGCATTTACGCTTCAAATCGAGAATGATTCTTTCTTAGTCGTAGTTGAAACAGATCGTTTGAGCATAATAGAGATCTTAGTCTGAATGATAGAAGAGAGCGAAGTTGATTGCAGTCAACTTGAGTGCTTTGAATTGAGAGAAATCAAAAAAATCGAAATAGAAGTATTTAATTGATTCGAAAAAACAATGACGTCATTTTGCATATTCAACAATATTTCGTTTTTGTTCATTCAGAGCTTATTCAATATGACTTCATGATGATCAATATCAGCTATCAGCATTGATACAGTCAATTTCTTATGACTTTCGATGATGAGATTGAGTAGAATTTTATGAGTAAT
>JAABUS010005557.1_pt1 | contig 16402 bp, 7 predicted proteins | sample 5560161 | NCBI WGS metagenome assembly JAABUS01 (sample SAMN10711885, study PRJNA513376) | rock metagenome | isolation source: Antarctica rocks | place: Antarctica: Victoria Land, Trio Nunatak nord | collected 2016-01-04
GGCCAATGCTGCTTTTACCGCCTGAAAACTGATGGTGATCAAAACAATAGCAACTGCCGCTATTCCTGCTAAGGCAAACATCCACCATTGTATTTCTATTCTGTAGGCGAAATCCTGCAGCCATTTTTGCATGATATACCATGCTATCGGAGAAGCAATTACAATTGCGGCAAGTATTATTTTTATAAAATCTTTCGAAATAAGGGTAGTGATATCAGCAACAGATGCGCCTAAAACTTTACGGATGCCGATTTCTTTTACCCTCCGTTTTGTTGATAAAGTAATCAACCCAAGCAGGCCCATGCAGGCAATGCCAATGGTAAGTAAGGCCACAAAATTTGTGATTTTCAGCATGCCGGCAACGAAACTGTATTGCTTGTCAAGCATATCGTCCATAAAACGATAGCTGAACGCTCTCCGGGCCGGAATATCTTTAAACTCGTTTTCAAGTTGCGCAAGAACTTCTTGTGTATGCTTCTTGTTTATCCGGATGGCCAGGAAATTGAAGCTTTCTAAATTATTGCTGTTGGTGTAAAAATGGATTAACGGGCCTATAGGATTTTGAAGGTCTTCGTAATGGAAATCTTTCATTACGCCTACAACCGTATAAATCCCGTTTCCTCCGCTTGATTTTATTTGTTTTCCCACAGGGTTTTTCCATCCAAAAGCTTTCGCCGCTGTTTCATTTATCAGTACTTTATTTTCTTCCGCTTTGCCAAAGCCATCATTAAAATTCCTTCCATCAGCAAGCGGAATGTTAAATGCTTCGATATAACCTTTTCCTGCTGATGCTTGCCTTAACAAAATCTTTTTCCCGGAAGGCAGATCAATAAAATCATTATAATCCTGGTCGTATTGAGTAGGGATTGCATGCTCTCCCGAAACGGCCTCTACATAAGGGTTGTTTTTGAGCGCATTCAGCATAACCTCAAATTTTGCTTTTGCACTTTTTAGATCTTTATAAGCAAGATCGAGATTTACTATGGCAACATTATCTTTTTCAAAACCTAAAGGAGCTAATTTCATGTAGCCCAATTGTTTATTCAAGATGATGGCAGCACAAATCAGGATGATTGCAAGCGTAAACTGGCAGGTTAAAAGTAACTTTCTCATAAAGCCCCTATCGCCTGTTGTACCAACATTTCCTTTAATTGCATCGGTTGTTTTTGTGGTTGTTAAATGTAAAGCAGGATAAGTCCCGATTAGGACAATACTTAAAGCGATGATGATAAAAACGATAAAAACCCAGTAGTCTGCTTTCCAGGACAGCAGCATTTGACCGAGCTGATCCCCTAAAAACGAATTAACCTGAGGCAGCAGAAAGTAAGTAAACAGCAGGAAAGCTGAAAGAAGCGAAGCAAAAATAATGATCCCGTTTTCTATGCAAAATTGCAGGACAATAGCTTTTTTTCCTGACCCGATTATTTGCCTGATGGCAACTTCTTTAGTCCGGCTTACCATAGCAGCCGCATTTAAATTAAACAGGTTGAAAGTAATAATGAGCAAAATAAAAGCCGAAGCGGCTATAGCCCCGGTAATGATGGCCTTAACATTCGTATTGCCTTCCTTTTTTATTTCGTTAAAAGCTATTGCCCTAACTGCTACATTTCGATGTTCGGGTGCGTAAAATTGCTGTACAATTTGATTGATCTTTCGGTTGAAATTCTTTATATCAGTGCCTTTTCTTAACAATAAATAATTATTTGCAAGCACATTATACCAATTGTACATACCTAAAAAGGCCTCTTTATTTTTACTCTTCAGATAATCTACCGGCAACAACACTTCAACTTTAACAGAAGAATTGGAAGGAATATCGGCTAAAACTCCCGTAACCGTTACCGGGATAGAATCGTCAACCATTACCGTTTTCCCCAATGCCGTTTTGTTTCCGAATAATTTTTGCTTAACGTTTTTTGAAATTACTATCGAAAACTTATCTTTTAATGCTGTTGCGGGATTTCCTTCGGCAAAAGGAAATGAAAATACTTTAAAAAAATCTGCTTCTGCATACTTGGTATCTTCCTGAACTTCTTTCGGGCCATATTTTAACCAGGGCACTTCTCCCCATTGATTATGTGTTGCAGCTTCGACCTCCGGGCAAGACTTTTTAATCTCATCCAATAAGGGAAAAGCGGTCATGGCAGGGCCTTGTCCATCGGCTCCAAAACTTTTCAGGTAATACATCCGGTCTTTATTTACCTGGATATCATCCGTAGTGTAATACTTATAGATCAACAAGCCCAACGTCATTACACTTGCAAGCCCTAAGGTTAAGCCAACGAAGTTTATAAGGGCAAAGCTTTTTCGCTTCGCCAAACTTCTGAATGCAGTTTTGAAGTAGTTTCGTATCATGGTTTTAAGCTTTTAGCTGATGCTTCTTTTATCGGTGTTTTTTTAGCCCCACCTAACCTCCCCAAAGGGAGGAAGCATAGTTTTATACTTTTATAATTCGCCCTTCAAAGCCCTCTCTTTTGGAGAGGGTTTGGGTGAGGCTTTTACTCCGTCCGCAAACTCTTTACGGGATTGGCCAATGCTGCTTTTATCGCCTGAAAACTGATGGTAAGCAATGCAATGATGATGGCGAGCAGTCCGGCAGTTAAAAATGTTAACCAATTAATGCTGATTCTGTAAGTAAAATCCTGTAGCCATTTATTCATGGCAAACCAACCGATTGGAGCAGCAATGATAATGGCAACCAAAACCAAAGCAACAAATTCTTTAGTAAGCAGTTGCAGCAAGCTGCCTACACTTGCACCCAATACTTTACGGATACCAATTTCTTTATTCCGGTTTTGAGCCATATACGCAGACAGGCCAAACAGGCCAAGACAGGAAATGGCAATGGTTAAGCCTGCAAACAGCATGGCCAGGTTACCTGTCCTTTCTTCCTCTTTAAATTTTTGGCCATACTCCTGATCTACAAACTGGTACTCAAAAGGATAAGCCGGATTGTATTTTTTAAAGATCGCCTCTGCTGCTTTCAAGCTTGTTGACATGGGCTGATGATCGTTCAACCGAATCAGCATATTGCTATAAAACCAGTGATTGGTGCCATAAACCACCATTGGGTTTACGGTTTGATAGGGTGAGCCAACGATAAAATCCTTAAAAATACCTACAACTTTCAGCGTTTTATTATTTGCAGTTATATTTTGCCCAATTGGGTTTTTAAGTTTCATCCAATCAATTGCCGTTTCATTAAGCAATACCGCATCGCTATCTGTTGGATAATTAACCAGGTCAATGTCCCGTCCGGCAGTCAACTTTAAACCCATTGCTTTAACAAAATTACCTGTACTTGCAAGCTGTGTAAAATTGATTTTTGCGTGATCCGGGTTCTGGTCGCCCCATTGTAAGCCTGATGAACTACTGCCTTCGTAGGTAACCGTCATACTGGTTTTGCTCACCGTCGTAGCGATACCTTGGTTAAGAAGATCATGTTTGATCAGATCAAAGTTTTTTAAAATATCACCATTGATCGGATGTTCCAACAACCTGTTCTGTACATAACCGGTATCGCGTTCCTGGGTATATTTTATTTGTTTGTAAATAATTAAAGTAGAAGTAATCAACACAACTGCAATGGTGAACTGAACTACCACAAGCAGCTTTCTTGGGGTAACCAACTGATTTTTACCTTTATACAAGCCTTTTAATACGCGTACAGGTTTGAAAGAAGACAAAAAGAAAGCAGGATAACTTCCTGCCAACAAACCGGTGATCAGCATAAAACCAATTCCTGCAAACCAGAATAACGGGTTGCCGTATCCGACCACTAATTTTTTATCCGTGATTTGATTGAATACCGGCAGGAAAACCTGGACAAGCACCAACGCCATGACCCCGGAAATAAAAGCCACAAGGATCGATTCGCTCAAAAACTGTTGGATCAGCCCAAACCTGCTGGCACCAATTGTTTTTCGCAAGCCAACTTCTTTAGCGCGTTTTTCGCTTTGTGCCGTGCTCAAATTCATAAAATTGATGCAGGCAATCAGCAAAATCAGGCAGGCGATGATAAAAAACAACCGCACGGTTTCAATTTTTCCGCCCGCCACTTTCCCATTCTCAAACCGCGAGTACAAATGCCATTTGCTGGCCGGATGCAAAAATATTTCTTCTTCAGTTGTTGAATCGTGTTTTAAAACCAGGTCTTTTATCTTTCGGTCCACCTTATCCAAAGAAGTACCCGGTTGCAACTGAACGTAAGTATTGAAGGCGTTGGTGTTCCATTTGGTTTCCATACCAGCGGTGTAGGGATTTGCAGCGAGCGAAACCAGATATTCAAAGTCAAATTGTGTGTTATTGGGCAAGTCTTTCATCACGCCTGTAACTTTGTAAGCGTCTCTATTATCGATCTTTACAACTTTGCCGATTGGATTTTGTGCACCAAATATTTTTCCGGCCAGAGTTTGGGTAAGCACAACGCTATTGACATCGTCTAAAGCATGAAAGGAACTGCCTTCGATCAGCGGAAAACTAAACATTGTTAAAAAAGGCTTGTCCACATCCAATCCCGTTGCTTTAATAGCCTTATCGGCAAAGTTGAATAACCTCGGTGTAGGCCAGCCTGTTCGTGTAACCGCTTTTACTTCAGGAAATTGCTGTTTCAAAGCCGGCCCAACTGCACCCGATGTAACGTCAAAGGTATAAACTGGCCCTTTGGGCGTGTTGCGGTTCCATACTTTGTACAAAGTATCTTTATTGTTATGGAACTGATCGTAACTTAATTCATTCTGCACCCATTCAAAAATCAAAATTGCACCAGACATACCGATAGCCAAACCAATAATATTAATGGTTGAAAAGGCTTTGTTTCGAATCAAATTGCGCCAGGCAATTTTAAAATAGTTTTTGAACATGATGTTTCGTTTTTATAACTGATGCTTCTTTTATCGGTGTTTTTTTGGGTAGGAGGTAAGAGGTCTGCAAGCTTCTGAAAGCTGATCGCTGACAGCTTTCCCCCCGTCACACTAACAAATTCTCCGTAACCGTTTGCCCATCAAGCATCCTTATAATGCGATGGCTGTACCGTGCATCATGTTCCGAGTGCGTAACCATCACGATAGTAGTTCCATGCTCGTTCAGTTCGGTTAAAAGCTGCATCACTTCGTTGCCGTTGGAAGAATCCAGGTTACCGGTCGGCTCATCCGCCAGGATCAGTTTTGGGTTGTTTACTACGGCACGCGCAACGGCAACACGCTGCTGCTGTCCGCCGGAAAGTTGCTGCGGAAAGTGGTTACGGCGGTGCATGATCTGCATTTTGTCCAACACCACATCTACCCGTTTTTTACGTTCGGCGCTATCCACACCTAAATAGATCAGCGGTAGTTCTACATTTTCGAAAACGGTCAACTCGTCGATCAAGTTAAAACTTTGGAACACAAAACCGATGTTACGTTTGCGCAGGTCGGCACGTTTCCGCTCGTTAAAACCGGCAACTTCAATTCCGTTAAACAAAAAACTGCCGCCATCCGGATCGTCCAGTAATCCGAGTATGTTAAGCAGCGTAGATTTGCCACAGCCCGAAGGGCCCATTACGGCTACAAACTCGCCGTCGTTTACTTCGATCGTAAGTTTGTTTAGGGCTGAAGTTTCAATATCTTCTGTACGGTAGATTTTTTCGAGTTCGGTTATTTTGATCATTGGTAGGGCTTTTAGCTATCAGCTTTCAGCAATCAGCCTGGGCATAGCGGTTAAAATAATTTGTTAGTTTTATAAAATGAGAGATTTTCAAAAATTATTGATCTGGCAAAAAAGTCATTTGTTAACTGTTAAAATTTATACGGTTATGCAATCGTTTCCTAAACAAGAGTTATATGGTTTAACCTCTCAAATGAGAAGGGCTGCTACTTCTGTCCCAACCAACATTGCTGAAGGTTGCGGCAGAGAGTCTAAACCGGAACTAAAACGTTTTTTAATTATTGCTTCCGGCTCATTAGCCGAACTTCATTATCAATTGATTATAAGTCATGATTTAAACTATTTAACTAATCCGGATTTTGAAGAACTTGCCCATGAAGCGATTCAAATTTAAAAAATGATTTATACTTATATAGAGAAGCTTGTTGTATAGGGCTTTCAGCAATCAGCCACTGTTCTATCGTTATTGCAAGCTTTTTATTCGCTGATAGCTAATTCCTTTTTATCCGCCTTGCAAAAGCTGATTGCTGAAAGCTGACAGCTATTTGCCTTTTAGAACCAACTCCTGCATCGTTCCATAATTTTCATAACTACTCGTAACTACTTTATCGCCCGGTTTTAAGCCTTGTAAAATTTCGTAGTAATCCGGGTTTTGGCGGCCAAGTTGAACATCTACTTTATAAGCGGTTTTGCCATCTTCGCTTACTTTAAAAATCCAATTGCCGCCGGTTTGCTGGTAAAAACCGCCTTTGGCCAATAACAGCGCTTTGGTTTCATCGCCTAAAGCCAAGCGGATTTGCAAAGTTTGTCCGCGACGAATCCCTTCCGGTACTTTGCCCACAAACTCCATATCAACCTGAAAACGGCCGTTGGTTACTTGTGTAAAAACCTTTTTAATTTTTAATTTATAGGTTTTGTCTGAGAAGTCAAAGTCGCCGGTCAGGCCGGTAAAAATGCGGGAAATGTAATGTTCGTCCACATCCACCCGAACTTTAAACCCACTCAACACATCAATCTGGCCGAGCCGCTCGCCCTGGTGTTTGTTCTGTCCGACTTCTGCATCCATCGAAGTCAACTGCCCGTCAACCGGCGCGCGGACAATCAGATCGCCAACTTTCTGCCGCATCACTGCCAAGGCATTTTGGGTACGGTCAAAAGATTGCTTGGCCTGGTTCACTTCCTGCTTGGTAGAAACCGAATCCTGCTTTAAGATCTGTAGCGTTAACTTTTTGCGCTTCACCTGGTAATCATAAGCAATTTGCGATTGCCTGAATTCCTGCAGGCCAATGGCTTTCTGTTCGTACAAATGCTTGTTCAGCAGGTACAATCTTTCGGATTCTTTAAAAGCATTGTCCACATCCGCCATTTGGTTCAGTTTACTGATCGTGTTTTGCTGAGCCGCATTTCTTGAGATCTGCATCTGCGTCAACAAGTTAAAAACAGAAGTTTCCTGGTTCACCAAACTCAGTTCCAGATCAGTGTTGGCCAATTTCATGATTGGGTCGCCTTTTTTCATGATGGTACCGTCTTCCACAAATTTCTGGTCTACACGTCCGCCTTCGTTTGCATCTAAATAAATTGTTGTGATCGGCATCACTACTCCGTTTACCGGTATAAACTCCTGGAACGGCCCGTTTTTAACTTCGCTGATGGTAATGCGTTCGGTATCCACATTCAACTTCGATTTCCCTGAAGTAAAATAATAACTGCTGCCGATGAGCAAAACCAAACCGGTTATGCCGGCGATGGTTAAGATCCGTTTGGTTGTCCATTTCTTTTTTGCGATAACTCTGTCCACGATGCTTCTTTTATCAGTATTTTTTTTGTGTGCTGTATTTGCCGCTTGTATAGGAAAAGCTGTGCCATTCAGACTAACAGATTGAAAAACAATATTTTAGGTGATAAAAGAAGCATCCGATTGTGCGTTTGCATTACAGCCAGTGTTCGGTTTTGATACAGTGTAGTCAAATTTGATTGTTTAGGAACGAAACGAGTTTGTAGGAAAAAATAAAATTTCAAGCCGCTGTCCGTAAACGGACACTTGCTGTACGAAGGCGAACGATTTTTTAAATAGTTAATATAAAAACTGCTGATTTACAGGTATTTATAGAATTGGTATCAGTTGTGTTTATTCAACCAGGAACAATTAATTTGCTATTGGCTCATACCTGTTACCTCATACCTCAAACCCATGATCAAAAACTATTTCAAAATTGCCTGGCGTAACCTCATCAAAAACAAAGTTTATTCAGCTATTAATATTATTGGTTTAGCAGTTGGAATGGCAGTTGCTATGCTGATTGGTTTTTGGATTTGGGATGAATTATCGTTTGATAAATACCATCAAAACTATGACCATCTTGCACAGGTAATGCAGCACCAGACATTGAATGGTGAAGTAAAAACACAAACAACTGTACCCATTCCGCTTGGAGATGAACTGAGAACAAAATATGGAAGTGAATTTAAAAAGGTTGTAATGTCGTCTAAAACAGAAAGTCATATTCTGGCAGCAGGAGATAATAAATTTGTAAAAACAGGTAACTATATGCAGCCTGAAGCACCTGCTTTATTTGCATTAAAAATCCTAAAAGGCTCTGGCAACGGACTAAACGAACCTTCTTCTATTTTACTTTCTCAATCCACGGCGAATGTACTTTTTGGCAACGTAGATCCAATAAACGGGGTAGTAAAGTTCGACGATGAATTAAGCCTAAAAGTTACCGGTGTTTATGAAGATCTACCTCGTAATACCACATTAAACAACCTTTTATTTATTGTGCCCTGGGAGTTGCAGGGACAATTGAAACAGAATAGGCAGGAATGGGGCAATAATGGCTGGCAAATATATGTGCAGATGGCAGATAATGTTGATATAATTAAGACATCTGAAAAAATTAAAGACACTAAATTTAATAAAGCAGCTAACGGAGATCAAAGGTTTAAACCTGTTATTTTTCTTCACCCTATGAGTAAATGGCATTTGTATTCAGAGTTTAAGAATGGTATCAATGTGGGGGGTAGAATACAATATGTGTGGTTGTTTGGTATTATTGGTTTTTTTGTTTTGCTGTTGGCATGTATAAACTTTATGAACCTTAGTACCGCCCGTAGTGAAAAACGTGCAAAGGAGGTGGGCATACGAAAAGCTATTGGCTCTTTGCGGGTACAGTTAATATACCAGTTCTTTAGTGAATCATTGCTAGTTACTCTCTTCGCATTCATTTTATCTTTGCTGCTGGTATTGCTCTTGCTTCCTTTCTTTAATGAAGTAGCAGTTAAAAAAATGACTATCCTTTGGGCTAACCCTGTTTTCTGGATAATGTGTATTGGTTTTAGCCTTATTACAGGCTTAATTGCAGGCAGCTACCCTGCACTTTATCTTTCCTCTTTTCAACCCGTTAAAGTATTAAAAGGCACATTCAAAGCAGGCCGGTTGGCAGCTATTCCCCGTAAAATATTGGTGGTGCTACAGTTTGCCGTATCCGTTGTGTTGATTATAGGCACCCTTGTTGTTTTTCGTCAAATACAATTTGCTAAAAACAGGCCGGTCGGTTATAGCAGGGATGGATTGATTACTATTGAAACGCTTACCCCCAATATCTATGCGCATTTTTCTGCTTTCCGTAATGATCTTATTAAAACAGGCACTGTTGTGGAAGCGGCTGAATCTTCTACACCAGTAACTGAATCAAATAACGAGCAATCAAATTTTGACTGGCAGGGTAGAGATGCAAGTGGTAACACGCAAAATTTTGCAACGGTAGGTATATCTAAGGAATACGGAAAAACGATTGGCTGGCAATTTATTGATGGCAGAGATTACCTGTCAGGGCCTGAAGGGGCTGATGCAATGGCTTTTGTGTTAAACGAATCAGCAGCAAAACTAATGGGTTTTAAAAACTCTATAGGTGAAACTGTACACTGGACGGGACACGATTTCCATGTTATCGGAGTAATAAAAAATATGCTGATGCAATCGCCATTTGATCCGGTTGTACCAACTATTTTCTACATGGTTCCCTGGAAGGTTAATGTACTTAATATAAAAATAAATCCAAGTGCTAATGCTACCGACGCACTGAGAAAAATTGAACGGGTATATAAACAATACAATCCTGGGCAGCCTTTCGAATATAAGTTTGCAGATGATGAATATGACCGAAAGTTTAATATAGAAGAGCGTGTGGCCAAGTTGACAACATTCTTCGCCATTCTCGCCATATTCATTTCTTGTCTTGGTATATTTGGTATGGCATCGTTTATGGCAGAACAGCGTGTAAAAGAAATTGGTGTAAGAAAAGTATTAGGTGCATCAGTATTTAGCGTATTAAAGTTACTGTCAAAAGATTTTGTAATGCTTGTAGTTATTTCTTTAATAATTGCAATACCTGTTTCTTATTCATTCATGCAGAATTGGTTACAAAATTATCAGTACCGTACTGACATTTCATGGTGGATTTTTGCGGCAGTAGGAATAGGTACATTGCTGATTACTTTGGCTACCGTTAGTTATCATGCGATAAAAGCAGCATTGGCCAATCCGGTGAAAAGTTTAAGGAGTAAATGAGGAGGAAGCTGTAAGCTATCAGCTTTCGGCAATCAGCGACTTGCAAGTTTAAAACCTCAAACCTCCTACTAAAATAACAAACTATACAAAAAGCTGAAGGCTGATTGCCGACAGCTAAAAGCTAAAACCCATGATCAAAAACTATTTTAAAATCGCCTGGCGGAATTTAAAACGTAACCAATCCTACACTTTGATCAATATTTTGGGCTTATCATTAGGTATGGCTTGCGGCATCCTGATATTTACGCTGGTAAAATATCATTTAAGCTTTGATGATTTTCATCCTGATAAAGACCGGATTTACCGTATCGTTACTGAATTTCATGAAGACAATATTAATTATTCACCAGGCGTTCCGGCTCCTTTAGGCAAAGCATTTCGCAATGATTATGCTTTCGCAGAAAAAACTGCACGCGTAGTAACTTATGGAAACAGCCTGATTTCTATTCCGTCCAGCAAAGACAACAAAAAATTTAAGGAGGAAAACGGTGTTGCTTTTGCCGAGTCGGAGTTTTTTGACATTTTCAATTTCCCCTTAATTCAGAGTGATAAAAAAAGTGTTTTAAATGAACTGAATACGGCTATCATTACCCAAAATATTGCGGATAAATACTTTGCAAAACAAAACCCAATAGGCCAAATTATCCGGTTAAACAACAAAATAGATTTTAAGATAACCGGTATTTTAAAAAATATTCCCGTTAACACAGATCGCAAGCAGGAGATTTATCTTTCTTATTCAACTTTAAAACAACGAAGTGCATGGCTGGCCAGCGACAGTAGTTGGGGTGGTGTAAGCAGCGGAATGCAGTGTTTTGTACGATTAAAACCGCATGTTTTGCCTGCTGATGTCGCAAAAGTATTTCCTGCTTTCCGAAAAAAATATTTGGGCAAAAATGAAGTGAACGAATTCTTTTTTAACCTGCAACCGCTTGTCGATATTCATTTTAATACCGAGTACGACGGTTACGTTAATAAAAAATATCTGTGGGCTTTAGCTTTGATCGGTTTATTTTTAATTACGACCGCTTGTGTCAACTTTATCAACTTGGCAACGGCGCAAGCTTTAAAACGGGCTAAAGAAATTGGCGTACGCAAAGTGTTGGGTAGCTTAAAAGCACAACTCTTCTGGCAGTTTATAGCAGAAACGGCGCTCATCACTATTTTTGCCCTGTTTGTTTCCTGGTGCCTGGCCCAATTGGCCATCCCATATATCAATCAATTGTTTAAAACCGGGCTTTCCATTAATATCTTCCATAACCTTTCTTTAATGGTTTTTCTTTTGCTGCTTTCGGTATTCATTGTTTTTTTGTCTGGCTCTTATCCGGGATTGATCCTGGCCAATTTTCAACCGGTTGTTGCGCTAAAAGGAAAACTCACACAAAAAGATGCAGGCGGGTTTCCGTTAAGAAGGGTTTTGGTGATTGTACAATTTGCAATTTCGCAATTGCTGATTATCGGAACAATTGTGATTTCAACTCAAATCCGTTATGCTGCCAAAGCTGATTTGGGTTTTAAAAAAGACGGAATAGTTCTGTTAAATCTACCTGATTCTTCCAAAGTAAAAATGAACACGTTAAAAACAAGGCTGCTGGCTGTTGCCGGTTCCGAAAAGTTAAGTTTTTGCTATGAACCGCCCGCGTCAGAAAGCAACAACGAAACAGATATTAAATATGAAAATAGACCGGTAAAAGAAGTATTCCAGATCAATACAAAAGATGCCGATGATCAATACGTACCAACTTTTAATTTAAAATTGGTTGCCGGTAGAAACACTTTTCCTTCTGATACCGCACGGGAATATTTGGTGAACGAAACTGCAGTAAAGAAACTCCGGTTAAAATCTCCGCAGGAAATAATTGGTAAAACAATTACCGTAAGTGGCAAAAAAGCAGCCGTAGTTGGTGTTTTAAAGGATTTTAATACAGAATCTTTTCGCAGCAATATCAGTCCGATTGTAATTGCACCAAAGTATTTGCAATATAGTTGCGCAGCCGTTCGCATCAACCTCAATAACATCAAACCAACTTTAACTGCTTTCGAAAAGGTTTGGAAAGAAACCTATCCAAACTATGTTTATTCGGCTGTTTTTGTGGATGAAAAGATTGCCAAGTTTTACGAACTGGATACTACCATTTTGCGCTTAGTGCAAGGTTTTGCCGGCATTGCCATCCTGATTGGTTGCTTAGGTTTGTATGGTTTGGTTTCTTTTATGGCAGCACAAAAAACCAAAGAAATTGGTGTGCGCAAAGTGCTTGGCGCCAGTTTGCAAAATATTTTATGGCTGTTTGGCAAAGAGTTTAGCCGTTTGCTACTGATTGCTTTTGTAATTGCCGCACCAATTTCTTGGCTGGTGATGCACCATTGGCTGCAGGAGTTTGTGTACCGCATCAGCATCGGTCCCTGGATTTTTCTGGTAGCTATCTTGTCAACGTTTGTAATTGCCGGAATAACCGTTGGTTTTCAGGCGATAAAAGCAGCATTGGCCAATCCGGTAAAGAGTTTGAGGAGTGAGTGAGGAAGAAGCTGTAAGCAATCAGCTTTCGGCAGTCAGCGACTTGCAAGTTTAAAACCTCAAACCTCATACCTTCTACCAAAATTATATTGATAAAAGAAGCATTGAATTATTGACTGGAAGTTATAAAACTAAAAATCATGTTTAAGAATTATTTTAAAATCGCCTGGCGGAATTTGGTTAAAAATAAGGTTTACTCTGCCATAAATATTGTCGGTTTAGCAGTTGGAATGGCAGTTGCGATGCTTATCGGGCTTTGGGTTTATGATGAGTTATCTTATAACAAATCGTTTAGAAATTACGGGCAACTTGCTCAGGTAATGCAGCACCAAACATTAAATGGCGAAACGAGCAGTCAAACTTCTTTACCTTATTTAATAGGAGAGGAACTCCGCAAAAATTATGGCAGTGATTTTAAGTCCGTTTCCATGTCCGGTTGGACAAACGACCATATTTTAGCTTTTGATGAAAAGAGAATAACACAGAGCGGGAACTATTTTGAGCCGCAAATTATCCAGATGCTTTCCATGAAGATGTTGGAAGGTTCAGCTTCTGCTTTGCAGGATAGTCATTCAATTATTCTTTCTAAAACTACAGCGAAGGCTTTGTTTGGCGATGCTGATCCTATGAACCATCACATCAAAATTGACTCAAAATTTGATGTAAAGGTGAGTGGGGTGTATGAGGATTTTCCATACAACTCCGATTTTAAGGCCTTGTTGTTTATTGCTCCCTGGAATTTGTACATTGATAGTAATGTATGGAACGAAAAAGCAACTAATCCTTGGCGTAATAATTCTTTCCAGGCTTGGGTACAATTAACAGACCATGCTGATTTTGAAAAGGTTTCAGCAAAAATTAAAGATGTAAAACTAAAGCGGGTTAAGGCAGAAGACGCTACTTTTAAACCAGTGGTTTTTTTACAGCCCATGCGCAACTGGCATTTGTATTCCGAATTTAAAAATGGTATCAACACTGGCGGAAGAATCCAATTTGTATGGCTTTTTGGGGTGATCGGTTTCTTTGTGTTATTACTCGCCTGCATCAATTTCATGAATTTGAGTACAGCACGTTCAGAAAAACGTGCCAAGGAAGTTGGTATCCGCAAGGCAGTAGGTTCTTTGCGTGTACAATTGATCGGTCAGTTTTTATCCGAATCGTTATTAATTTCCTTGTTCTCTTTTGTATTGGCTTTGATTTTGGTGCAACTGGCACTACCATTATTTAACGAAGTTGCCGATAAAAAGACAGCTATCTTATGGAGTAATCCACTGTTTTGGATGTCAGGATTTTGCTTTACCCTGATAACCGGTTTGCTGGCAGGAAGCTATCCGGCATTATATTTATCATCTTTTAAGCCTATAAAAGTTTTGAAAGGAACATTCAAAACCGACCGTTTTGCGGCGTTGCCACGTAAAATACTGGTTGTACTACAATTCGCAGTATCTGTGATTTTAATTGTTGGAACGATTATCATCTTCCAACAGATAGAATTTGCCAAAAATAGGCCGGTGGGTTATAGCCGGAATGGTTTGATTATTATACCAATAGTAACTGATGAAATACACAAGCACTTTGATGCAATTAGAAATGAGCTAAAAAACGCAGGCGTAGTATCAGAAATTGCAGAATCGTCCAGTGCAACCACTTACGTTGATGAAAACGATAATGGATTTGAGTGGAAAGGAAAAAGCCCTACTGTAGAAGGCAATTTTGGTGTAGTTTATGTGTCAAATGATTTTGGAAAAACGATTGATTGGAAGATAAAAGAAGGACGTGATTTTTCAAGAAATTTCTTAACAGATTCCTCCGGGATTATTTTGAATGAAGCATCTGTAAAATTCATGAATTTGCGAAACCCTGTTGGCGAAACTATCAATTTTAACGGTAAACTTTTTCATGTTGTTGGCGTAGTTAAAGATTTGTTGATGCAATCTCCTTATGAACCTGTTGACCGTACCGTTTTTGTAATGAGTAAAAGTACAGAAGGGGTTTTGGATGTAAAGATTAACCCTTCTGCAAGTCTTAGTGATGCCATTGATAAAATAGAAAGCGTCTTTAAAAAATACAATCCATCCCAGCCTTTTGTATATAAGTTTGTGGATGAAGAGTATGAAAAGAAGTTTGGCAACGAGCAACGCATCGGCAAACTTTCCAGTTTTTTCACAATTCTTGCTATTTTAATTTCCTGTCTGGGTTTGTTTGGATTGTCGTCTTTCATGGCTGAGCAGCGCACAAAAGAAATCGGTATCAGAAAAGTATTAGGTGCAACTGTATTTAACCTATGGACTTTACTCTCTAAAGAATTTATCAGCCTGATTCTAATTTCTTTATGCATTTCTACGCCAATTGCTTACTATTTTATGCACAACTGGCTCCAACATTATGAGTATCGAACTAATATTTCTTTTTGGATATTCTTCATTACTGCAATAGGTGTAATTTCAATCACCCTGGCCACCGTCAGTTTTCAGGCGATAAAAGCAGCATTGGCCAATCCGGTAAAGAGTTTGAGGAGTGAGTGAGAATAGCTGTCAGCAATCAGCTTTCGGCTATCAGCGAATTGCAATTTTCATACCTCACACCTCCTACCAAAATAACAAACTATACAAAAAGCTGAAGGCTGATTGCCGACAGCTAAAAGCTTAAGACAATGATCAAAAACTATTTTAAAATTGCCTGGCGGAACCTGTGGAAACAAAAGTTTTTTTCCATCATTAACATTATTGGTTTAGCCATTGGTATGGCCGTAGCTATACTTATTGGGATTTGGATATGGGATGAATTGTCCTTCAATACATCATTTAAAAATTATGACCGTATTGCTTTGGTCATGCAGAATAAAACAAGTGGTACAGATATACAAACCGGCCCGGCAACGCCCTATCCTTTGGCGCAAGCACTCCGTAACGAATATGGAAGCAGTTTTAAGCATGTGGTCTTAGCCTCCGGGGTATGGCCTCATCTTTTAAATATTGGTTCGAAAAAACTTTCTCCTGAAGGTATTTATTTTGAGCCTGAAGCTACAGAAATGCTGAGCCTGAAAATGATAAGCGGTACCCGTAGCGGACTGGACGATCCAAGTTCAATCATGCTTTCAGATAAAGTTGCGAAAGCATTATTTGGAAAAACTGATCCAATTGGAAAACTGATAAAGCTGGATGATAAACTAAACGTTAAAGTTACAGGCGTATATGAAGAATTTCCGGCCAGTTCTGATTTTGCTGAAGTTAAATTTATTGCACCATGGAAGCTTTATTTTGATAACACGGATTGGATCAAAAATGCGGAAGACCCCTGGCGTCCTAATGCCTTTTTTACCTATGTACAATTGAACGATCATGCTGATGTGGACAAAGTTTCGGCAAATATTAAAGATGTGCGGCTTCACCATGTCAACAAAAACCTGGCAAAACAAAACCCACAGCTTTTTTTACAGCCGATGCGGAAATGGCATTTGCAGGATGAGTTTAAAAATGGTATAAATACAGGCGGACGTATCCAATATGTATGGCTGTTTGGTTTGATTGGCGTGTTCGTGCTGTTTTTAGCCTGTATAAATTTTATGAACCTGAGCACCGCGCGAAGCGAAAAACGGGCAAAAGAAGTTGGGATCCGAAAAACAGTTGGTTCGTCCCGTCAGCAGTTAATTAATCAGTTCTTTATTGAATCGT